>Ga0169931_10007535_pt1 | contig 16117 bp, 17 predicted proteins | sample Kivu_15m_20L_FD_129675 | JGI IMG/M metagenome (GOLD analysis project Ga0169931, IMG submission 129675) | Freshwater microbial communities from Lake Kivu, Western Province, Rwanda to study Microbial Dark Matter (Phase II) - Kivu_15m_20L... | ecosystem: Environmental > Aquatic > Freshwater > Lake...
CGCAGGCCCTCCCGCGATGACTCGATGACCAGCTTTGCCCTGCCCGCGTGGTCGAGTGGCAGCCCCTTGGCGTCGACGGCAGCCACGAGATCGGCTCCGGAGGCGACAAGGCCGCGCACGATATCGACCGCGTCGAAGTCGGCGATGACACGCTCGGCCGACCTGAGGAGGTCAGCGGCGCGCAGGGTCAGGAGTTCAGGGTCGCCCGGGCCCGCCGCGACGAGTGCGACGGAGCCGAGCTTCTTCTTGGGGCGGGTTGCGGTCACGGGGAACCTTCGGATCGTGGGTCGTGGATGGTCTGCGGGGGTGCAGGGGAGGTCAGGCGCTCACCGCCCCGGTGTGGTGCACGGCCTGTCGTCGCCGGAAGGCGAGGATCTGGAGTTCTACGCCGACATCGATGGCCCGCACCTCGACCCCGGGGGGCACGGAGAGGAAGCACGGCGCGAAATTGAGGATGTGCTCGACCCCGGCGGCGACGAGCCGGTCGCAGGCGTCCTGCGCGGCAGCGCCCGGAGTCGCGATGACTCCGATCTGCGCGGTCGCTGCGACGGCGGGGAGATCGGCTACCGGGCGCACCGTGACGAGTGCGTCGCCGCAACTCACCTGCCGCCCGATGACAGCGGGGTCGGAGTCGATGAGTCCGACGATCCGGAATCCTCCCCCCGCGAAGCCGCGATACGTCGCCAGGGCGCTGCCGAGGTTGCCCAGGCCGACGATCACGACGCCCATGGGCTCGTGCACGCCGAGCCAGTCGGCGATGCTGCGATAGAGGAAGTCGACGTCGTAGCCCACGCCGCGCGTGCCGAGCGACCCGAGGTGCGAGAGGTCCTTGCGGAGCTTGGCGCTGGTCACTCCGCTGCGCTCGGCGAGATCGGCCGAGGACACGGTGGCAATGCCCGACGCGCGCAGGCGCTCAAGGACGTGGAGATAGGAGGGCAGCCGCTCCACGGTGGCCGTGGGCACCCCGTCGCGGGCGCGCGCGGGTGCGATGCGAAGGGACACGGTGGGACCTACCTGGCGGTACAGGCGCGGCGGGTGGCCGGCGGGTGAGGCTCCAGGGTAGGCGCTTGTGAACGCAGGATACAAACCTCAACGGACACACTTGTCCGATTATCGGCGTTCAACCCCCAGGGCCGCTCGGAGGCGCTCAGCGTCCACTCGCCAGAAGTCGTGCACCTGCCCATCGACGATCACCACGGGGATCTGCTCGGCGTAGAGGTCGGCCAGCCCGGGCTCATCGAGGATCGAGACCTCAGCCCAGGGGACCCCGGCGGCCGCGCAGACCTCGGCGACGACCGTGCGGGCGTCATCGCACAGGTGGCAGCCCGGCTTGCCGACGAGGAGCACGCGGTCTTCGGCCACCCCCCTAGTCTGACGGGGTGGCCCGCCGCTCGCCTGTCCTGCCCGCCTATCGCCACGCTGGCGAGGCGGCTGCAGCCGCGGCCGAGGTGCTCCCCGAGGGTGGCGCACCCGTCGACCCGTTCGCGGCAGCGTTCTTCGACGTAGACAACACCATCATGCGCGGCGCGAGCATCTTCCACTTTGCAGTCGGGCTCGCACGCAGGCGATTCTTCGACGCCCGCCAGGTCGTGGACTTCGGTCGGCGCCAGTTGCGCTTCGTGCTCAGTGGCTCTGAGGATCTTGAGGACATGGCGTCGGCCACCGCCTCGGCACTGTCCTTCGTCGAGGGACGCCGCGTCGACGAACTCGTCGACCTCGGGGAGCAGATCTTCGATGAGGAGATGTCGGACAAGCTGATCCCCGGCACCCTCGCACTCGCCCAGGAGCATTTGGACGCCGGGCAGCGCGTGTGGCTGGTGACGGCCACGCCGGTCGAGCTGGCCACCATCATCGCCAAGCACCTCGGGCTGACCGGCGCACTGGGCACCGTGGCGGAGGTGAAGGGCGGGGTCTACACCGGACGGCTGATCGGGGCACCGCTCCACGGGCTGGCCAAGGCCGAGGCCGTGCGCGCGATCGCCGAGCGCGAGGGTCTCGATCTCACCCGGTGCTCGGCGTACTCCGACTCTGCCAACGACATCCCGATGCTGTCGCTGGTGGGCCATCCGGTGGCGATCAACCCCGATGCGCTGCTGCGCGCTCACGCCAAGGACAACGACTGGCCGATCCGTGACTACCGCCGACGGGCCAAGGCACGACGCGCCGCGGTGCCTGCCCTGGCTGCCAGCGCCGGCATTGGGCTCGGCGTCGCCGCGGGCTATGCCGCCGGGCGACTCATCCGCCGCTGACCGGGCGGCGCGGGCTATGCCGTCGGCCGACTCATCCGTCGCTGACCGGGCGCCGAACTTTGGGCGGATAGTGCCCATAGACGGCCGTATCCGCCCAAAGTTCGTGGGCCAACAGGTAGCGGTGGGCGAGCAGTCGATCTAGAAGGTGGACTCGCGCTGCACGAGCAGGCGGTAGAGCGACTGCTGGATGCGCTCGCGCACTGCATCGGTGAGCTCGAGCACGGTCATCGGGTCATCGGCATCTGCGGCGACCTGCTCCGTGTGTACGGGCCCGCCGAACTCGATGATCCATCGACTGGGCAGGGGCACCATGCCGAGGGGACCGAGCCAGGGGAAGGTCGGCGTGATCGGGAAGTAGGGCAGCCCGAGGATCCGGGCGAGGGGCGAGAGATTGCCCAGCATGGGGTAGGTCTCCTCGGCGCCGACGATCGCCGTCGGAATGATGGGTACGCCGGCGCGCAGTGCGGCCGAGACGAATCCCCCGCGGCCGAATCTTTGCAGCTTGTAGCGCTCGCTGAAGGGCTTGCCGACACCCTTGAAGCCCTCGGGCCACACACCGACCAGCTCGCCGCGGTTGAGCAGGCGCTCGGCATCCGGCATGCAGGCGAGGGTGTGGCCGGCCTTGCGTGCCACGGGCGCGAGGAAGGGCGTGCGGAAGACCAGGTCGGCTCCGAGCATGCGCAGGTGCCTGTGCGCAGGGTGGTGATCGCGCAAGGCGACCTGGGTCATCAGCGAATCCAGCGCGATGGTCCCGGAGTGGTTGGCGACGATGAGCGCTCCCCCGGCCGAAGGCACATTGTCGAGCCCTCGCACCTCGACGCGAAACCACCGGTTGAAGAGCGGGCGCAGCGGGGGGATGAGCACGTGGTCGGTGAGATCGGCGTCGAAGCCAAAGTCGTCGACCTCGTAGTCGCCGGTGAGACGGCGGCGGAGGAAGTCCAGGAGAGTGCCGCCCGCGACCTCGGCCTGCACGCGGGCACCGCGGTGGCCATCGGGGTCGAGGGGGATCACTCGGGCGTCAGGCACCGACACCTCCGCGTGCAGCGATGTGCCGCCAAGCGTCATCGGCACCGGACAGCACGGTCTCGGCCAGTGCGGGGCGGAGGCCGTGACCGGACAGGAATTCATCGAAGGCCGCCGACGTGGTGCGCGGCGCCGTGAAACCCAACTCACGACGCGCTCGCCCCGTGTCGATGCCGCGACCGTAGGTGAGGAAGCGCACCTGCTCGGCCGAGAAGTCCACGATCTTCGCCGGGGCCAAGGCGCGGCCGACGACACCCAGCAGGGCTCCCGGCACAGGCACGCTCGGCCGCCCGGTGCGGCTGACGGCCTGTGACATCGCGAGTATGCCGTCACCGGCGATGTTGAAGACCCCTGCCTTGGCCGCCGTGATCGCTCGGTGCAGGGCGGCGATCGCATCATCCTCGTGCACGAATTGCAGGCGCGCATCGAATCCGAGGACCGTGGGGATGAGGGGCAGGGTGAAGTACGCCGTCATCGCGGTCTCCACGCGCGGACCGATCGCGTTGGCCAGTCTCAGGGTGGACACCGTGACATCAGGGCGACGTCGCGCAAAGCCACGCACGTAGCCTTCGACCTCGACGGAGTCCTTGGCCCACCCCGACGTGGGCGGGTGCTTAGGCGTCATGTCCTCGGTGAAGAGCGCCGGGTCCCTTGGTCCCGCGCCGTAGACGGACGCGGTCGACTTCACGACGAGGTGGCGGACCGACTCGGACTTCTGGCAGGCGGCCAGGAGCTGCATGGTCCCGATGACGTTGATGTCCTTCATCACGGTCCGGCCCCCGGCCTGCCGGGGGGTCGCAATCACGCCCATGTGGACGACGGTGTCCACGTCGGCAGAGGCGAGGACGCGGCCGATGACGGGGTTGCGGATGTCGGCACGGACGAATTCGGCCCCCAGGAGAGGGCGGCGCGGGGGTTCGACGTCAACGCCGACCACGCGGTCGATCGAGGGATCACGGACGAGGGAGCGGACCATGAGTCCGCCGAGGTGCCGGGCAGCGCCCGTGACCAGCACGACGCGACCCATGAGCTGCTACTTCTTGTTGCGGCGCTGGACGCGCGTGCGCTTGAGCAGCTTGCGGTGCTTCTTCTTGGCCATGCGCTTGCGGCGCTTCTTGACCACCGAGCCCATCGAATACCTCATTCAGTCCGAGACGGTCCCGGAGTGAACCGGGCTGTGAGACCTTATCCGATCGCGTCTGCGGGATGCGGCGCGGGCGGGACGGCGTTGAGCAGCGACTCAGCCGGCCTCGATGTAGGACGTGCGGAGGTAGTCGTGCACGGCTTGCTCGGGAACCCGGAAGGATCGGCCCACGCGCACAGCGGGAAGCTCACCCGCGTGCACCAGGCGGTAGACCGTCATCTTCGACACGCGCATGAGCGACGCGACTTCGGCCACGGTGAGGAATCGCACCTCCGCCAGGGGGCGCTCGGGTCCACCGCTCATGTCTGCTCCTTGCCTCCGGTAGGGATGACCTGCATCCCGTGACGCCGCGACGCTACTGCAACGTATCCCGCCCGTCACGCGGAATTCGGATTTTCGAGCCTAGTGGGGGTCCCGGTGCGGCGGCGAGGGGGTCGACCCCCGGCCCTCACGGCGGGGTGCGGTGCCTAGAACCAGGGGTCGGGATCGGCGACGAGTCCCAGGTGCGGGAAGACGGCCGCTCGCGTCGCGAGCACGGCGGCATCCACCGGATGGGAGGGGTCGAAACCCTGGTCGAAGGGCTTGGCCCACGGGGTGCTGCCATCGGTCATGCGCACCGGTCCCGGCCGACCCAGCGTCGCCTGGACATACGACTGGAAGCCAGCGGGCGTCGCCGCATGCGGATCGATCGGCATCCCCGCGGCCTCGGCAATGAGATGGGTCCACGCGCGTGGCACGACATCAACCCACTCGTATCCGCCGCCGCCCAGGGCAATCCAGCGACCATCCGCGTAGCGATGCGCCCACCGATGGATGGCCTCGTAGGACATGCGCTGCCCATCGACCGTCAGCGCCAAGTGCGCAAGCGGGTCGTCGATGTGGGTGTCGCATCCATGCTGGCTCACGATGATCTGGGGCGCGAAGGCTTCGAGCACGTCGGGGACTACCGCGTGGAAGGCCCGCAGCCAGCCCTGATCCCCCGTGCCAGCCGGCAGGGCAACATTGACGGCTGAGCCGAGGGCGCCCGGGCCCCCGATCTCGTCGGCGAATCCCGTGCCGGGGAAGAGCGTGAGAGGGCTCTCGTGGAGGGAGATGGTGAGCACGCGGGGGTCGTCGTAGAACATCTCTTGTACGCCGTCGCCATGGTGGACATCGACATCGATGTAGGCGATCCGCTGCACGCCCTGGGCCAGGAGCCACGCGATGGCAACGCCGATGTCGTTGTACACACAAAAGCCCGAGGCCATTCCGGGCATCGCGTGATGCAGACCTCCGGCGATATTGACGGCGTGCTGCGCGCGACCCGAGTGCACGGCCTTCGCGGCCATGAGTGTCGCGCCTGCGACCAGGGCCGACGCCGCGTGCATGCCGGCGAAGGTCGGATCATCCGGGGTACCAAGCCCGCGATCGACGTCGACGACACGCGGATCCTGCGACGCACGCTCGACGGCGGCGACGTAGCCCGGCAGGTGCACGGCCACGATGTCGTCGAGGGCTGCGGGAACGACGGGCTCGATCACCTCGACCCCGGGTGCGTCGAGAAGGCCGAACTCGCGGGTCAGCCTCATGGCGAGTTCCACGCGGATCGGCGCGAGCGGGTGACCGGGCCCGAAGTCGTACGCACGCAGGGCCTCGTCCCAGACGACCGCGACGGCCTCGCTCACTCCCCGAGCTCCCTGCCGCGATCGCGCGCCGCCCGCATCGCTGCGGCCACCAGGCCCATGAGGTCGCCGGCATCGAAGACGCCCAGGGCGGCGGCCGTCGTGCCGCCCGGCGACGTCACCTGTGCGCGCAGCGCCGCGGGGTCAGCCCCGGGCCGCGAGGCCATCGTGGCGGCACCGAGCACCGTCTGGGTGACGAGTTGATGCGCAATCACCGGGTCGACTCCGAGGTCGACGGCACCCGCGACCATGGCCTCGACAAGCCGGAAGACGTATGCCGGGCCTGAGCCCGACGTCGCGGTGACGGCGTCCTGCAGTTCCTCGGGCACGCGCACGACGGGCCCAACGGCAGAGAGCAGCGTCTGGACATAGTCCGCTTGCGCGCCCGAGCACGATGCGCCCGGGGAGATAGCGGTGATGCCGAGGTCGACGAGGGCGGGGGTGTTCGGCATGGCCCGCACCACCGCTGCTCGCGGCAGCCGCGCCTCGAGCGCAGCCAGACGCACGCCCGCAGCAAGGGAGATGACCACGGTCCCGTCGGAGATCAACGGTGCGATCTCATCGGCGACTCCGGCGATGTCCTGGGGCTTGACGAGCAGGAGGATCGTCGCGGCCTCGCGCGCGGCCTCGGCGATCGAGACGGCGCGTACGCCGTGGAGCCGTGACACCTCCTGCGCGCGTTCCTCGCGCTTCTCGGAGATGACGAGCCTGCCCGGATCGGTGCCCGCACGCAGCAGACCCGCGACGAAGACCTCGCCCATGGCACCCGCGCCGATCACCGCGATCACGGAGTCGCTCCGGAGGGCTTGGGCAGGGAGGTCCTCGGGTCGAGCAGTGCCTGGATCGTGGGCGCGACGAGACGCACGACGTATTCCTCGTTGGCCGATGCCAGTGGCTCAATGCGCATGACATAGCGACCCGCCGCGACACCGATGAGGTAGCTCGAGATGAGGGCGACCCGCATGCGCGCGTCGGGCACACCCACCGCAGAGACGACACGATCGATGAGCGTCGTGTCGAGATAGTCCTGCAGTGACCGGGTCAAGGCAGCGGCCGAGGCTCCGGAGCGCGCCATGGACACCAGGTCATCGCGGACCTGAGGATCGCCGAGCGTGTCGAGGGTGAACCTCACCAGTCGCTCCCCCAGTCCCTCGACGCCGGGTGCGAGGAGTGTGGGGACCGCCCCGACGGGATCGGTGGGCAGCCGCAGCGCCGCGGCAAAGACCGCGTCCTTGTTGTCGTAGTACTTCCGCAGGACGGTGGGCGCAACCCCGGCCGCCGCCGCCAGCCCCTTGAAGGTGGTGCGGGCGTAGCTGCCCGCGGCGAAGGCATTGCGGGCGGCGGCGATAGCCGCGTCGCGGACCTGCTCGCTGCTGCCCTGGACCGGCTCTGCCGGCGATTCGTCTGGCACCGCCCCACTCTAGGCGGGGAGCTGCCCGAGGTGGCGCCGGGCAAAGGTCAGTGCGTCAGAGAGGTCGGCCTCGCGCGCTGCTCGATCAGATGCACGCCGGGTCGACACCTCGACCACGACCGTGCCGTCGAAGCCCCGCCCCGCGATGTCGGTGAGCACCTCAGCGCATGGCTGGGTGCCCCGCCCGGGGATCAGGTGCTCGTCACGCGCGGACCCGGAGCCGTCAGCGAGATGGACGTGCGCGAGTCGATCGCCGAGGTCAAGGGCCATGTCCCGCGCATCCGTGCCTGAGACAGAGGTGTGCGAGAGGTCGAGGGTCGTGTGGGGATAGTCCTCGTCGCGGATGTCCCAGCCGGGGCTGTAGGCCTTGATCTCACGCGAGCCCGCGCGCCACGGATACATGTTTTCCACCGCGAATCGGATGGGAGTGTCCTGGGCCATGCGGTCCAGTCCGGCCACGAAGTCGCGCGCATAGTCGCGCTGCCAACGGAAGGGCGGATGCACGACGACGGTCGACGCGCCGAGTTGCTCCGCGGCTTCTCGCGCGCGGACAAGCTTGCCCCAGGGATCGGTGCCCCACACCCGCTGCGTGACGAGCAGGCAGGGGGCGTGCACGGAGAGGATTGGCACGGCGTAGTGGTCGGAGAGGCGTCGCAGAGCGACGGGGTCCTGACTCACCGCATCGCTCATCACCATGACCTCGACACCGTCGTAGCCGAGGCGAGATGCCATCTCGAACGCCGCCGCCGTGCCCTCCGGGAAGACCGACGAGGTCGACAGGGCGACGGGCACGCGGGTCACGTGATCAGTGTCGCAAAGCCGTGGCGCTCATGCGCGGCGCAGGCGATCGGTGAATCGCGTCGCGATGGCGACGAGTAGCGCTCCGCCGAGGCCGAAGGCCAGGGCGATGAGACTGTCGCGCTCGGGTTGGACATAGACCGCGAAGAAGCCCGACAGCCACGGGACGAAGAGGACCACCAGGAAGGAGAGCAGCATCGCGGCGCATACGCCGACGCGCAGCAGGTTGAGCGGGCGCGCCGACTGGACAAGCACGGCGAAGGTGACGATGAAGAGCGCGATGGTGGCGGCCGAGCGAGCGTCCGCCAGCGGCTCCCCGAGCTGGATGACGACGAGGTAGGTGCCGAGCCCCGTGGCGGCGCAGATGACTCCGGCGGGCACCGCGAAGAGCAGCACGCGGCGTAGGAATCCCGGCCGGAAGCGCTCGGTGTTGGGCATGAGCGCGAGGAAGAAGCCGGGAATGCCGATGGTGAGGGAGCTGATGAGGGTGAAATGCCGGGGAAGGTAGGGAAACTCCAGCGGCTGTCCGCCGGCGCTGAAGGAGAAGAGCACCGTGAGGCCGATGAAGGCCGAGATGATCGTGGCATAGAAGGTCTTGGTCAAGAACACATCGGAGACGCGCTCGATGTTGCCCAGCACCCGACGGCCCTCCGCCACCACATGCGGCATCACTGAAAAGCGGTTGTCCAGGAGCACTAGTTGGGCCACCGCGCGCGTGGCCGATGACCCCGACCCCATGGCGATGCCGAGGTCTGCCTGCTTCAGGGCGAGGACATCGTTGACCCCGTCACCGGTCATCGCCACGGTGCGCTCGCGCAGGTGCAGGGCCCCGACCATCGCCTGCTTCTGTGCCGGGGTGACCCGGCCGAAGACCGAGTGCGAGTCGATGGGGTCAGCGAGCTGCTGCGGATCCTCGGATAGCGTGCGCGCATCGACAGGATCGCTCGCACCGGGCACCCCCGCCTGCGTCGCGATCGCCGCGACGGTGGCCGGATTGTCACCGGAGATGACCTTGACCGCGACATCCTGCTCGAGGAAGTAGCCCACCGTCTCCGCGGCATCCGGTCGCAGTCGCTGGTCGATGACGATGAGCGCCGCGGGGTCCGCCTCGCCGGGTCCCCTCTCGGCGTCGGGAGCGGTGCCGCGCGTGCGCGCGAGCAGCAGCACCCGAGATCCCTGGGCTGCCAGTGCCTCCGCGCGCTCGCACACTCCGGGATCCGCATCACCCAAGATGACCTCCGGCGCGCCCAGAAGCCACGTGCCGTGGTCGGTGAAGGTCGCCGCCGACCACTTGCGCGCACTGGAGAAGGCGATCGCATCCAGGAGCGACCACTGCGGCTGCGGGTAGGCGCGTGCGACGGCCTGCAGGGTCGGGTTGGGTGACTCCTCCGCGGCGCCGAGGGCGGCCAGCGCCTCCGCCACCTGGGCGGCGGGATCCAGCACCTCCACGTCCGTGACGGCCATACCGGGCTCGGTGAGGGTGCCGGTCTTGTCCACGCACACGGTGTCGACGCGTGCGAGCACCTCGACGGCGGGTAGGTCCTGCACGAGCACCTTGCGCTGAGCGAGTCGCACGACGGCCACCGCCATGGCGATGCTGGTGAGCAGCACCAGGCCCTCCGGCACCATCGTGACGACGCCGGCGATGGTGCCCCGGATCGCGTCGTCCACCGACTGATTAGCGCGCAACTGGGAGATGAGGAGCAGGATCCCGACGGGCGGGATCATGAACGACGCGATGCGGATGAAGCGATTGATGTCGTCCCGCAGCTCCGACCGTGTCTGTGCGAACTTCTTGGCCTGCGCGCTGAGGCCGGCGGCGAAGGAGTCGGCTCCGACACGCGTCGCGACGTAAGTGCCTGATCCGGCGACGACGAAGGATCCGGACATCGCCATGTCTCCCACGGCCTTGTCCACGGGATCCGCCTCGCCGGTGAGGAGGCTCTCATCGATCTCGAGACCATCGGCCTGGACCACATCACCGTCGACGACGAGTTGATCGCCCGGCCGCAGGATGACCAGGTCGTCGAGGACCACCTCCGCCGGCCTGATCTCGAGGTCCACGCCGTTGCGCCGCACCATCGGCTTTGCCTCGCCGATGACCGACAGCTTGGCCAGGGCGCGGCTGGCGCGGTACTCCTGCGTGATGCCGATCAGCGCGTTGGCGACGATCACGAAGCCGAAGAGCGAGTCCTGGAAGGGCGCGACAAACCACATCACGACCCACATCGACCCGATCAGCGCGTTGAACCACGTGAGCGTGTTGGAGCGGATGATGCTGGCGAGGCTTCGGCTGCGAGGGTCCGGGGCGTCGTTGGTCTGTCCGCGGGCGACGCGCTCGGCGACCTCGTCGGTCGTGAGACCGCTGAGCACGGCGGCCTGGGTCACGAGTCCAGTCCGTCGATCCGCCGGAGGATCACGCCCTCGCGCAGAGCCCACGGCCCGATCTCGAGCTCCGCGATGCCCAGCAGGTCCATCGCGGACTCCGCGACGATGGCACCGGCCAGCAGTTGCGCTGCGCGGGAGTCCGACACGCCCGGCAGTCCGGTGCGCTCCGCAGCGGTCATCGACGCGAGCTTGGGCACCCAGGTGCGGACGTCTTCGCGCGAGAGGGTCCGACGGACGAAGTAGCCATCACTCGAGGGCGCCGCGCCAGCGATGCGGGCGAGCTGGCGGAAGGTCTTGGACGTGGCGACGCAGATGCGTGGCTCGCCCGCGCGCAGAAGTCGCCCGATGACCTCTCCCAGGCTCGCGCGCACGACCTTGCGCGCCGCGCGTACCGCCTCCTCGCCCGGCGGGTCCCCCGCCAGCAGATCGCGCGTGAGACGGCCAGCACCCAGCGGCAGGGAGAGGGCGACGTCGGGCTCCTCGTCCGCACCCGATGCGAGTTCGAGCGAGCCGCCTCCGATGTCGAGCACGAGGATCCGGCCGGCGGACCAGCCGAACCACCGACGCACGGCGAGGAAGGTCAGGCGCGCCTCGTCCTCGCCGCTAAGCACCTCGACCTCGATGCCGGTGCGCTCCCGCACCGCGTCCAGGACCTCCAGGCCATTGGAGGCGTCCCGCACCGCCGAGGTGGCGAAGGCAAGGAATTCCGTGACGCCGAGGTCCTCGGCCGTCTGGCGCGACTGGCTCGCGAAGGCCACGAGGGCATCCCGGGCATCGCGGTCGATGCGGCCGTCATCGCCCAGATGCTCCGCGAGACGCAGGGTGATCTTGGACTTCCAGGCCGGCAGTGGTGCGGCACCCTGGTGCGCATCAACGACGAGCAGATGAACGGTGTTGGAACCGATGTCCAGCACTCCGAGGCGCACGGATGCACGCTACTCGCTCCGGCGCCGCCGCGCGCCTGCGGACCCGCCGGCGCGCGCTAGGGTCAGCGCGTGCCCGAAGTGCCTCTTGACTTCCCCCGTGCCTGGGTCGAGTTCGATGACCCCGGCAAGAAGCACCAGCGCTACCGCATCGACCTGACGTGGCTGACCTCCAAGTGGACCTGCATCTTCGGTCGCGGCTGCCAGGGCATCTACTCCACCGCCCCCGACTCCGGCTGCTGCACCCAGGGGGCGCACTTCACGGACAAGGCCGACGAGAAGCGCACCCTGAAGTGGGCCGCCAAGCTCGACCCCGAGCACTGGCAGTTCTACGACGTCGGTCACCGCAAGGGCACGACCGTGAAGTCGGGTGATGGCGAGCGCAAGACTCGCGTCGTCGATGGCGGCTGCATCTTCCTCAACCGTCCGGGCTTCGAGGGCGGCGAGGGATGCGCCCTGCATGGCCTCGCCCTGCGCGAGGGCATCTCCTTCGTCAAGACCAAGCCCGATGTCTGCTGGCAGCTGCCGATCCGCCGTGCCTACGACGAGGTGAAGCGCCCGGACGACACCACGGTGCAGGTCGTCACGATCACGGAGTTCGATCGACGCGGCTGGGGCCCGGGGGGCCACGACCTCGACTGGTACTGCAGCGGCAACACCGAGGCCCACATCGCCTCCGAGCCGGTCTACATCACCAACCGCGACGAGCTGGTCGAGCTCATGGGCAAGAAGGCCTACGCCGTCCTGGTGGAGTACTGCCAGGCCCACGAGGAGGCACTGCGCAACGCCCGCGGCGCCGCGCGCCGGGCCCTCGCTCCTCACCCCGCCGACCCGCAGTAGTTCGTTGAGTGGCGGGTTATGCGACCGCCGCACGGCGTGTCGCCCCACACAACCCGCCACTCAACGAAGAGTCAGGCCGGGCGCGTAGCCTGCCGACGTGGCCAAGTCAGCGGTGTCCTACCAGTGCAACGCCTGCGGAGCCACGTCCCTGCGCTGGGTGGGCCGCTGCCCCAAGTGCCAGGAGTTCGGCACCGTCGCCGAGGTCGCCGCCGCGCCCGCGACCAAGGCGGCCAAGTCAGGCAAGGCCGCGGCCGCGGTGCGCCCCGCGCAGCCGGTCACCGAGATTGCCGACGAGCGCGTACGCCGCCTGCCGACAGGAGCGGGTGAGTTCGATCGCGTCGTCGGCGGAGGGCTTGTGGCCGGGCAGGTGGTGCTCGTCGCGGGTGAGCCCGGTGTCGGCAAGTCGACCCTGCTCCTCGCCGTCGCCCACGCCTTTACCCAGCGCAATCCGGGCCTCGTCCTCTATGCCTCGGGCGAGGAGTCAGCTGACCAGATCGCGTTGCGCGCGCGGCGCATCGGGGCGGTCTCCGAGCGCCTGCTGGTCACCGATGACAACGACCTCTTCGCCATCCTCGGGCAGGTCGACCACCACCGGCCCGCGCTCATCATCGTCGATTCCGTGCAGACCATCTCGAGTTCCGAGCTCGAGGGGCGCGCGGGCGGCGTCTCCCAGGTGCTCGAGGTGACCCAGGCCCTCACGCGCACAGCCAAGCAGCGTGGCCTCCCGCTGCTGCTCATCGGCCAGTCGACCAAGGACAACTCCGTCGCGGGGCCGCGCGCGCTCGAGCATCTCGTCGACACCGTGCTGACCTTCGAGGGCGAGCGCACCACCGCGCTGCGACTGCTGCGCGCCGCCAAGAACCGCTATGGCCCGGCCGATGAGATCGTCGCCTTCGAGCAGACCGACACCGGCCTGGCCGAGGTCGTCGATCCCTCCGAGCTCTTCCGCGGTCAGCGGGACACGCCCGTCCCGGGCACGTGCGTGACCGTCACGATGGAGGGCAGGCGCCCGCTCCTCGCGGAGATCCAGGCTCTGGTGTCACCCGATGGCGGTCCGATGGCGCGGCGCACGGTGACCGGACTCGACACGACCCGAGTGGTGACGCTCGCGGCAGTGACAGCCCAGGCGGGCGCGGGCATGAAGGTCCTGGCGCAGCGCGACATCTTTGTCGCCACGGTGGGTGGCGCGCAGATCGCTGATCCGGGGGCCGACCTCGCGGTGTGTCTCGCAATCGCGTCGGCCCAACTCACTACGCCGATCCCCGCTGATGTCCTCGCCATTGGCGAGATCGCGCTGTCCGGTGACGTGCGTCCCGTGCCCTTCCTCGCCCAGCGCGTCGCCGAGGCCCGCCGCCTGGGCTACAAGCGGATCCTGGTGCCCGCGGGATCGCGCGACCGCGTCGACGGCGTCATCGAGGTGCGACACCTCGAGGCGGGGCTGCGTGCGATCCAAGGTCACGCCGATGCCGCGCGCCCGCCCGGCTTCCGCTAGCCGCTGCACCCCCGGACTAGGCTGACGGTCCAACCACTAGGGGGTGCGAGTGCCCGGCAGTGACGCCCTCGATGCGCGTATGCGCGAGGTCCTCGCCATGGTTGCTCCCGGCACGCCCCTGCGCGATGGCCTCGAGCGGATCCTGCGCGGTCGCACCGGCGCCCTTGTGGTCCTGGGCCTCGATCGTGCGGTCGAGTCTGTCACGCGCGGCGGCTTTGCCCTCGACGTCGACTTCACGTCCACGCGTCTGCGCGAGCTCGCCAAGATGGACGGCGCGATCGTCCTGGATAACAACGCCAGCCGGATCCTGCGGGCCGCCGTACACCTGCATCCTGACCCGGCCCTGCCGACCGACGAGACGGGCACGCGCCACAGCGCCGCCGACCGCGTCGCACGGCAGACCCACCACCCGGTCATCTGCGTCAGCAAGTCGATGTCGACCGTCACGATCTATCTCGACGGCCGACGTCACGTGCTCGAGGACTCCAGCGCGATCCTCGCCCGCGCCAATCAGGCCATCGCCACCCTCGAGCGCTATCGCATCCGACTCGACGAAGTGAGCGCCAACCTCTCCGCGCTCGAGATCGACGACCTCGTGACCGTGCGTGATGTCGCCGTCGTCGACCAGCGCGGAGAGATGGTGTTGCGCATCGAACTGGAGATCGAGGGATACGTCGTGGAGCTCGGCACTGACGGTCGCCTGCTCTCACTGCAGCTCGCGGAGTTGCTGGCCGGCGTGGGCGAGGAGCGCGCCCTTTTGCTGCGCGACTACGCCACCGGTCGCGGTCGCCGTGTCGAGCGCGCCGCAGCGGCACTGGACGCCCTGGATGGAGAAGGACTACTGGATCTCACCGCCGTGTCACGGGCGCTGGGCTTCGACGGCGGAGAAGAGGGACTGGACGTGCAGGTCAGCCCGCGGGGCTACCGCCAGCTCTCACGCATCCCCCGTCTGCCCGAGGCGATCATCGAGCGGATCGTGGCGAAGTTCGGATCACTGCCTCGGATCCTCGCTGCCTCCATCGAGGGCCTCCAGGCGGTCGAGGGCGTGGGTGAGCAGCGCGCCCGGTCGGTGCGCCGGGGACTCTCCCGGCTGTCGGAGGGATTCCCGCTCGAGCGCTACCCCTGAGCCTGCGGCTGCCTGCTACTCCAGGCGCAGAGCGGTGGGGGCACTCTCCAGGGCCCCATTGCGGCCCACCACGGTGTACTCCCCAGCCTGTGCCATGGGCTGGTCGGGAGGGCACCCAGCCTCGCTGAGGTAGCCGTCCCAGACGAGCTGGGTCTCGAAGGCATCCCCCCGATCAAGGGTGATGACGTCCTTGTCCTCGTTGGGGTTGCAGTCGTCACTGGACCAGATCGTGACCTCACCCTGGGTGATGCGCAGTTCATTGGCACCAGGACCCACGTCGCGGTTGCATGGGCGCATCCCGATGTTGGTGACCGACAGGGTGAGGGTCGGAGTGGATCCGACCGGGTAGATGGCCTCCTCCGCCCGGGCCTCCACGAGCACATCGGCCTCGGTGCAGTCGGTGATCTCCGTGGGCTCAGGCTCCGGCGATGGGCTGGCCGACGTAGGACCTGGCTCAGGTGACGGCGAGGCCGATGGGCTCGTCGTCGGCGAAGGTGCGGGTGTGACGTCACCGCCGCCTCCACGGCCCCAGATGAGCCACCAGAGGAGGACGAAGATCGCGAGAAGGACGACGATGGCGACAACCCGCCGCCGCCAGTAGACGCCCGGCGGCTCAGGGCCGATCGGCGACAGGAGCCCGCTCACGGGTCAGCACCGTACTCCCTCTCCGGCCGGGGCATGGCAGCATCGACCCATGCCCCGGCCGGCCGCCGCCCCGCGCGTGAGCCCAACTCCCCCCAGGACCGGCAAATCCAGGCTCGAAGGCCCCGTCACCCCCCACCTGGGCTCCCAGAACCGTCGCATTCAGCGCTGGTTCACCCACTTCGGCCGTGAGCTGCCATGGCGTCAGCCGCCCGCGCCCGGCCCCCACGCGGGTGGCTGGGGGGTGCTCGTGTCCGAATTCATGCTCCAGCAGACGCCGGTGGACCGGGTGATCCCGGAGTGGACGGCATGGCTCGAGCGCTGGCCGACCCCCGCGGCGTTGGCCAGCCAGGCCCCCGCGGAGGCGATCCGCGCCTGGGGCCGCCTGGGCTACCCCCGACGTGCGCTACGCCTGCACTC
>Ga0169931_10007536_pt1 | contig 16113 bp, 25 predicted proteins | sample Kivu_15m_20L_FD_129675 | JGI IMG/M metagenome (GOLD analysis project Ga0169931, IMG submission 129675) | Freshwater microbial communities from Lake Kivu, Western Province, Rwanda to study Microbial Dark Matter (Phase II) - Kivu_15m_20L... | ecosystem: Environmental > Aquatic > Freshwater > Lake...
AGCATTAAGAGACGCTAAAGGCGTTCTTGAAGTTTCCGAAGCTACCTTTGGACGTGAGTTCAATGAAGCTCTGGTACACCAGGTAGTAGTTGCGTACGCAGCTGGTGCCCGTCAAGGTACCCGTGCTCAGCTGACCCGTTCAGAAGTACGCGGTGGCGGCAAGAAGCCATGGCGCCAAAAAGGTACTGGCCGTGCACGTGCTGGTACAATCCGCAGCCCAATCTGGCGTGGCGGTGGTGTGACGTTTGCGGCTAAGCCACAAGATCACAGCCAAAAAGTTAACCGTAAGATGTACCGTGGCGCGATCATGAGCATCTTATCTGAGCTGGTACGTCAGGATCGTCTGTTGGTAGTTGAGAGCTTCGGCGTTGAAACTCCAAAGACCAAAGAACTGGCTGCCAAGCTGAAAGCGATGGAACTGAAAGATGTTCTGATCGTTACAGAAGAAGTTGACGAGAACCTGTTCTTATCAGCGCGTAACCTGTACAAGGTAGACGTGCGTGATGTTCACGGTATCGACCCAGTCAGCTTAATCGCCTTCGACAAAGTGTTGATCACTGCAGCTGCAGTTAAACAAATCGAGGAGATGTTAGCATGATCCGTGAAGAACGTTTACTGAAGGTGATTCTGGCTCCGCACGTATCTGAAAAGAGCACTGTTGCGGCAGAAACCAACAACACAGTCGTGTTCAAAGTAGCAACTACCGCAACCAAAGCAGACATCAAAGCTGCCGTACAGAAACTGTTCGAAGTGGAAGTAGTAGGTGTTCGTACTGTTAACGTTAAGGGTAAGACTAAGCGCACTGGTATGCGTGTAGGTCAGCGTAGCGATTGGAAAAAAGCTTACGTGACTCTTAAAGAAGGCAGTCAGCTCGACTTCGTTGGCGGCGCTGAGTAATTAGAGGAGTCAGGAAATGGCACTTGTTAAGTGTAAACCTACGTCACCAGGTCGTCGCCACGTCTTAAAAGTGGTCAACCCAGACCTGCACAAAGGCGCTCCATATGCACCTTTGTTAGAGAAGAACACGAAGACCGGTGGTCGTAACAACCACGGTCGTATTACGACTCGTCACATCGGTGGTGGCCACAAGCAACACTATCGTTTGGTTGACTTCAAGCGTAATAAAGACGGAATTCCGGCTAAAGTTGAACGTTTAGAGTACGATCCAAACCGTACTGCAAACATCGCTCTGGTTCTGTACGCAGACGGCGAGCGTCGCTACATTCTGGCTCCAAAAGGCCTGAAAGCTGGTGATGCAATCCAGTCTGGTTCTGATGCTGCGATCAAAATTGGTAACACCATGCCACTGCGGAACATCCCAGTTGGTCAGATCGTACACAACATCGAACTGAAACCAGGTAAAGGCGGTCAGCTGCAACGTTCTGCTGGTGCTTTCGCTCAGATCCTGGCCCGTGACGGTGCTTATGTCACTCTGCGTCTGCGCAGCGGTGAGATGCGTAAAGTCCTGGCTGACTGTCGTGCAACCATCGGTGAAATCGGCAATGCTGAGCACATGCTGCGTCAATACGGTAAAGCAGGTGCAATGCGCTGGCGCGGAGTACGCCCAACAGTTCGTGGTGTTGTAATGAACCCGGTAGACCACCCGCACGGTGGTGGTGAAGGTAAAACTTCTGGTGGCCGTCATCCGGTTACACCATGGGGTGTACCAACCAAAGGTTACAAAACCCGTTCTAACAAGCGTACTGACAAGTTCATTGTCCGTCGCCGTGACAAATAATTTAATGTGAGGAATTGCCATGCCACGTTCTCTCAAGAAAGGTCCATTTATCGACCTTCACTTGTTGAAGAAGGTAGAGAAAGCGTTGGAAAGCGGTGACAAGAAGCCTATCAAGACTTGGAGCCGTCGTTCAATGATCATTCCACAAATGATCGGTTTGACCATCGCTGTCCATAATGGTCGTCAACATGTACCAGTATTAGTCTCGGAAGAGATGGTTGGTCACAAGTTAGGTGAGTTTTCACCAACTCGTACTTACCGTGGTCATGCAGCCGACAAAAAGGCCAAGAAACGCTAAGGGGTAACTAAATGCAAGCATTAGCAAAACATAAGTTTGCCCGTTCATCTGCACAGAAAACCCGTCTGGTTGCTGACCAGATCCGTGGTCTGTCAGTTGGAAAGGCGTTAGATGTTTTAACCTACAGCCCGAAAAAAGCGGCTGAGCTGGTTAAAAAGGTTCTTTTATCAGCCATTGCGAACGCAGAGCACAATGAAGGCGCCGATATCGACGCACTGAAAGTGAAAACTGTGTTTGTTGACGAAGGTCCGTCAATGAAGCGGATCAAGCCACGCGCTAAAGGCCGTGCCGATCGTATCGTCAAGCGTACCAGTCACATCACTGTGATTGTTGCTGATAACTAGGAGTAAGAAATGGGACAGAAAGTTCATCCTAATGGTATTCGCCTAGGTATCACCAAGCCTTGGAGCTCAACTTGGTACGCGAATACAAAAGACTTCCCGGATTTCCTGGTTGGCGACTTTAAAGTTCGTCAGTATCTGACAAAAGAACTGAAAGCCGCTTCAGTAAGCCGGATCGATATTGAGCGTCCAGCGAAGAGCATCCGTGTGACTATTCACACTGCCCGTCCTGGCGTGATCATCGGTAAAAAAGGTGAAGACGTTGAAAAACTGCGCAAAGCCGTAGCGACTATCGCTGGTGTGCCTGCACAGATCAATATCTCTGAAATCCGTAAGCCAGAGCTGGATGCCAAGTTAGTTGCTGACTCAATCAGCAGCCAGCTGGAGCGTCGTGTTATGTTCCGTCGCGCGATGAAGCGTGCGGTACAAAACGCTATGCGTTTAGGCGCTAAAGGTATCAAAGTTCAGGTATCTGGTCGTCTGGGCGGTGCTGAAATCGCACGTGATGAGTGGTACCGTGAAGGCCGTGTGCCTCTGCACACTCTGCGTGCTGATATCGACTACTCAACTTCAGAAGCACTGACTACTTACGGTATCATTGGTGTTAAGGTTTGGATCTTCAAAGGCGAGATCCTGGGTGGTTTACCACTGGCCAACAACAATAACGCCAACAACGACAAACAGCCTAAGGCGCCGAAAAAACCGGCTCCACGTAAGGCTAAGTAGGAGTATTGAGCGATGTTGCAACCAAAACGTACTAAATTCCGGAAAGTGCACAAAGGCCGCAACCGCGGTCTGGCAACTACCGGCGACAAAGTCAGCTTCGGTGCATTCGCACTGAAGGCCACTGAACGTGGTCAAATGACTTCACGTCAAATTGAATCTGCACGTCGTGCCATGTCACGTGCCGTTCGCCGTGTTGGTAAAATCTGGATCCGTGTGTTCCCAGACAAGCCAATCACTGAGAAGCCGCTCGAAGTTCGTATGGGTAGCGGTAAAGGTAGCGTGGAGTACTGGGTATGCCAGATCAGACCTGGCAAAGTCCTGTATGAAATGGACGGTGTGTCGGAAGAGTTAGCTCGTCATGCATTCGCACTGGCAGCCGCTAAACTTCCATTTAAGACAACCTTTGTAACGCGGACGGTATTGTAATGAAAGCCACCGAACTGAAAGCAAAAAGCGTCGAAGAGTTAAACGCTGAATTACTGGGTCTGTTACGTGAGCAGTTCAACCTGCGCATGCAAGCAGCTACAGGTCAGTTAGCTCAAACTCATTTGCTGAAAACTGTGCGCCGCGATATCGCACGTGTAAAGACTATCTTAGCTGAGAAGGCAGGTGCGTAATGAGCGAACAAAACACCCGTACTCTGCAAGGTAAAGTGATCAGCAACAAAATGGACAAGTCCATCACTGTTGCGATCGAGCGTCACGTGAAACACCCAATCTATGGGAAGTTCATCACGCGCACTACCAAGCTGCACGTACATGATGAGAACAACCAGTGTAAAGAAGGCGACATCGTGACTATTCGCGAATGCCGTCCTATCTCTAAGACCAAGTCATGGACTTTGGTTGCAGTGGTTGAGTCTGCATCTTAATTCGGCAATAGCTGGATAAAAAAACAGCGGCCCTTTTGAGGGCCGCTTTTATTTTGAGCTACCACTTTGTCAAAAGGGCTGTTATAATCACGCGCCCTTTTACAGGGGTAAAGTAACTTAAAAAGCGTAATTACCCGCAAGGGTAATAGTAGTGGAATAGCGGAGCACTAAGATGATCCAGATGCAATCAATGCTGGAAGTCGCAGACAACAGCGGCGCACGCAGCGTTATGTGTATTAAGGTCTTAGGTGGTTCGCATCGCCGTTATGCTGCAATTGGTGACGTCATTAAAGTTACTGTGAAGGAAGCAATTCCTCGCGGTAAAGTTAAAAAAGGTGACGTTCTGAATGCAGTGGTGGTGCGTACAGCAAAAGGCGTACGCCGTCAGGACGGTTCTCTGATCCGTTTTGATCGCAATGCAGCTGTGTTGCTGAACAACAAGCTGGAACCGATCGGTACACGTATTTTTGGACCGGTAACTCGCGAACTTCGTGGTGATAAATTCATGAAGATCGTTTCTCTGGCCCCAGAAGTACTGTAAGGAGTCACAATGGCTAGCAAAATCCGTCGTGATGATGAGGTCATCGTTCTGACAGGTAAAGACAAAGGTAAAACTGGCAAAGTCACCAAAGTTCTGGTTGATGAAGGTCGTGTTTACGTGTCTGGTGTCAACCTGGTGAAAAAACATCAGAAGCCAGTTCCGGCTCTGAATGTACCAGGCGGCATTGTTGAGAAAGAAGCCTCAATTCACGTGTCAAACGTAGCGATTGTCAACCCTGCCACTGGCAAGGCTGATCGCGTTGGTTTCCGTTTTGAAGATGGCAAAAAAGTCCGTTTCTTCAAATCGAATAATGAAAAAATCTAAAGAGCTATTGGAGTAATACGATGGCGAAACTGCATGAAATTTACAAAGAGAACGTAGTTCCTGAGCTGTTTAAACAGTTCGGCTACACCAGCATCATGCAAGTCCCTCGGATTGTCAAAATCACCCTGAACATGGGTGTTGGCGAAGCCGTAGCTGACAAAAAAGTGTTGGAGCACGCTGTAGCGGATCTGTCTGCAATCGCAGGTCAGAAAGCTGTAGTAACGAAAGCACGTAAGTCAGTAGCAGGTTTCAAAATCCGTGAAGGCTACCCTATTGGTGCTAAAGTGACCCTGCGCGGCGAGCGTATGTGGGATTTCCTGGAACGTCTGGTATCGATCGCTATTCCGCGTATCCGTGACTTCCGTGGTGTAAACCCGAAATCGTTCGATGGCCGTGGTAATTATTCTATGGGCGTTCGCGAGCAAATCATTTTCCCAGAAATCGACTACGACAAAGTAGATGCGGTACGTGGTTTAGATATCACTATCACAACTACTGCCCGTACCGATGACGAAGGACGTGCATTGCTGGCCGCGTTTAACTTCCCATTTAAGAAATAAGGTTTTAGGGTCATGGCAAAGAACTCAATGAAAGCACGTGAAGTAAAACGTGCAAAACTGGTAGCCAAATACGCTGAACAACGTCATGCACTGCGGGATGCTATCGCAAACCCAGCCACTTCTGACGAAGACCGCTGGGCAGCTGTTCTGAAGCTGCAAACGTTACCGCGTGATTCTAGCCCGGTGCGTCAACGTAACCGTTGCCGTATCACTGGCCGTCCACACGGTTATCTGCGCAAGTTCGGCATGAGCCGGATCAAAGTCCGTGAAGCGGCAATGCGCGGTGAAATTCCTGGCCTTCGTAAGGCTAGCTGGTAAGAATCACGGGAGTCACAGCTATGAGTTTGCAAGATCCAGTAGCGGATATGTTTACTCGCATCCGCAACGGCCAGTCGGCCAAGAAGTTTGCGGTCAAAATGCCATCTTCAAAACTGAAGGTAGCTATTGCGAAAGTATTAAAAGACGAAGGTTACATCGAAGATTTCGTTGTTTCTGGCGACGTGAAAGCAGAGCTGGAAGTTACTCTGAAGTACTTCCAGGGTAAATCTGTTATCGAGACTATCGATCGTGTTAGCCGGCCTGGTCTGCGCATTTATAAAAAGCGCGGCGAATTACCAAAAGTAATGGGCGGTTTAGGTGTTGCAATTGTTTCTACATCTAAAGGGTTAATGACTGACCGTGCAGCGCGCAAGGTTGGTATCGGTGGCGAAATCATCGGCTACGTAGCGTAACGGAGGTAGTAATCTATGTCTCGTGTTGCTAAGGCCCCTGTCACCGTTCCATCAGGCGTTACTGTAACCCTGAATGGCCAAAACGTCACAGTAAAGGGCAAAAACGGCGAGTTGACGCTGAACGTCAACGCAGCAGTTGAAGTCGTGGTAGATGGTAACGTTCTGCGTACCAATCCACGTGACGGCTTCGAAGGCGCTAATGCTCAGGCAGGTACTGCCCGTGCATTACTGCAAAACCTGGTAGTTGGTGTTGCTGAAGGCTACACCCGCAAACTGGAATTAGTTGGTGTTGGTTATCGTGCGAAAGCCGAAGGCAAGGTGCTGAACCTGTCTTTGGGTTTCTCTCACCCGGTTGCTTTTGAAGTTCCGGCTGGTATCACGGTAGAAACTCCAAGCCAGACTGAAGTTCTGGTGAAGGGTGCTGACAAACAACTGGTTGGCCAGGTCGCTGCGAACATCCGTGCGTACCGTAAACCAGAGCCGTACAAAGGCAAAGGTGTTCGTTACGCGAACGAAAACGTGCGTCGTAAAGAAGCCAAGAAAAAGTAAGGTAGAGCGATGGATAAGAAACTTGCTCGTCTGCGCCGCGCGAAACGCGTTCGCAGAAACATTATCGAACAAGGTGCAAACCGTCTGGTTGTACATCGTACACCGCGTCACATTTACGCCCAGCTTATCGCACCAAATGCTGAAGTGATCGCTGCTGCTTCTACTGTTGAAGCATCTGTACGTGAAGCACTGAAGTACACCGGCAACTTAGATGCTGCTAAAGCTGTGGGTAAAGCCATCGCTGAGCGCGCTATTGCTAAAGGCGTGACTACTGTCGCTTTCGACCGTAGCGGTTTCCAGTATCATGGTCGTGTACAAGCTTTGGCTGACGCGGCGCGTGAAGCCGGTCTTCAATTCTAGGAGTAGATCATGGCTAACGTAGAAACAAAACCACAATCAGACTTACAAGAGAAGCTGGTTGCTGTTAACCGTGTATCTAAAGTAGTTAAGGGTGGCCGGATTTTTTCTTTCACCGCTCTGACTGTTGTAGGTGATGGTAATGGCCGTGTTGGCTTCGGTTACGGTAAAGCACGTGAAGTGCCAGCTGCTATCCAGAAAGCTATGGAAAAAGCACGTCGTAACATGACTCAAGTTGAACTGAACGGCAATACTCTGCACCACCCGGTGAAAGGTATTCACGCTGGTTCAAACGTGTACATGCAGCCTGCTTCTGAAGGTACTGGTATCATCGCAGGCGGTGCAATGCGCGCCGTGCTGGAAGTTGCCGGCGTTCAGAACGTTCTGTCTAAGTGCTACGGTTCAACTAACCCAATCAACGTAGTTCGCGCTACTATCAACGCTCTGTCAGCGATCAAATCGCCAGCTCAGATCGCTGCTAAACGTGGCCTGCGCGTTGACGACATTCTGGGGTAATCGACATGGCTCAAAAGACGATTAAAGTAACCCAAACCAAGTCAAGCATTGGCCGTCTGCCAAAGCATAAAGCGACTCTGGTTGGTTTAGGCTTACGCCGCATCGGTCACACTGTAACACTGGAAGACACTCCTTCAGTGCGCGGTATGATCAACGCTGTGTACTACATGGTTAAAGTCGAGGAGTAAGCGATGTTATTAAATACTCTTTCTCCGGCTCCAGGTTCGAAAAAAGAGAAGCGCCGTTTAGGTCGTGGTATCGGTTCTGGCTTGGGTAAAACCGGTGGCCGTGGTCACAAAGGTCTGAAATCACGTTCTGGTGGTAAAGTACGTCCAGGTTTCGAAGGCGGTCAAATGCCTCTGAAACAACGTCTGCCTAAGTTCGGTTTCACATCTCTGAAAGGCCTGGTATCAGCTGAAGTGCGTCTGCACGAGCTGGCACTGGTTGCAGGTGATGTAGCCGACCTGAACACGCTGGCAGAAGCCAACGTGATCACGCGCAACGTGAAGTTCGCAAAAGTAGTCCTGTCTGGTGAACTGGCTCGTCCAATCACTGTGAAAGGCCTGCGTGTGACTAAAGGTGCTCGTGCTGCGATCGAAGCCGCTGGCGGTAAAGTCGAAGAATAATAAGGATAGTACGCGATGGCTAAACCAGGTCAGGACTTAAAAAGTACAAAAGGCGGCCTCAGCGAGCTGAAAGCACGTATTTTGTTTGTACTTTTTGCCATAGTCATTTTTCGACTGGGCTCATTTGTGCCAATTCCTGGAATTGACGCCACCGTGCTAGCTCAATTATTCGAGCAACAAAAAGGTACCATCGTTGAAATGTTTAACATGTTCAGCGGTGGTGCCCTTGAGCGTGCGTCTGTGTTTGCACTTGGCATCATGCCTTACATTTCTGCTTCAATTATTGTTCAGCTTTTGACGGTCATGCACCCGAAAATGGCGGAACTGAAGAAAGAAGGCGAGGCTGGCAAGCGTAAAATTAATCAGTATACACGTTACGGTACCTTGGTTCTGGCCACTGTTCAGGCGGCCAGTATCGCAACCGGATTACCAAATATGATGCCAGGTCTGGTGATTAACCCAGGCTTTGGTTTCTATATCATTGCTGTGATCAGTCTGGTCACTGGTACCATGTTTTTGATGTGGTTAGGTGAGCAGGTGACTGAGCGTGGCATTGGTAACGGTATTTCGTTGCTGATCTTCGTGGGTATTGTTGCTGGCTTCCCGTCTGCCGTTGGCCAGACGATTGAGATGGCACGTCAAGGCGATTTGCACTTTTTGTTACTGTTGTTCATTGTGTTGATTGTAGTGGTTGTGACTTGGTTCGTAGTGTTTTTCGAACGTGGTCAGCGCCGCATCGTGGTTAACTACGCAAAGCGTCAGCAAGGCCGTCAGGTGTTTGCATCGCAGAGCAGCCATTTACCGTTAAAGGTGAATATGGCCGGTGTTATTCCACCAATCTTTGCATCGAGCATTATTCTGTTCCCTGGAACAATTGCTACCTGGTTTGGTTCAGGTGATGGTATGATAGCGAACTTTTTCCAAGAGTTGGCTTTGATGCTGTCTCAGGGGCAGCCGCTGTACATTATTTTGTATGCAGCTGCGATTATCTTCTTCTGTTTCTTCTACACGGCGTTGGTATTCAATCCGCGTGAAACAGCTGAGAACCTGAAAAAATCTGGCGCCTTTATCCCTGGTATCCGTCCTGGTGAGCAGACGTCAAAATACATCGATAAAGTAATGACCCGTTTGACCTTAGCTGGCGCGGCGTACATCACCTTTATCTGTTTGGTTCCTGAGTTCATGATGGTTGCATTAAATGTGCAATTCTACTTCGGTGGTACATCATTATTGATTATCGTCGTAGTGATCATGGACTTTATGGCACAGGTACAGACCCATCTGATGTCTCATCAGTACGAGTCTGTGCTTAAAAAAGCAAATCTTAAAGGCTTTGGCCGTTAAGATGTTATTGCGGAGTTAAGTCATGAAAGTACGAGCTTCCGTTAAGAAGATCTGCCGTAACTGCAAAGTTATCAAGCGCAACAACGTTGTGCGGGTAATCTGTGTAGAGCCGAAACACAAGCAACGCCAAGGCTAACAGCAGAAAATTTTAAGTCAGGGCTAAACCTGTTGGTTTAGCCCCGGCTTATTGTTGCAAAATGGCCGCCGTTTGAGTATCCTTACGGGCTTTTCAAATCGGCACCCTTAAACTCATTTATAGGAGAACGTTAGTGGCCCGTATCGCTGGCATTAACATCCCCGATAATAAACATGCGGTCATTTCTTTGACCTATGTTTTTGGTATCGGTAAAACCCGCTCTAAAGCCATCCTGGCTTCAGTGGGCATCGAAGAAACTCGTAAAATTGCAACTTTAACAGATGCAGAACTCGACTCTCTTCGTGACGAAGTTGCTAAGTACACCGTAGAAGGTGACTTACGCCGTGAAATCACGTTAAACATCAAACGTTTGATGGACCTTGGTTGCTACCGTGGTCTGCGTCATCGCCGCAGCCTGCCGGTTCGTGGTCAGCGCACTAAAACTAACGCGCGTACCCGTAAAGGCCCACGCAAAGCTATCAAGAAATAAGACGGAGTAAGACATGGCTAAAGCACCAGTTCGTACTCGCAAGCGGGTAAAGAAGCAAGTTTCTGATGGTATGGCTCATATCCATGCCTCTTTCAACAACACTATCGTGACCATCACGGACCGCCAGGGCAATGCTCTGTGTTGGGCTACTGCAGGTGGCTCAGGTTACCGTGGTTCTCGTAAGTCAACTCCATTCGCTGCGCAGGTTGCTGCTGAGCGTTGTGGTGCTGCTGCACAGGAATTTGGTCTGAAGAATCTGGAAGTGTTTGTTAATGGCCCAGGTCCAGGCCGTGAGTCAGCCATTCGTGCGCTGAACGCAGCTGGTTACCGCATTACAAATATCACCGACGTGACGCCTATCCCACACAACGGATGCCGTCCACCGAAGAAACGTCGCGTGTAATAAGCGCTTCTGAGATTATTGGAGAAGAAAGATGGCAAGATATTTGGGTCCTAAGCTCAAACTCAGTCGTCGCGAAGGTACAGATCTGTTCCTGAAAAGCGGCGTAAGAGCAATCGATTCAAAATGTAATTTAACCACAGCTCCTGGTCAGCACGGCGCTCGTCGCGGTCGTTTATCAGACTACGGTTTACAATTACGTGAGAAACAAAAAGTTCGTCGTATTTACGGCGTACTGGAAAAGCAATTCCGTAACTATTACAAAGAAGCTGCTCGTTTGAAAGGTAACACCGGCGAGAACCTGCTCCAGTTATTGGAAGCACGTCTGGATAATGTGGTGTACCGTATGGGCCTGGCCAGCACTCGTGCTGAAGCCCGTCAGCTGGTGAGCCATAAAGCAGTTATGTTGGACGGTAAAGTTGTTAACGTTCCTTCATACGCAGTGTCGCCAGAGCAAGTTGTTGCTGTTCGTGAAAAAGCGAAGAAGCAAGCACGTATCGTTGCTGCTTTAGAGCTGGCTGAACAACGCGAAAAACCAACTTGGATCGAAGTTGACGCGAAGAAAATGGAAGGCGTATTCAAGCGTCTGCCAGAGCGTTCAGATTTGTCAGCTGACATCAACGAACAGTTAATCGTCGAGCTTTACTCTAAGTAAGGCATTTTCTTAAGAGAGGATAAAATGCAGGGTTCTGTCACCGAATTCCTTAAGCCGAGATTAGTTGGTATCGAAAAAATCAACCCAACTCGTGCCAAAGTTACTTTGGAACCACTTGAGCGCGGTTTCGGGCATACCTTAGGCAACGCGTTACGTCGTATCCTGTTATCGTCGATGCCTGGTTGTGCAGTGACTGAGGTGGAAATCGATGGCGTGCTTCACGAGTACAGCGCGAAAGAGGGCGTTCAGGAAGATATCATCGATATCCTGTTAAACCTGAAAGGTCTGGCTGTTCGTCTGGAAGACAAGGATGAAGTCACTCTGACGCTGAGCAAAAAAGGTGCTGGCCCTGTAGTTGCTGGTGACATCCAGCGGGGTGACGGTGTAGTTATCGTAAACCCAGAGCACGTGATTTGTAATCTGACTGGCGAGACTGAGTTCAATATGCGCCTGAAGATTCAACGTGGTCGTGGTTATGTGCCTGCGTCTGCCCGTGTGTCCTCTGAAGATGACGAACGTCCAATTGGTCGTCTGTTACTGGACGCGTCTTTCAGCCCTGTTGAGCGTATCGCTTACAGCGTTGAAGCGGCCCGTGTTGAACAGCGTACCGACCTGGATAAACTGGTCATCGATATGGAAACCAACGGCACTTTAGAGCCTGAGGAAGCCATCCGCCGCGCTGCAACGATCCTGGCTGAACAGCTGGAGTTCTTCGTTGAACTGCGTGATAAGAGCGAGCCGGAAAAACGTGAAGAGAAGCCGGAGTTTGATCCGATTCTGTTGCGTCCGGTCGATGATCTGGAATTAACAGTTCGTTCTGCTAACTGCTTAAAAGCAGAGCAGATTCAGTACATCGGTGATCTGGTACAACGCACTGAGGTTGAGCTGCTGAAAACGCCGAACCTTGGTAAGAAGTCACTGACCGAAATCAAAGACGTTTTAGCGTCTCGTGGTTTGTCTCTGGGCATGCGCCTGGAAAACTGGCCTCCAGCCAGTTTGGTTAACAAAGACTAATCAGATCCCAGTTCCTGGTTTAGTGAGAAGGAATAGATCATGCGCCATCGCAAGAGTGGTCGTCAGTTAAACCGGAACAGCAGCCATCGTCAGGCTATGTTCCGCAATATGGCAAGCTCGCTGGTGAAGCACGAAGTCATCAAAACGACTCTGCCAAAGGCTAAAGAGTTACGCCGTGTAATCGAACCTCTGATTACACTGGCGAAAAATGACAGCGTGGCTAACCGCCGTCTGGCTTTTGCCCGTACTCGCGACAAAGAAGTTGTAGGTCTGCTGTTCAACGTGTTAGGCCCGCGTTACAACACCCGCCCAGGTGGTTACACTCGTATTCTGAAGTGTGGCTTCCGTGCTGGTGACAACGCACCAATGGCTTACATTGAGTTAGTTGACCGTCCAGAGACTGCGCTGCCAGTCGAGGAAACTGCTGCTGAGTAATCAGTTTGCAGAAAAAAGCCGGCGTAAGCCGGCTTTTTGCTTTATAAACCTACCTTCTATTCTGCTGATATTTTTTTATAGAGCTGTCGTTTGTTGCTAACAGCAACGGCTTAAAATTTTCTTTAGTGGATTAGCCCTTTGCTTATTTTGACGTTTTGATTGGTCAGTTTTGTCGTTTGTCTGCCTCCAAAACGTTTTGTGCTCGCTTATTGCGTTTTATCGTAATTAACAATATCGCCTTGATATTTCTCATATGGTAGCGCCAGACGTTTTTCATGGAGGATATACAGATGCAATCACTAAAATTGATTTTTCTTGCAGCGGCGCTCAGCCTTAGCTCAGGCTGCAATAGCGATAAAGTACGCAAAACGCTGGATGACACTTTTGGTGGGGTTACTGACAAAACAAAAATGCAGGTTATTAATGTCAGTGGAACATCGCTGGATGTGCATGCAGCGGGTTACACCGCCAGCGGCACTGCACCTGAGATAAAAGCATCCAAGCATCGGATTGGTAGTATTGAACCTGGCCAACTGCCGCTCCAGACCGAAGTCCGGCGCAGTTATGGCGATGAACGTTTTGTGATGCAGGCCTTCGATCGCCAGAATGGCAGAGCGAGTGAATACCTGCAGATTAAGTCTTCGCTTGATAAATCTCTACAATTAGTTGCTTGGTCATTCGACGGTCAGGTTCGTTTATCTGCATTTCGCTGGGAAAGCAGCTCGAAAAATAGTGTCTATCGGTTGCGGATATTGTCGGTGGCTGATGGGGTAAGGATCACGGTGCCATCAATGCAAACGAATTTGCCAAAAGGCACCGTCAGCGAATGGCTGACGGTAAATAATTGCACGGGTGAGTTTCAAATCAATGGCAAGCCGGTGGATATTTGTCAGGCTACACCGGGGCAATCATTTTTGTTAATCGTCGACCAGCAGAAAATTCTAAGCCTGACAATCAGTTAACTCTTTAGCAACCGACAATTAGTACGGCACAGTTTTATCGTCTACATATGCTTTTCTATCCATCATTGCTGATTGTCGATACTCAGCGTAATTGATGCTGTACCGGTAGCTGGTGTAACTGACGATTTTGCCGAATCAATAACAACAGGCATACAATTAACAGCGCTGCCGCTACCCATAGGCAGTGCTGATTAAACCATTGGGCATAAAGTGTGAGGTCTACTTGATTACCTAATACATCTACTAGCCATTGCTGTTGGATGCTGAGATACATCATCCCCATACCTATACTGGTACCTATACTGACCGGTACTAAGTATCGCCGAAGTAGTAAATAGAACAACGCCGACGGTGGCGCGCCCAGCGCCCGATGAACGCTCAGTTGATATTGTTGTAACAGCAATTGGTAATTGAGCACCGCACTGATGCCACCGACTACCAGCACGGTTGCAATTGCGCTGAGCAGTAGCGCCAATGCTAACGTCAGCCGCGGTAACCGTTGGCTGTGATGCCAGGCGTCGTCCAGCCATGTTAGTTGTTGCACTTTAAACGCCGGATTAATGCTTTCGAGCAGTTCGTTCAGTGTTTCGACGCTCAGTGTGATGGTTTGTGGCGGGTAGTGTAGATAAACCGAAGGCAAAAAATGGTAAAAGTTGCTGATCCAGACCCGCGGTACATCGCTGGTATGTGTTGATTGCAAGCTGGGTAACTGCAAATCCGCAACAACAGCGGTGATTTGCGCCGCGGTATCGCCATTAAATAGCAGATGTTTGCCTGTTAAACTTCTGGCCGTTTCTATGTCGCTAAGCGGCGTCATGCCATCTTGCGGTTGGCCCCTTGCGCTGTTTTGCAAAGCCATTAACTGTTTGGCGGCACTGAGGTTTATTACCAGTGACAGCGGTGCTGGATTTAACAAGGCGTCAGCGGCAGGCCACTCACCACTGAGTAGCTGCATACCTAGCAGCGCCGGCAGCTTGTTGTCGGTGTAGTTGCTTTCCAGCCGTACCACTGCTTGCTTGTCAGTTGCCTGTGGCCATGTCAGGCTGTCTTGCACGGACAGGCTCTCAAAATCCAGCACAGGGCTGTAAGCCAATGCCACAGACGGTTGCTGTGTTGTAGCGGGTAGTTGGCTTGCTAGCAGATCGCGGATGGCTAATAAATCTGCCGTTGATGCTGGCTTCTCGTCGCTCTGGACATAATTAAGTTGAAGTTGCTGCACATTGGCCAATTGCATGCCCGTCACCGGCAGCAGCCGCTGCCAGGCCGATTGCGCTAACAGCAAGGCCAATAGCAGCAACACACTACTAAAAAAACCATGCGCAGCCAGTAAGACAGTAGCCTGTCGATATTGCTGCGAGGCACTGCCTTTACCGCTGCGTTGCAGCTGCTGTTGCAACCAGTGATAGTCCCACTGCTTCGCTTGTAGCTGATTGAACAGGTAAAGTAGTGGCAGTAACCCCAGCGGACTGAGCAATAACCATGGGCGTACAGAAAGCTCAGGCAGGCGCGCCAGGTAACCAGCTGCCGCTTGTTGTATGATGGGTAGGCTCAGGCTGACCAACATGCCGGCCAAGCCGGTCGCCGTCAGCAGCAACAGAGTCACTTCACAGGATTGCCGGGAAGCCAAATCAGCAGGTTTAGCGCCCAGCGCCAGCTGTATTGCATATTGTGGCCTTTGGCTATTGCTGCGTGCCAGCATCAACTGACTGACATTCAGTAGCGCGATCAACAACAGCAACCCACAACCTATTAATAGAAACTGGCTAAAACCCTTGGCGTTATGTTGCAGAACTTCAAATAGCGGCTGCAAGCTGACGCGAATGGACGCTCCGGCAAAATGTGCAGCATAAGGCGATTGTTGCACTTGTGACCGATATTCGGCATTAAGCAGGTTGCTCAGCTGACGCGCCAGTAAATCGGCGGGTACCCCGGGCGCCAGCCTGACCAGCAGATGATGATCGGGGGCTAAGGCGCCCCACCAATTCCGGTATTGTTGATAAGTCGGGTTAAACGCCCAGGGTAACCAGATATCGGTTTGTTGGCCAGGTTGCAAGACCGACGGTTCAACAAAGTCTTTCGCCAGCACACCAACAACTCTAAAGCGTTCAGCGCCGATTTGCACATGTTGCGGCAACATCTGTTTACTGCCGGCAAACAACCGGTGCCATAGCTGGTAACTAATAACCGCTTGTGGCTCGGCTGGTGCGCTGGCGTCTATCATTGGGTGTGGCTGCGCACCAGTCACCGCCGGCAGTTGGGTACTCAGTTGGGTTCTCAGGCTCTGGCCGGCGAGAAACGGCGCTTGCAGCAAAGAAAAATATTCAGGGCTGGTGTACGCAATTGCAACTTGCGGTGATGCTGGATGGTCGCGCACCACATCGGTGCCATAGGCCAGCAGCGCAGCCTGAATGATAGCCGCTGGCGTGTGGGTCTCGGTTGCTGTATCGGAAGCGCCAGTTTGCAGCTGGCTCCAGCTAAACTGTTGCTGATAAAGCGCCG
>Ga0169931_10007537_pt1 | contig 16112 bp, 15 predicted proteins | sample Kivu_15m_20L_FD_129675 | JGI IMG/M metagenome (GOLD analysis project Ga0169931, IMG submission 129675) | Freshwater microbial communities from Lake Kivu, Western Province, Rwanda to study Microbial Dark Matter (Phase II) - Kivu_15m_20L... | ecosystem: Environmental > Aquatic > Freshwater > Lake...
CCTTATTTCATCAATCCGCGTGAGCGCATCTCCTGTAGACTCAGGTCGTAACTCGAATCGGAAACCAATTGCTGTGTGCGGACCCATTCAACAAAAGTGGCGATTCCCTCCTCGAAGCTCATTCTCGGCACAAAGCCCAGCAACTCCTTCGCTCTTGTCACATCCGCCCTGTTATGGCGGATATCTCCGATGCGGAACTGGCCGGTCACATTCAATCTGGCCTCGGGCCGCAAATGCGCAACAAGAGCCTGAGCCACTTGCAACACAGTTGTACCCACCCCGCTACCTATGTTCAGACTTTCACGCCTGGTCCCAGGCAGCTCCACGGCATCGGCTGTTGCTCGCACCACATCGTTGATGTGAACAAAATCGCGGCTCTCAAGTCCATCCTCAAATATGTTGATGTCCTTACCCGTTAGCAAGAGTTTGGAGAAAATGGAGATGATTCCAGTGTATGGGTTACTCAAGGATTGTCCAGGCCCATAGACATTCTGATAACGCAAAGCGATGCACGAGAAGCCATGGGCCTCGGCCCCCAGCAGCAGCATCTGTTCTTGCACCTGTTTGGTAAGTCCGTAATAGGAGTTGGGGTGAATGACTGAGGCCTCGTCTGTGGCCACTTGATTGAGCTGCCCGCCTTGGATGTCCATTGGATCGAATCTTCCATTCAGCAGGTCTACCTCTTTGCGGGATGTCGGATAATGCGGGTTGCCGCAGGCGTCCACATACTTCCCTTCCCCGTAAATGGCACGCGATGATGCTATGATGACGCGTTCGATCCTGCATTCGCCATTAGCCACAATATCCAAGAGGTGTGCGGTGCCTTGAACATTTACATCAAAATAACGGGACACGTCATACATGCTCTGTCCCGTACCGGTCTCGGCTGCCAGATGCACCACGATGTCCATGCCTTGCAGTGCGCTTTTCCAATGGTCTCTGAAACGTACATCGCCTTCGATGAAATCGATCCCATTCGGCAACGACCTGAAAAGGACTGAAGAATTTGGCTCTGAGCCATGAACCTGTGGTAAAAGGCAGTCGAGGACACGCACGTGGTGGCCCCGCTCTACGAGTTCGTGCGAGAGGTTAGATCCAATGAACCCTGCCCCGCCTGTTATCAGCACATTCGCCATAAGTACGGTATCAGTTCTTTATCTTGATCCAACGGGCTGGTATCACATGGCCATATTCGATCTCGGTCGAATTGAGCCAACGTTCAGGTGCCACCACGATCTGTCCGGGCCTCTCGCCCAACCATGCCGCCCACCATGAGAAAGTGCTGTTAGGGATGACGTGGTGTCTGCAATGGGTCATCAGCCGTAGGTCCTCATGAAAATCCGGGAAGTTGTGGGTCATGTAATGACATGTGTATGGCGGCTTGAAATTAGCCGAGGTCCACTCGTTGTCATCACTCCATATGAACACCTCCATTTCCTTGCCGAGCCTTTCGGACAATAAGGCAAGACCATCTTCGTAGTAACTCATCTTGCAGGTCTCGTGCAGCGGGTTATTCACAAAGTTGGTGCGCCTGATACTGATACAGACCGATGGGCATTGGGCCATTCTTTCTGCCAAGGCCTTGTTCGTATCATTCATCTGCCCTTTAAGTGCCAGTTCTTGCTTGATGTGATCGGCCTTGTCAGCAAAGAAATATTCGGAGGTGAAGTATCCATCAAAATAGATTTTGCCTTGTACATCACGCATTTCAGGAACGAAGCGTTCGAATGGCTCTTTCACTACTCTAGGCACGTAACCTGGCATGAGCAGATTCAGCAACCGCTGGCCCCGCATTCGAGGGGTTATAAAGGAATCGACTTCTTCAGCAGTTGACAGTGTAGCCGCAATGTTGTACCGATGCAGCTCATAGCCTCTCCGGTAGGTGTAGCCGTATTGGGTCACTTCGGCATATTGGTCGTAATAGCTGATGTCCAACTTCAGCTCAGTATTGTTCCTCAACGCCACAGCCCTGCCCATGGCATACTGGAACAGCTGATTGCCCAATCCTTGAAATACCTTGACAATGATCATGCTGGGGTCATTTTCCAATCAATACGCGGCCGCACCACCCCGCCTATCTCCCCGAAATATACCTCACCCTTTCGGCTGTCGGTCACTTCAAAGCTCAGGCAGTTCTCAAAGTAATGCAGCATTACAGTGCGATCGCGCACGGCCATTATGCTCACGGCATACTCCCCGCTATTGAGCAGCTCGGCCGGGATGGTCATGGTGGCAATGATTTTGTCGTTGGCTGCCACGTTCTCACTCATCGTGTTGAACACGTGGTCGCCATTGAGGGTGAAAAGGTTGAGACTGACATTGACATCTTTCTCAGGCCGACTCAAGGCGAATGTGAACGAGAGTTCGATCTCGTCAGTGATGCTGATGAACTGTTTGCCGCCTGCATCGCACACATGAGCATGCAGTAGGCGCACCAATTCGTTACCGGGTGCGGTGGCTGGCGTGTGATATACAGTTGATTGCATGTTGGTCTCGCCAGCCAAATACTGGTTTATCACTTTCCGTACTGGGCCATCGGCCTGCACCTGCCCACCCTTCAGCAACACGGCTCTGGTACAAAGATTCTCAACGGCCGCCATGTTGTGGCTCACGAAGATCACGGTTCGACCCTCACCGGCCACATCCTTCATCTTGCCAAGGCACTTGCGCTGAAAGTCAGCATCGCCCACTGCAAGTACCTCGTCTATTATCAGTATCTCAGGTTCGAGGTGAGCGGCCACAGCGAAGGCCAGGCGCACATACATCCCGCTGCTGTATCGTTTAACAGGTGTATCGATGAACCGCTCTACGCCCGAGAAAGCGACTATCTCATCGAACTTAGCCTCCACCTCGGCTCTCCTCATGCCTAGAATGGCCCCGTTCAGGTAAATGTTCTCGCGGCCTGAGAGCTCTGGGTGAAAGCCGGTGCCCACTTCCAGCAGACTGGCCATTCGGCCATGCAAGCGTATCTCACCCGTACTTGGCGCAGTGATACGCGAAAGCAGTTTCAGCAGCGTGCTCTTGCCGGCCCCGTTCTTGCCTATTAGTCCTACTACTTCGCCCGGTACCACAGTCAGGTTGCAGTCTCTGAGTGCCCAGAATAATTCTCCTTGATCACGGTTTCCAAGCCCTACGGCAGATTTCAGGTCAGAAATGAAACTGTACCGGCTGAATGCCCCTAATCGGTAGCACTTGCCAAGCCCGTTCACTTCAATAGCCTTCATGGTCAAGCGTACTCAGATTGTATCAACAAGGGTGTCTTGTACTCGGCTATAGAGGCCAAGTCCAACTACAAGAAAGACAAGAGAGACCGCAGAGCCCTGTATCAGAAGCATTGTTTCGAAAGAGCCAGAGCCGAGAAGCCCTTGACGGAATCCTTCTATTACACAAGTCATGGGATTGAGGCCTACCCAATCTCTGAATGCGCTGGGAATGAGTGAAATGGGATAAACAACCGGTGTGAGGTACATGAGAAGGCTTATGCCGAAACCGGCCAAATGAATCAGATCTCGATAGGTACCCGATAGCGATGCGACTATCAGCCCGATGCCTAGGGACGAAGTGAGCATCACCATAAAAAGGACAGGGAATAGAAGAACAAGCGATGTAGGATGGATGTCCGCTCCTGAGATCATGTAGCCAGCGAACATCATGGCCAACATCAATCCTTGGATGATGAGGCTGATGAGATTTGATGCAAGTGCAGAAAGAGGTATGATCAACCTCGGAAAATAGACCTTACCGAAAATGCCCATGTTAGCCACGAAGGCGTTGGACACACCGCTCACGGTCATCTGGAAATAAGACCAAGGCACCACTCCGCACATGAAGAAAAGGACAGGAGGCGCCCCATCGGTACTGACATTGAGAGCGTACCCGAAAATGACTGTATATGTTAGCGCTGTGATGAGCGGGCGGGCCAGATACCACAACGGCCCAAGCACTGTTTGCTTATATAACGAGACGAAATCGCGCCTGACGAGCAGTAGCAAAAGGTCGCGGTAATGCCACACCTCGCTCAGTCGCAGGTCGAAAAACCGCGACCCCGACCGGATGACTAGCGCCTTATTCTCTTTCGCCCGCATATTCTGTCCGTTTATCCGGGTACGTCAAGGGTCAATAGAACAATTTGAGGTAAACGAAAAGGAACGGGCTGGCCAATAGGATGCTGTCGAAACGGTCGAGCACGCCACCATGGCCGGGCAGCAAGGTGCCACTGTCCTTGACACCTACGTTGCGCTTAAGGAGACTCTCGACCAGATCGCCATAGGTGCCCATCACCACCGCTACGATGCTCATGCCGAGCCATACTTTAAGGTCGGGGAAAAAGGTGATGCTGGCCAACACTGCCGCTACGACCAGACTCAGGGCCGCACCACCTATGAAGCCCTCCCAGGTCTTCTTGGGTGAGACGCGCTCAAAGAGTTTGCGTTTCCCAAAGGCTCTGCCAGCAAAGTAAGCACCTGTATCTGAGGCCCATATCAACATGAAAAAATAGACAAGCGATTCGGGGCGGTACTCGTGTGAATCGTTGCTCACCACAATATTGACGAGAAGACTAAGGGGAATAACTATGTAAACGATGCCGAGCACGCCCATGGCGATGTTCGTGAAAGGGTTCTTGCGGCCGCGATACAGCTCAATGGGCAGGATCAGGAACAGGCATAGCACAGGTATGAGCAGGAACCGCTCAGGTAGCCCGAAAAAGGTGTAGGCCCCATTGCCCCAGAGGAGCGAAAGCCCGAGGATGATACCGGTTATCCGTTGCGGATAGTGCCCGGCCTTCTCCACCATATCGTAGTACTCGCGCAGGCCCACCACCATCACTACAGAGAATAGGATGAGAAACCCGATCTGATGCACGAAAATGGCCCCGAGGAAGATCCCGAAGGCTATAAGACCGGTGATGATGCGCTTGGTAAGTTCGCTCACAGGCCGCTAATGTAAGGGGCGCGGCCGTTATGGGATGAGCCTCAGCCCAAACGGCCGAACACGGGTATGCGTCCGCTGCTGAGGCGGTCAGTCTCAGCTTGCATAGCGGCAACAACCTTGGTGTTGAGGTCGTCAATCGCATCGCGGTCATTCTCCGACCCCTCGGGGTACGAGGTTGTGCTGATAGGCGGTAGCACGCTGATTGTCACCTGCGTGGGCAGAGGGAGACCGAGAGCCGGTAAATGGCCCACATGAAGCCCGAAAGGAAACGACCAATACACCGGCCAAGTGTGTATCCGTAGATGTTTGGTCAGACCCGTGAGGCGGGCAAAGGTTGAGCCTGAACTTAAAGTCACAACGGTTTCGCCACCGCCTACCCCTACCACAGGCACAATGGGCGCACGAGTACGTAGAGCCAGTCTGGCATAACCTGTATGACCGAAGAAATCTATGGTGTTGCGTTCGCAGAATGGCTTCGAATTATCGCGGTCGCCACCGGGATATACAGTCACAGAGCAACCTTCTTTCAGTGCCTCGCTCGCGCTTTCCATGCTGCCATCGAGTATACCCATGGCGTGCATCGGGAAACCGATCTTATCGCCCACCTTCACAAGGAACTCGTGTACCAAAGTGTACATCGGTCGGGCAGTAGGGAGCGTGTGGTAGCGGCACAACCACAGAAAGGTCTCGGGCATGAAATGAACCCCTGAGTGATTGCCTACGGCAAGGAATGCCGAATCGGGCAGGTTGTCGAGTCCTTCAAACTTTGCCCGATGATACAGCTCCAGAACGGGTAGCCACAACTTAGCCACTTTGCGGCCCAAGGCGGGGTCATAATCCTCCACCAAGCGGTAATCGTCCTTGTCTAATGGGTCCATTCCTCTACGGATTGCAACATTAATGCAATTGCCTATCACACGGACTGACCTAGGCCAATGGACTGGCTGAGCCAGGTCAGGTAATCTGCTTTGACCGTAACCAGTCGTTGTAATTCACGATCTCCGAATCCTCGTTAGTCGGGCCATTGCCTGATAAGAACGCATCGATGCGATTACGCAGCGCTTTGTTGTGGACTGATGTGCCTTTGAGGTACAGTTCGTTCACCAGGGCCAAAAGTTCCACCTCACGAGCCTGCCCCGCTTGGTTCAACAGGTCGATATATTCCTTGCGCATCTGCCGTATGCGCGATTCAAGGTAGTCTGTATCGTCCAGACCCGTGCGAACAAGCACCTCGAGCATCGCTATCTTGAACCTTAGCCCACGGTCGGTCTCTCCGAAGCGGTCATGATGATACAGCGTGTTTATCCGCTTTATCGCCTTGCGGTATTCGCCCTTATCAAAATGGAAAATAGCCAGATTGAGGTGGATGAAAAGCAGGAAGTACGGGGCCTTGGCCATGCTCTCGTTGGTCTCCAACTCCTCGAGCAGCGCGATGGCACGGTCCAGATTGAGCTTTGAGTAATTGATCACCAACGAGTTGTAATAGAAGAACTCGAAACGGTCGTAGTGCAAGCGGTCGAATTCGAGCATGGCTGCATGGAGCGTCTCGGCATAGGCCAACGACTTCTGCAACTTGCCGTTCTTGAACAGGGCATTCACGATGTAGGTCAGCATCTGCAACCGGGTGAGGTGATTGGCGCGGTTGAACAGGCCCTCGGCCGCGAACTCGCTGTATGTACTGAGCGTGTAGTCCTCAAGGTTCCGATAGTCGTGCCGTTGCAGGAGTATCTGACTTACAGCGCCATACAGCTTGAACCGTAGGGTAGGGTCGCGCCTAAGCGCATCATTGCTGCTCAGGCGCGTCACAGTCTCCTCGAGCAGATCCATAACGGTCTTGTCGGCAGCTGAGTAGTTCTGTGCCACCTTAAGGCGGTACTTAACTGAGGCCAGGATGTCCTCAATCTCGCGCACACTGCGCCTGCGATCGTCATTCTCTTTTCTTTTGGATATGTAAGATTCGGGGTTGATGCTCACCGTCTCATTGCTCATGCGGATGAACTCGGAATAGATCAGGTCGAGCATCTCATAATGCCCTGCCGTGGTGGCCTTCTTCTCGGCCTTGCCCAAGAAGTGCAGGGCCAGATCGGTGCGGTTGCGTGTGAATAATGCCCGCGCCAGATGCACCAGTTGCAGTGCCAGCGCCACATCGTCCTCCTTATAATGCTGCATGGCCAGGCTGCGCATAAGGTCTGTCAGCACCCTGTTGCGCAAACGGTAGTATGGATTGCGATCGGTATCCGGATAAAGGCGGCCCAAGGCGATGTCATCATCAAATCCTTCGCCCAAGTCGCGCATCATATCGAACAACTCTAAGTCTTTTCGGCCGTCCTTATGGTCGGTGCGGGCCGCCAGCAGCTTGTAGTATCTGATCTCCTCTTTGCTAAGGCTTGCCACCAGTTGTTCTAGCACATTCATCTATTCGTGATTTTTGAACGTGTAAGATTATTCAAATTATCACCCATATCAAAGGATTTTAAGCCGATACTTTTGATCCAACAAAACGCAGCGCCATGGAAAAAGGAAGGATGATGACGGTGGCAATGGCCTTGATGGCCAGCCTTTTTGGGCTAAGTGCCCGCGCTCAGGTGGTGTACGAGCTGTCACTCGATTCGGTGGTCGGTTTCCCCGATACCGTACAAGTGGGCAGCAACCTCCAGTTCAGCTACATGGTGTCCAATCTTGGCCCGTTGGCTTATCAGGGCAATGTTGAGCTTGTGATGTCCAATGCTCAATTGGGTGATACGGTCGTCCTTACGCAAGTATCGGGCAACGGCCTTGTGTTCTCTCCTGGGTTTCCTGCTACAGGCAGTGTCAATGCCCTTGTTGTTCAGGGAGATGGCCTAAGTATCGGTGGTAATGTGGTGGTAGTATGGCCACGTCTCGAACCAGGTCCAAGCACTCCGCCTTATGAGGTGTTCGGAGCCATGACCAAAGAAATCTTCGTGCTTCCACCCAATAGTATAAACGAGACTGGCCGCCCTGATGTACGCATCGCCTTGCAGATGGTAGCAGGCATGGCCACTGTTGTAGTGCACGACAAGGTACCTGTGCACAGCATCTCCCTCTATGACATGTCAGGCCGCGAGGTGTTCCGTAGCAACGATGGCCGCGATCAGTTTGAGTTCCGCAGCCCGGTGAGCGGAATATATATCCTCAATCTGCGCCTGCGCGATGGCCGAACGGCTCAGCGCAAGGTGTATGTGCCGTGAACGGCAGGAGAGCCGTATTACCTCTCCTCCGCCTCAGGCGAGAATTCCTGCATCATGCCCATGACCTGGCGCACCATGTTCTCAGACCCTATGAAAAGTGGTGTGCGCTGATGCAGGCTTGTGGGTTGAATCTCCAATATCCGTCTGAATCCATCTGTGGCCAAACCTCCGGCCTGTTCAAGGATGAATGCGAACGGATTTGCCTCGTATAGCAGACGAAGTTTGCCGCGAGGGGCACTTTCGGTGTTCGGGTAAATGAAAATTCCCCCTTTGATAAGGTTGCGGTGCAAGTCAGCCACGGCTGATCCGATGTAGCGCGAGGTATAGGGCCTTGATGTGGCTTTATCCTCCACTTGGCAGTACTTGATGTAACGCTTCACCCCTTCAGGGAAACGGACGTAGTTGCCCTCGTTGATCGAGTAAATCTTTCCATCCTTCGGTACTTTCATGTCGGGATGGCTGAGGCAGAACGCCCCGATTCCTGGATCAAGCGTGAAACCGTTCACCCCGTTACCGGTGGTGAATACAAGCATGGTGCTGCTGCCATAAATGATGTATCCAGCCGCCACCTGCTCAGTACCTTTCTGCATGAAATCGGCCATAGTGGCCGGGCCGTCCTCGCTCACCCTGCGGTAAATAGAGAAGATGGTGCCAATGCTGACATTCACATCGATGTTCGATGATCCGTCCAGCGGATCTATAGCCACCACATACTTGCCGTGCTGCGCATAGCCCGATTTGAACTTGATAACTCCCTCGTCCTCTTCGCTTGCCAGGCCACACACCTCACCACGGTCGCGCAGGGCACGTATGAACTGCTCATTGGCATAAACGTCCAGCTTCTTAACGCTTTCGCCCTGCACGTTTGTGCTGCCGTACTCGCCCAGTATATCGGCCAGCCCGGCCTTGTTCACCTCGCGGTTCACTATGCGTGCCGCAAGGCTGATAGCACTCAGCAGGCGCGAAAGTTCGCCTTTGGCATAACGGAAATCGCTCTGGCGCTCTATGATGAACTCTCCTAGCGATGTGACACCTTTAACGGGGCCTTCGATGGTTGACATGGTATTTTGGACTGATGGGTCGGGTTGAAAAAGAAAGACCCGCCATGGGGCAGGTCTTTATCAAGATGCGGTTTTGGTTCAGAGTTTCATGATGTAGGCCAGCTTGAAATACCTCCGCTCAGGTGCGGTCGGTGTGCCTACGCTCACATTCACATACTCGCCCGGTGCGAATCCGGGGTTCTCAGCACTACTGGCAACTGAGACCACGAATTTATCTGTAAGGTCCGGGGTGCTGTTGGTGCCATCGCAAAGGGCCCAACCGGCAGGTATTGAAGCGATAGTTCCACTCCACATGATGATACCACCCTGCGGAGTGCTCTGCCCTGGGGCATTAGCCACCTGAAGTTTGGTCCAAGTTCCGAAAGGAGCCACAGGAGAAGGTGGGTCGAAGTGGCGGTAGTACCAGAAGTAGCCGCTGTCGGTCTCATAAATCAGAAGGCCATCGGGCAGAGTGTCGCTGTAGTAGCCCTCCATGTCGTCGCGCTGCAACTGGTTGAGCTGTGGCAGCAACATGCCTTTGGGGGGGGTGTCTGGATCTGTGAGCGGATTGAATGGATTGGCAACTTCCAGAATGGCCGACCTTTCGGGGGTCGATGTGCCGATACCCACGTTGTTCGTGTTCACCTGCGCCAGAGCTGGGCCGATAGCCACGGTCATGAGTACGAGCGTAAGGATTCTTTTCATCCGTATGAAGGTCTGGGAAGGGCGCACCCCTCCATTTTTTTTGCGGGGCTAAAGATATGCAGAGAAACCGAGTGCCACCCATGTCTATTCTTGAATATCATGGTGCTGCGTCAATAGGCTAGCGATGGCAGCAACGGTACTTTTGCCACCGATGTCCCAGCATTGTTCCATAGAGAGGGTCACCCCGCATGACATGATGGCGGTGCATGGCCTAATCTGCGAACTGGCGGCTTTTGAGCGCAGGCCCGGTGCAGTGTGCATCACGCCCGAAGTGCTGCAACAGGACCTTTTCGGTTCCCATCCTGCCTTCGGGCTGCTCGTAGCGAGGGTCAATGATGCCGTGGTTGGCATTGCGCTGTATTACCCTGTCTATTCCACTTGGGAGGGCCGTAGCCTGTACCTCGAGGACCTGATAGTAGTCGATTCTCACCGCGGCCAAGGCATCGGGAGCGCCCTGTTCAGAGCAGTAGCCCACGAGGCTGCATCCAGCGGCATGGCGCGGTTGCAATGGCAGGCGCTGGATTGGAATGAGGGTGCGTTGAGGTTCTACCAGCGGGCAGGGGCAACGGTCGATGCCGAGTGGGTCAACTGCCGATTGAGCGGAGAGGCATTAAAGGCATATTTGTAGCCTGATGAGGGTGTTCAAATTCGGGGGCGCATCGGTAAAGGATGCCGCAGCAGTGCATAACGTTGCGCAGATAGTGCAACAGCACGGGCAAGGTGTTGGCGTGGTGGTGGTGTCGGCCATGGGTAAGACCACAAACAGGCTCGAGGAGGTGGTGCGTGCTCTTTATGACGGTAACGATGCAATGGCCATTGTCCGCGAGGTGCATGCGGCACATGCCGCCATGGCCACAGAATTGTTAGGTCACGATGTCGCTTCCGTACTTGAGCAATTGCGGAATCTGGTCATTGAGGTGGAGTGGTTGATAGAGGAGGGGCCGGTTCATCCTTACGACCGCACCTACGACCAGATAGTGCCGCTGGGCGAGCTGATGAGCACCCGCATTGTAAGTGCCTACCTGCACAGCGTTGGTGTGGCCAACACCTGGGCCGATGCCCGCGATCTGATCATGACCGATATGACCTACCGCGAGGCGGGCATACTATGGCCCGAGACCGAGCAACGGACCAAGGCCGCCATAGGGGCCACAACGGCAGCGGGCGGGCTGGTGGTCACGCAGGGCTTCATGGGCGTGACCGATGAGAACTATACGACCACACTGGGCCGCGAGGGCAGCGATTTCACAGCGGCCATCCTGGCCCATTGCCTCGATGCCACCGAGGTGGTGATTTGGAAGGACGTGCCAGGGGTCCTAAATGCCGACCCGAAGCGCTTCGAAGGCACAGTGCTGATACCAGAGATGTCATACCTCGATGCCATGGAGCTGACATGGTTCGGAACCAGCGTGATACATCCACGCACTGTTAAACCCTTACAGAACAAGGGTATACCGTTGCGTGTGCAATCATTCACCGACCCTGCGCTGTCTGGTACACTTATCAGCAATGTTGGTGCCGAGAATCCGGTTCCCTCGTACATCGTGCGGCATGGACAGTCTTTGGTCAGCATCACTCCAAGCGATTACTCGTTCGTTGTTGAGAGTCATCTGGAGGTGATCTTCAGTGGGCTCAACCGCTTGAGGGTGCGGATGAATGTGATGCAGAACTCGGCCGTGAGTTTCTCGTTCGCCACCGATGCCGATGACACCCGCCTTCAACAGTTGCACGATACGTTGCACCCGGCCTTTCATGTACGGTGGAATTCGGGCCTCGAGCTGATAACAATAAGGCATTACGATGCCACAACTATAAAGAACCTTGTCAACGGCAGAGAAGTGCTGTTGGAACAGCGCACGCGCACTTCGGTGCAATTCGTTGTGCGCCAATAGGAATGATTTGTACATTCACCCCCCTAAATCACACCAAGATGAAAAGAACCATTACCCCTTTCCTTGTATTGATAGCTGCCGCAGCCAGTGGTCAGACGGTGATCTATTCTGAGGACTTCGGCACCGGATGCAGCTCAGGTAACCTTCTGACCAGCTACCAAGGAACCGGTGGCGCGTGGACCATGATGTCGGGCGCCAACGGAACACACGCCAACACCTTTTTTGTGAGCGCAAAAGAAGCGGGCATGGGCGAAGGCAATTGTGGCGATGGTTGTGGCAACGACCCTGGACTGTCTGACAGATCGTTACACCTCGGTGCCGTAGAACTGGTTTTTCAAGGTATTCCCTTAGCCAGTGCTGACGATGGAGCCTCATACAATGCAGGAGGCCTTAGTCAGTTCGGGGTCACATGCAACACACACCGTAGGGCTGAGTCACCGGTGTTCAGCACAGTCGGTTACTCGAACCTCGATATTTCTTTCCTGTACATGGAAGGGGGCGAAGGGTTGAACGACAACGGCTCGGTGGCTTATCACGATGGCACGCAGTGGATTCAGCTCGAGGATCTGCCCAAGACCCTTACCACTTGTGCCCCACAGGGCCTGTGGACTAAGCGTGTGCTCAGCCTGCCCACCAGCCTGAACAACAATCCCAATGTGCGCATTGCATTTGAATGGGTGAACAATGATGATGGAGCTGGCTCTGACCCGTCATTTGCCATCGATGATATTGAAGTTACGGGCGATATCGCGATCGGGATAAACGAGGCTTCTGCTGCCGATATGATTGTAAGTGCCACTGCCGATGGGCACCTGCTTTCAGTGGCAGGCCATAGCGGAACGGCCACTGTCGCTCTGCGCGATGTGACCGGTAGAGTGCTGCACGTTTTTACCACCGAGATGACCGGCAACGACCGTGTAACTCTTCCTCAGCTGGGCCACCAGGGTATCGTGGTGCTCACAATTGCATCGGCTCAGGGAAGCCGCACAGTCCGCTATATCAATCAATAAGCGCTTCGCCTCTATAAATGGAAAAGGGGCCGTGTGCCCCTTTTTTCATTTGCTGGTCGGGCATATGGGCCTTTTTGTTAGTTTCGCAGCCCGTTTCAGGTACGGTACCATAGCTCAGCTGGTAGAGCAACGGACTGAAAATCCGTGTGTCGCTGGTTCGATTCCGGCTGGTACCACACCCAAGAAAGGCCCCCGGGGGCCTTTCTTTTTTCAGTCTCTCGCCTATTGTTGCGAACTTCGGGCACCGCCATCGGCACTGCCTAATGCAGCTCATCGACCTAGCCATACCGCACCTGTTGCTTGATACCGTGCCGATTATTGAGCTCAGCCTCATTGGGCCCGGGCAAGTTGAGGTGCGGGCAAACGACCGGCTACGCGAGTTGGTTCGTGGCAGCTATGACGCTGATCTTCCGCTCGAGGTGCACGCCACCGATCTTAACGAGACCATTGCTGAGCTACGCCTCATGAGCCGCTACCCCAGCAGCTCAGCAGTGGCGCGCAGGTTCAGACTAAGGGCCGGAGACCAGGCTTGGGTGCATGTAAGGGGCGAGTTCGTGCTGCACAAGGTGAGCAAGGGTCAGCTGCTGGCCGCAGCCGTGGTGCACGATGAGCGCCCTATGCGCAGAATGGACCAGCGTCTGGCGCAGGTGGCCAAGGGCAACCAACTGTTGCTCGATGTGGCAGAGGTATTGTCCCGCCATACGGCCGACAGCATCAGTACGCTAGGGTCTGTGGCACGCCTCGTGTCTCTCCATTTCAATGTGGTTTGCGATATACTTCTAATCGAACCTGGAGGCGATCTGATAATCCCAGTAGCCACAGGCCACCCCGACAAAGAGATAGTGGCCGAGGTGCGCAGACTGTACAGCCTCCGGACCCTCAGGGTAGGCGAGGGGATGTTGGGCAAAGTGATGTCGAGCGGTGAGATGTTCCTGAACAATCAGGTGGCAGGTCGGCAGCCTACCAGTTTGGATGTGGATATGCGCATTTGGCCCAAAGCACTGCTGTATCTGCCTCTTATAGGCCGCGGACGCACGTTAGGTGCAATGGCCTTCTCGCGAATATTGCCGGACCTGCCCTTTAGCCCGGCCGAAGTGGCAGAGGCACAGGACATCGTTAACCTGACATCCATATTCATTGATGCCAATGATGCCTACAGGCAATTGAAACATGAGCTGGAGGCCCGTGTGGAGGCAGAACGTAAGGTGACCGAAAGCGACCTGAGGCAGAAACTTGTTCTGCGAAATGTTGAGGATCTGATCTCGATTCTAGCGGCCGATGGCACTATCCTATATGTCAATCACCCTTTGAAGGGGTATGAGGAGTTTGACTTTGTCGGAACCAACATCCGCGACCATTCTTCGCCCGATCTGGCTCAAGAGAGATGGGTATTGATGCAAGAGGCCCTCATCTCGGGCCGACCATTTGAATACACGCGTACATCGGCCGACCGACATGGCCGCATGCGGTGGTTCACATCAAAATTCTGTGTCATCGGGAATGAGGGGGACGAGGAGCGTTTTCTTGTCATAAGCCGCGAAGTGACCGAACACCACGAGGCCGAGATGCGTGTGCTCAATGCCATGGTGACCGGGCAGGAGCAGGAGCGGGCCGCACTCGCAGCCGAGCTGCACGATGGGGTAGGGCAGGTGCTCACATCCATAGGGCTTGAGCTGAGCCAATTGGAGCAATCATGCAATAATGGCGATGATTCTCAGCATGCCCGCTTGGTCTCGGCCATGCATAAGGTGACCGCTGCGGTACATGAGGTGCGGAACATATCGCATGGGCTGCGGCCGCAAGTGCTGGAGGCTTTCGGGCTGGTAATAGCCGTACGTGACCTTTGCCGAGAGATGACCCACCTATCGGGCATCAGCGTTTCTTTCGATTCGGCCGGTGTGCCCGAACGGCTCGAACGAGAGGTGGAGGCCAACCTGTTCCGTATCGCTCAGGAGTTGCTCACCAATGTGTATCGCCACAGCGGTGCGCAGAAGGCGCACGTGAACCTGATCGGAGACGAGGATATGATAACCCTCACAGTGGAGGATGATGGTCGTGGCCTTGACCCTGAGCGCAAGGTGAATGGCATCGGACTCAGGAATATGGAGACCCGAACGCGGGTGCTGAACGGAAAAGTGGCGGTGGAAAGCACACCGGGGCTAGGTGTATTTGTAACCGTATCGGTACCTTTACGACCTATTCTTAACTGAGAGATGAACGCCCCGAGGATCCTAGTTGTTGACGATCATCCCATGCTGCGCAACGGTCTGGTGGCCCTTTTCAAGGAGATGGGTGGCTTTGACAATGTGATGGAGGCTCGCAATGGCTCAGAGGCCATAGCCTCGTTAACAAAGGAGGATGCCGACATCGTACTGATCGATCTGAACATGCAGGGGCATCTGGATCTTTCCACATCCGAAGAGATAAAGTCCCGATTCCCGCGCACACGTGTTATTGTTTACTCGATGCACGAGGAGGGCCACATCATTCGGAGATTGAAGAAAGCCGGGATCTCCGGTTATGTCCTGAAGCGTTCGCCACACCAACAGATTGTTGAGGCCGTCAGATCAGCTGCCATGGGCAGAGAGTATTGGCCCCCAGAGGTGAATGAGATCCTGCATAATACAGCTCAAGGGTTCAGCGATGGGGCCAATGGAGTGAACATTAGCCGCAGGGAGCGCGAGGTGTTGCTTTTAGTGGCGCGCGAGCTGAGCAATGGGCAGATAGCTGATGTGTTGGGCATGAGCCAGCGAACAGTAGAGACCCATAAACGCAATCTGACCCGGAAACTCGGTGTGCGCAACATGGTAGGCCTGGTGCGCTACGCCTTAGAGAATGAGGAACGCCTCAAGGCCGATTCCTGAATCTTCGGCCCTTAATAAGACCATGAGAGATCTTCTTGACAGGCTAAAGCGCAACAAGCTCTGGCCGCTTTACGCTGTCATGGCATACGTTATTCTGCAGTTCAGTTGGTGGGCTTATATGATTGTGAGCCTGCATGGACAGATCTATGACCTGAGTCTGGCCGAACTCGTTTCTGGCCCCTTGCCCGAACCTGAGAAACTGCTTGCAAAGGCCGAGATGGACAGGCAACTCAGGCTTAAAGTCTGGATGGTATTGGGCGAGGGCACGGTTTTCATGGGCCTGATGCTTCTGGGATTCAGGGCCGTGCGCAGCGCGGTAAAACGCGAGCTGCAACTAGGTCAACAGCAACGCAATTTCCTGCATTCGGTCACTCATGAACTCAAGTCGCCCATCGCAGCCATACGCCTACATATTCAGACATTGGCGATGCGGACTTTGGATGAGGAAAAGAAGCAAAGG
>Ga0169931_10007538_pt1 | contig 16107 bp, 16 predicted proteins | sample Kivu_15m_20L_FD_129675 | JGI IMG/M metagenome (GOLD analysis project Ga0169931, IMG submission 129675) | Freshwater microbial communities from Lake Kivu, Western Province, Rwanda to study Microbial Dark Matter (Phase II) - Kivu_15m_20L... | ecosystem: Environmental > Aquatic > Freshwater > Lake...
ACTTATAAAACAATCTAATTTCGCACGACTAGCGCAGAAATCGACCCTTTTACCCCGCAGAAATCGCGCAGAAATCGGCTTTTTCAAACGCAGATGGCTCCACCCCCTAGTTTGACTGCACCGGCGGCGAAAATTTTTTCCTCCGGCGTATGTACATATTCCTCACAATCCACTCTCCAAAATCATGGATAGAATCACTGAAACAGGCATTCTCCATGAGAAAGGTATCTTAATTGTACACGATTTATTCTAGGATGATAATAGAATGAGTTGTCATTATCTATAATTCAAACACTTGAGAGTGAGTTTCTCGGAAGATTCCCATGTCAGTGATTCTAAAATCACCTTGCGGGTTCGATACGTTTTAGGGAAAACGATAACCATTGCCTGCAAGTGAAAACAGCCCAAGCATAGTCTTCAGGGGTAGAAATGAGACATTTACTAAATTAATAACTTGTTTCTTTCAATTTAAGAGCGAAAATTACTGCCGAATGCATATGATGTCAAGTTCGTATGAATATATTCGTAATAATAACTTGTATGTTTGGAGCAGAAAATCTGTTTTTCAACCCTATTGTAACCCGCGCGTGATAACTTCAAACAAATCATCGCTCAGGGAAAATGATGCGATGCGTTGAAGTTCTCCCCTCATCAAGGCACCGCGTGATCCATATTTTTTCCAGTTAATGAGTGAAGTCGCAAGTCGTGAAGACACTTGAGGGTTGAGTTTGTCAATTTGGATAATCATGTCCGCGATGAATTTGTATCCCGAACCATCACTAGCGTGAAAGTGAGCGTAGTTCATAGTGAACGCCGAGATTAAAGATCGGAATCGGTTTGGATTCGAAATGATAAAATCAGGATGTTGTGTCAAACTTTTAACTCTATGAAGGACATCTGATAGGTCAGCTATAGCTTGAGCTGTAAACCATTTATTTAGAACTAAAGCGTCGCCGTTGGCGTCTTTGTAGAAGGCACTCAACGCAGAGTCCCGAGCAGCAGCAGCTTCTCCATCCATAGAGGACAGTAAGATCAGAGCCGCATACTTGTCTGTCATACCCTTGGCCTTGTGAAAATGATTAAGTCCCAATTGTGCAGCTTCAACCTGTTCTTCCGGACTATGATGAATCGAACCTAGGTAGTCTAGCAATACGTTTCGAAGACGCCTACGGCCAATTGCTTCTGCATTAATGACGAGTTCTTCTTCTGAATCCATAAGTGCTGACATTTCGTTGTACAGATCACGAATTTCTTGTTCGAATTTCCGAGCAATATCCAACTTAACTTTTTCACGGGCCACGTGAATCGCCACAGGATCTACTACCACGTTACTTTCTAAGGATTCTGATAAAGAAGATTCTGCAGGAAGAGATAATGCGTAAGCTTTGATCGAAAAGTCTAAACTGTCTTTATCCCGGAGGGTGCGTCCAAAGGCTTCGAAGACGCGATCTCGGGTGGCTTCCGATGCTGTTTGATTTTTATCACTGTCATTCATTACTTGAAAAATGCGGTTTGTGTATAGTTTTTGACCAGCTTCCCATTTATTAAATCCATTCGTATCAAACGCAGCTAAAAACGCAAGATCCTCCTCATTCTCTTCCCCAGAGACGATGACAAGCTTCACAGGAGCAGAAAAGTCACGTAGAATCGACGGAACTACTTCTCCCTTGACACCTTTGAATTCAAAGGTTTGAGATTTCTGTTTCAATGCTAGCACGGTAGTTGGAACTAATTCAACACCAGTGGCTTTGTCAAGAAGACCTACTGAGACAGGTATATGGAGAGGATATTCACTCGTACTCGTTTGGGACAGAGTAAGATAATAAATCTCGGTTTCTTTATCATAAACTCCATTCCACGAAATCGTCGGAGTCCCTGATGTCGAATACCATAAACCAAACTGATCTAGATTCACATCATTTGCATCTGCCATCGCGGTACGGAAGTCATCGCATGAAACAGCACTGCCATCGTGACGCTTAAAGTACAAATCCATTCCTCGACGAAAGCCTTCCGGGGTGAGGAGAGTATGGTACATACGAATGACTTCAGCACCTTTAGAATAAACAGTCGATGTATAGAAGTTATCCATGCTTATGTAGCTGTCGGGTCTTATGGGATGAGACATAGGCCCAGCATCTTCACTAAATTGTCTGGCTCTCAATGCCTTAACATCTTCAATGCGCTTAACAGCGAACGAACCCATCATATCAGCACTGAATTGTTGATCTCTGAAGACTGTAAGGCCTTCTTTCAACGTTAGCTGAAACCAATTGATAACAGTTACTCGGTTTCCGGTCCAGTTATGGAAGTATTCATGTCCTAATGTGGAGGCGGCAATGATAATTTGAGAAAGCATCATGTACTAAATAAACAAAACGATTCGATGCTTCAGACTCTCCCATCGTTTCTGTAAACTCATGAAGACAATACATACCGATTACTGACTCGATTCTCTCGTAATCCACATCGGTCGCAGTTTGAGGATCTGAAAGTACATACGCAGTGTTGAATACGTTAAGCCCCTTATTTTCCATCGCTCCCATATTGAAATCATTGACAGCAACGATATTATAAGTATCCAAGTCGTATTCTAATCCAAATGTATCTTCATCCCATTTCATACTATTTTTTAGCGCTCGCATTGCAAAATCTAGCTTGTGAACATTTGCCTGTTCACTGAAAATTTCAAGATGAACCCGTCGTTTCGATTTTGTAATGTATTCATCTTTGATAGAACCTAATTGCCCACCTGCAACAACACAAAATAGATAGCTCGGTTTTGGAAAGGGGTCTTTCCATATGGCATAATGTCTTTGAGTCTCATTATCAATATTATCCTTCGTTTCTACGGGACCTGATGCAATTAAATTTCCATTGGAAAGTAGAACTGGATACATATCTTTATCAGCTTCAATACGGATAGAGTCAAAAACAGCCATGTTATCAGGACGATCGGGGTAATAGGTTATGCGGCGAAATCCCATAGCTTCACATTGAGTACAGTACATGGATCCAGATTTGTACAGCCCTGATAATTGAGTATTGGTTTCTGGGTTGATTTCCACAACAGTCTTAAGTTCTAACGATGATGAGTCATCAATTCTCGTATTCTCCCGCGCATGAGGAAATAAAATCAACTCATGCTCAGTCACTGAATAATCTATATTGGGGGATATTATTTTTCCATTAAGCTCCACGGATATCAATTTTAAACTTGTTGCGTCACCATCTAAGATCCAATTTTCTTTTCCAGACGAAGATGAGGTGGGTATGATGGTCAAGTGGCTGGTTACAGTAGTTTGGTTCGGGAAGATGGAAAAATTCATTCGAACCTGAGAGACCTTATATGGCAGAGGTTCATAGTCTTTTCTATAGAACACTTTTGGGGTTGATGAGGCTGTCGATCGTGTCATTTCTGAAGTTGAAACAGTCGTGATGGGCGTGATAGATACGTCCTCGTTTTCTTTCGAGACCACTTCTTCGGTAGCTCCTCCACGGGTCGAATACATTCGAGAGGATACAGGAAATGTATCACCGCTAAGAAAACACTTTGAATGTCGTTTACGTTTACTATTCTCCGATGCCGGACAAGTCTGTTGTTGCGGGGAGGACGCTAAGGCGATTGCGCGATGACTATAAAAGGTCGGCGAGGCTATTAAGTTGAAGGCCGTAGCAGCACTAAGAGGAGTTTTACGGCCACAACTGCCACTACTTGCAAGGAGAGAAAGTAAAGCTGTTTTGTTAATACGCATTGATAAGAGGGCTTTGTAAACATGTAAAAAGAAGCAACTCTAAAAACAAGATGTACATGACATAATAGTTAATTGATAACCTTACTTCATCAAGGCTGGCGACGAGTGAGAGAGACGATGCTGACTCTTTGCTCAAATACTGTAGGAATGGTACATAAACGGTATGTACTACGTAGCCTACTGTAGCCGGTACGTTGGTACACCAGGAAGCTTCACTCGTTCTGACTTGCACGACTTGCATTCAAAATGAATTCGACAAAACGACAGTGACTAAGACCATTACGAGGTTTTACTTTTTTTTCTTTATCCAAACCAGAGATATGATGCTTATGACACAACAAGATGCAGCAATCGTCGTGCTCACAGCTAGGTGTCTGACAATTTTCGACGATGAGTAAGCTTCATCGTCAAAAGGCTTTGTCTTACTTGATTCAGTTTCAAGACCCACACTTTTATTCGCAATTATCTTCTTTGACACTTTCAAGTCAGTCTTACTCTTCTTCTCATCGTACGCACCCAAGTCTTCAATATCAACTGCCTGTTGCTTCTCATTTTTTTCTCGTTCAACAACCAATTGTCCACAAGCCCCACTTATGTCGGCTCCCATCGTCGTGCGAATGGTGCAAAAGACCCCATAGGAAACGACGATGCTTTGAAATTCTCGAATATGCTCTATCGTTGGACAGCTTAATTTATCCTTGACATCGGTTTGATTGTATGGGATCAAGTTTACAACGAGGTGTCTATTCTCACATAACTTTCCAAGTTGGTGTGCACATTCAAAGGTGGATGTTTCACCATTCACTGTTTTTTGTACATTGTATGTTGATATGATTCAATGAAATTGTAATAGAATGTCAAAATTACACAAATATCAATCTCTGAAACGGTAACAACTTACACATCACATACTCAATCATAGCCTTCTTTCGTGAGTTACGGTTTACTTTATCTTGGTTTTCTTCCACATTCGAGTCTTTGTTCTTACTTGTCATCATATGTTGATCCAATGCATCAATCATATCTTGGATGGAGTATATTTTAGATGTAGGTACGATCTTTTGTCGTAAGACTTCATTGGGGGCATGTAAACTCAGCGCTAAGTTAATGTCCGGAAAGTCTCTTGTCAATTGCCTCATCTTTGGTACTATACCAACCGTTGATACCGTAACATGTCCATAAGCAAGGTTCCATCGTCTTCGATCTACCATGACTCGACAAGCTGCAAGGACATTCTCATAATTATCAAGAGGTTCACCCATTCCCTAAGAAGAATATATGATGATTTATTTTGTTAGAGGAATACAAATTATAGACCTGAAGTTTAACTGAATGTATCTCATACCATGAAACTGTACATCAATGTGTGAAACGAAATTCATAAGTCACATCAATAGTAGGTACCAAGGGACAATAAGATCCATCCATGTTGTCTTGAATCATGCATAACATAAACCAACGGCACTTACACTAGGAATAAAAGATTGATGAGGTGCTTATACGTACATGGGAAGGATAGTTTTTAAAGAAAATGAAGCAAAAACATATCTTACCAATATTTCGAATAGATTCAAACTGATATTTATTTTCAACCTGAGATGATGATGATGATTCCTTTCTCAAGACATGAGTAGCATGAACTAATTGTTCCAATATTTCTCCTTGAGATAAATTACCACTCAAACCCATGGTTCCTGTCGCACAGAAATTACATTTCATTTGACAGCCCACTTGACTAGAAACGCATAAGGTAACACGACTACTTCCATGTCGCATAATAACACTTTCAATAAAATGATGATCTTGTAACTGTATCACAAGTTTCGTCGTTGTACCATCCAGACTTGTAACCTGTGAATAGATACTGGATGTTAATGTACTCAAACTGTTATGATTTGTGTCAGCAAGGAAATCTAGAAAACGGTGTGGGAGTTGTCGTGCGTTCTTTTTCTTATACGATGAAATAGCAAGATGTTGTTGTTGCTGCTGCTGATGATGATGATGATTCAAGGAAGGTTGATTTTCTATATTACTATCATCATTTTCCGAAAGAAAACTTAGCTTATTTTTATGAATGTCTCTATTATGATACTCAACAAATTCGGACAGGGAAGGATAGTTTAGTCTATGCAGTAACGCATAAAAGTTATCCAAGTGATATTCGCTGATGGATATACCTCGTGCCTCCAAGGCCTCTCGGAGTGACTTGCTGTCAAGGATTGGTTTCGGAGATAAAGGATTGCGCTTTCTTCGTGGCGTCATTTGAAGTCTTAAAACAATAATGAACGAGGCACAGTGACTTTAGACTATCTTCGACTTGGTCCGGCGTCAGTTGAAACTCTAAACTCTATAAACCGTGGAATGGCTGGGTATCGTTGTATCGTTGCGCAAACTCCGAAGCACGATCCGGTAAAAATACGTAATGTGTCGTCTGTCCATCTGTACACCAGGTCGCTAAATCCAGAACCACACGGGTTCGCAGATTGACGATCAACGTGCGATCGAATGGATCCTAACTGTCGACGTTTGTGTGCGAAATACATCTATCTACTGTATCTTTGAATCAGACCTTATTGAATTACTGTGTAGAAGTTCATCTAATCTCTTAGAAATATTACCTATTCACACTTGTTCAAATAAAGATGAGGTTATCTCAAGCTGTCAGTGCTCTATTGATTGCTACGGCGTCAGCATTCGCTCCAACATCATTTGCTCCTCGTAGAACCGTGGCTTTAGAGGGGTACGTTCTCCAAAATAAAACAATTCTTTCGGTGGTTGTTGCAGATCACTTTTGATTGCATGGGAGATAAATAAGGGTGACAGCGATGATATACAAGCTCCCTCTTCTGAGAATATAAATTTTTATATCAAGTGAGGAAAGTGCTGCTATCCGGAATCATTCTTTAGCATGTCTGAGTCTCCCTATATATCCTGTTTGTTTCAAAATACGTTGTGTTGTGTGAAGTGGTTTCTGGGAGCTTCATTATTATATTTTTAGGCATATTGTCCTCCTCATGAAGATGTCTAATGCAATCTCTTCTCTTACATTAAACTTCTAGGTTCTCGAGTCATATTTTTAAACCTGTGGATATTACGTTGGCCGACACAACTGAAACGATTGTTAAGGGTGGACGAGATCTTTTCCCCCTCCTTCCAAAGGCCTTTGAGGGTATTAAGACAATTGGTGTGATTGGATGGGGATCTCAAGCACCAGCTCAGGCACAAAACTTACGTGACTCACTTGCAGAGGCTGGATCTGATATTAAAGTTTCTATTGGTCTCCGTGAGGGGTCCTCTTCGTTTAGTGAGGCTCGTGCTGTTGGTTTTTCGGAAGACAAGGGTACTCTAGGAGAAATGTTTAAAGTCATTAGCAATTCTGATCTTGTAATTCTCCTCATCTCCGATGCAGCTCAGGCTAAGATGTACAAGGATATTTTTAAAGCGATGAAGCCAGGTGCGACACTGGGTCTTTCTCATGGATTCTTGTTGGGATACTTGGATTCGATTGGGGAAACATTTCCACCCAATATGGACGTTATTGCAGTTTGTCCCAAGGGTATGGGGCCTTCAGTTCGTCGTTTGTATGAACAGGGGAAAAAGGTGAATGGGGCTGGTATTAATGCATCCTTTGCAGTACACCAAAACGTTTCCGGTAAAGCTACTGATCTTGCTCTTGGATGGGGTGTAGCCTTGGGTTCTCCGTTTATGTTCGAAACTACGCTTCGTTCTGAGTACAGATCTGATATCTATGGTGAACGAGGAATCTTACTTGGTGCTGTGCATGGTATTGTTGAATCTCTATTCCGTCGTTATGTCCGACAAGGTATGACTCCAGAGCAAGCCTTTACAGAATCCAGCGAATCTATCACTGGTAATATTGTCAAGGTCATTTCATTGAAGGGTATTAAAGCCGTGTATGATATGTTGAATCCATCTGATAAGAAGATTTTCCAGCAAGCTTACTCTGCATCCTACAAACCAGCCAAGGAAATCCTACAAGAGATTTATGATGAAGTTTCATCCGGTAATGAAATCCGGACAGTGATTATGCATGGACAACGCATTAATAATTATCCCGTAGGAAAGATTGACGGCACATTCACCTGGCAGGTTGGGGAGAAGGTTCGAGCCACGCGTGATGAATCGAAAATCCCCCTTAATCCATTTACGGCTGGTGTTTACATCGCTACCATGATGGCGCAAATTGATGTTCTCGCTGAAGCTGGACATCCATACTCTGAAATTGTAAACGAGTCCGTAATTGAAGCTGTCGACTCATTATGTCCTTATATGCATTATCGAGGTGTGGCGTTTATGGTAGATAATTGCTCCTTTACAGCCAAAACTGGATCGCGTAAATGGGCTCCTCGATTCGATTACATTTTAGAACAGCTTGCTTACACAGCTGTAGACAATGGAAAGCCTATTGATACAAATCTAATCTCTGCGTTTGAAAATAACAAAGTTCATGGTGCAGTTACAGAATGCTGTAAACTTCGACCCAGTGTGGACATCAGCGTCGGGTCTCAATCTTCGACCAAGGAAATCGTCATCCAGTAACTGTTGCTGTATCACTTGAGATAAAATTAATAGTAAAGTATATTACCACCGTTTGATAATGCCTTTTTGCTTTTATTTGTTTACTAAGTCAAAGTTTACTTGGCTAACGCAAAGGTCCTAGAACGAGATATTCATGATGTTAGTGATTTTAAGAAATGAAACGAGTATGTATGATTTGCAAAGGATGAAAAGTACTCACATTTCCTCGATCTGTACGGCTAATTGCCCATCGACATAAGCCTTTCCGATAGCCTTAGCGATTCCCATCGTCGCTCGCCACTTGGTAATCTCAACTTCCATTACGAGTGTATCCCCTGCAAAGGCGTGGAGCAGCACATGGGAAAGAGAATGATTAAAAAGATATCACCGTTTTTAAAAGACAGTAATAAAGCTAAGGGAAATCTAGATCTTACCAGGGACTACAGGACGCTTCCATTTCACACCATCAACTCCAGCAAAGAAGAAAACAGCACCAGGTTTGGCTCCTTCCATCTGTAAGCAAACAATTCCTGCTAGTTGAGCCAATGCCTCTACCTATTGAAGGAAGGAAGGTCAATAAGATAGTTATGTTACTGCTGATGCTGACGAATAGTCACTTTCATATTCTAATGCATGAAGGATATACATATGCGTACCTGAAGTACACCAGGCATGATTGGGCGGTCAGGAAAGTGTCCTGTAAAGTGAGGTTCATTCACTGTGACCTGCTTAATACCCACAGCCCTCTTCGTGAATCCACAAGAAAGAAGATGATATGAGTAAAGTGAGGGTGGGATAGGGTGATTTCAGTAGTTAAATGTCATATTACCTTTCCAGCTTCATATTCTACAACTTTATCGACCAAAAGAAATGGGTAACGATGAGGAAGGATTTTAGAAATGTCTTCTGATGTGAAGATCGTTTTCACCTCCTTGGTAATTCCTGATACGGATTCCGCTCCTTTAAAGGATGTTGATGCAACAGAATCTTTGGCTTCTTCTCTCAGTAGTGTACTGTAACGAGTATTGATGGGAGGTACAACGAATGGTGAAACCACGTAAACAAGAGTTGAACAAATTACAAGAGCCACTTTCATTCTGATGTTTAAGTGCTGGGGTTTGTAGGCCTTTCTCTTATGTATTTTTGTCCAGATCTCTGTGGATGATGATAGACTATAATGTAAGACTTCATGACCCCTTACGGTGGGTGTCTTCACACTTCACACTCCTTTTCTCTTCGGACTTAGCACTTAGCACCCTATGACTCTCTGCTGTACCGTATGTAATTACAGTACTGTAGGTCCTACAGTAATTACCTTTCTCGAGGATTGCTTGACGTCATGCAATCACATCGATGTACTATGACGTACTTTATCAACAAAAAGGGTTAAAAGCTGAAAAATAAATTGTGTTTCTTTCTCTACATATGTATGCGTTGCTTGTTTCCTTTTGACCTTTTTCCCAGTCCCCAACTTGAGACATCCTATACATCCTACCTCATCTCCAACATTGTGTGAAAGATGAAATTCATCAACTCTGCTGTTATCGCTGTTTTGTCCTTGCACACTTCTTCGGCCTTTACCAACACTGGCAAGAGTCCGTCTATTACATTTACACAATCCAAGAGTGCAACTTTCGCTCCATTTAACTATGGTCTTCTCTTGAAAAATCAGGATGTTTCTCTCCATGTCGAAGCGACGCGTATCACTATGCCAGCCCTTTCAAGTACCATGAAAGAGGGACGTGTTATATCATGGATGAAGAGTGAGGGTGATGCAGTTTCTGCTGGTGAAGTGTTATATGTAGTGGAATCAGATAAGGCTGATATGGACGTTGAGGGTAAGATAGAGCACTTGCCTTTTATAATTTTTCTATGTTCAAAACAATCACAACTTTTACTTATTTCAATGCTTTATTTTTCAAGCCTTTGAGGATGGCTTCGTTGCAAAGATTCTAATTCAAGAAGGTCAAACTGCACCTGTTGGAGATTTGGTTGCTTTACTTGCAGCTGAAGAGAGTGAGATTGAGCTTGTTGCTGCAATGGCCAGTGGTGGAAACGATGCAGTTACTCCCAATGGTAGTGCGACGGTTGGTGCCACGACTTCTTCTCCTGCAGTTCAAGCTCCGACTTCATCTGTTGAGCATTCGCAAATTTTTATGCCAGCCCTTTCAAGCACGATGGTTGAAGGAAAGGTCGTGTCATGGCTGAAATCTGAAGGAGACAAAATCTCGGCAGGAGAACCAATTATGGTTGTGGAATCGGACAAGGTAGGCGTTCTTTTGCAGCTTGTATGGTGTGTACTTTAGATTATTTCGTTATCTCATTTCACACCATGTAACTAAGGCCGATATGGATGTCGAGGCGTTTGAGGAGGGATATCTCGCAGCAATTATTACTGGTGAGGGTGATGTCTGTGCTGTAGGTGCCCCTGTGGCGTTGATTGCACAGAATGAGGCTGATATCCCTACTCTCCAAACCTACGCAGCCAGCTTGAAAGGAATGCCTGCAAGTCACATAGCAGCAGCTCCGGCCCCAGCAACATCCAAACCTGCTGTACAAGCTGCTCAACCAGTAACTGTGTCCAAACCATCGGTATCTGCAAGCAATGGTCGTGTCGTTGCTTCTCCATTGGCGAAGACTAGAGCACAAGAACTTGGAGTTGATTTAGGCACGGTTGTGGGCACAGGTCCAGAGGGGCGCATAACGTTGGCTGATGTGGAGAAAGCTGCTTCAGCACCCGCAGGGACGTCGAAAAAGGCTGCCTCTGCTCCACCCGCCGCTGACAAGAAACCCGCTTGGGTTCCAGCTCCTGGTGTCATAGCTGCTACTCCTATGGCTCGTGCCTTGGCTAAGAAGGCAAAGATTGATATTAGTACGATTAAAGGAACTGGAGAATTTGGGCGTGTGACGGCTGATGACATAAAAATTGCAACTGGTGAGAAAAAACCTGAGCGCAAAGCTCCTGCAAAAGCTTCGGGAGCACCAGTTGTTGAACTACCAGAAGGTCTTGTTAAGTTCACCGGTATGCAGCGAGCTGTTAGTAAGAATATGGAGGCCACTCTCGCGACACCGGTTTTTAGGGTCAGTCGTGAAATCCAGATGGATAAGTTTGATGACCTCTATCAACAGTTAAAGCCCAAGGGTGTCACTGTATCGGCTCTTTTGGCGAAGGCTGTTGGTCTAGCGTTGGCGAAGTTTCCTATCATCAATAGTTCTTATTCACCAGAGGGAACTGTTTTCAATAAAGATATCAACGTTGCCATGGCTGTTGCAATCGATGGTGGGCTGATTACACCAGTATTAAAGTACGCGAATGAGAGAAGTATAATCGAATTAGGAGAAAATTGGAAGGTATGTTTGTACAAACTTCACCCATTCATCTTGGCCGAGGCTTTCTCGTACATGATCTCGTTCTATCGCTTCTTTTGTTACATATTCACATAGGAACTTGTTCAAAAGGCAAAAGATGGAAAGCTATCCCCTGATGAATATCAGACTGGTACCTTCACGATTTCAAACTTGGGGATGTTTGGAGTTACCCAATTCGATGCTATACTTCCAAAAGGAATGGGTGGTATACTTGCTATTGGATCAACACAGGAAGTTATCGTTCCGTGTAACCAAGCTGTTCTTGGGATGAAAAAGGTTAAAAAGATGACTGTTACATTGACATGTGATCATCGCCAAATATATGGAGCTGACGGGGCACTATTCCTGAAAGAACTTGCCAACGTCATGGAAACAAAACTTGATGCATTGTCACGCTAAATAGAGTAACATGTACATTCGTAATACTAAATATACATTACACTAATATAACGAAATATTCTGACATTCAAAATCACTGCAGTTTAAAATGAGGAATAACACATTTCATAGTGTATGCCCGAGTCAAACATGATGTAAGAGATTTCCCATGCTTTTGTACTCATTTTCTACGTTAACATCCGTCTATGCACGTTGTTCACCGCAGTCTTGAATAGAAACGTTTCCAGATCCGAATAAGCAAATGTGCTCTTCAGGTGACAGACTCGATATCTCTTTGCCGCATCTCTGTAGAAAAACAAGTAAGTCTTCTCGGAAATCCTCTTGGGGAAACGGTCGAGATAAAAGAAGGTTCCATATCATCGAGTCATATTGACGAACTTGTGTAAAACTTCTAATGGAGCATCGGCAAGAAGGGCATTCTATGGGACACTTTAGACGATCCTTCGGATCATTATTTCCTATCCAATCTCGAACACATGGACCGCAAAACATATGCCCACATGGGTTTGAGGCATGTGATTCGACATATATATCCATGCATATAGGGCACTTGATTTCATCAGATAAGTTTGACATTGCTTTTTCAGCAACACTTTGATTGCCATGAGGTTCAGTGGGAATATGCATAACAGAAGGAAAAGTATGACCCAGTAATGGTGCCTTCGGCATTACGACTTGACATGCCTCAGAAATAGTACGTCTCTTTCGTGTATCACATATGGGAACTCTCAATTGACGGTTTACGGAAATTTTGTATTGGAATGGTCTTCCCAAATGTATCGATAGTATATCTTTATCATTCAAAATGACATAATCTCCCATATTCACAGAAACCTTAATGCCATTAATTGCGACTTTATGTTTATCAGGTTCCTTGTGTATACGAAGAATCGGAACAGCTTCATAGGAATCTTTGCCTTCATCATCAGACCCTTTAGATGTTTTGCGCTTATTGCTATTTTTTGATACATTCTGTGGATCTAAGAATTCAACGGAGCACACGCGACGAGATATGACAGTATCGTACAATTTCGTAAGCTGTCCGCGGCCAAGTTCGACTTTTTCGTCATGTTCATCGAGAGATAGATACTTTAGAGTGAAAGACGGAGGTGATTCCCAATCCTTATGAGGCTGAGGGTTTAAGGTAATTGTACAAAACATGATTATCGTTCGATAAGAATGAAATGATGCTATGTAGCTTTGACAGAATGCCTCCTTTCTGGATTATGTATTATAAAAGTACATACATACCTAGCTAGATAGTTAGTCCGCGACGGAGATGAAGCGCTTCCTGTCCTATCTGTCGGGGCATACAGTACGGTACATTTCTACAGCTGTATGTTAAAAGTATACACTTTTAGTGTACGCACGTCCTATAGAGGCAAAGTTGAATTGGTTTCAAATCTGGCCCGTAGTTCAATCAAAACCAAAACGACCTCTTCTATCACAGTTCTATTTATTTTTTTTTCGCATCCACCAACTCAAACTTATTATAAGCGACTCAACATAAACAAACGTCTATTTACAGTACTTGATCGGAACATTCCACCGAATCATGTGGACGTTTCCACCAGTATTCATCAATACAAACAAAAGAATAATCTCTTTTCCCGTCTCTTGTACATTCTTCCTTGTCTATTTTCTTTTATTTATACAACAAACAAGCTGGGCGAAAATCATCAGAGACACAAATATTCATAGGTGTTGCTCTTCTATTTCTTCTTCTCCGTGGGGTGTAAATATTCCATATAGGAGAAAAGTAATGGAATATAGTATCCATGACTTTACATGGTCTCTTCGCGGTGGTGGTGGTAGTAGTAGTAGTAGCAGTGAGAATAGCAGTCGACCAGATGATTATTATTACCATAAAAATGAGGTAGATCCTCGATATTCCTACTCTTCATCCTATGATCCACGTGGCCCTTCTCCTTCATCATATTCACAAAATGAAGAAGGACAAGGAGGAGAGGACGGGTATTATCCAGGTGAAGAAGAGAATGATGGTGATGATTATTATGAATACAAAAGACGTTCATCCAGGGATTACTCACCCTCTTCGATGGATGACAGGAGTTATAGAAACAGGAAAAGTAGTCCATCATCTTCGTCATTATCATCCTTATTGAATATATCCGATTTATTCCAATATGGAAATAAAAAAGTAGGAATGATATTCTTAGCTGGGGGTGTTATATTTACCATGTTGGGGATAAGTTTATTTTTTAATAAGGGTTTAATGAGATTAGGGAATGTCCTCTTCCTGGTGGGGATACCCTTAACTTTAGGACCCGGTCGAACAGTGGGGTATTTTCTACAACCCCGAAAAGCACGAGCTACGGGATGTCTTGGCTTGGGTATTTTCCTTGTCCTCGTGGGTTGGCCTATTCTAGGTATTGCCTTGGAAATATTTGGTTTATTGAATTTATTTGGTAATATGTTTCCCGTCCTTATGGTATTACTAAAACAATTACCTGGATTGGGGTCCTTATTGAGTGAAGGGAATAATAAAAACATGTCGGACAGACAAGATACTCGTAGACGAGGAGAGAGAAGAAGGGAATCCGATTATGATTCGTTCTATGCTGACGATGATGCTGATGATTATAATCGTCGTGACCGTTATGATAAGAATGGTGATCGATATGAATATGGGGGAGAAGATCGACGTCGGCGTTCAGATTATTATGAGTATGATAATAGAATGGATGGTGATAATAATAGATAAATATTTGAACCAAAATATTCATCACAAATACTATATAACACTAGGAACAAATTGTTTTGTTCATTCATCCCTTATATCGTCTCTGAATCATCCTGCAATGATGATGACCCATGTCTATCATCTGCCACTGCGTCATTACGACTTTCTATTATAATTGTAACCGGTCCATCATTGATTAATTGAACATCCATCATCGCACCAAAGACTCCATCGAAAACTTTATCCCGTTGGTATTCTTGCTTTAATACATCCAAAAATTGATCATATAATATTTTAGCAGGAATGGCTTTCATGGCATATTTAAAGTCTGGTTGATATTTTTTGGATGACAATGTACCATAGAGTGTAAATTGACTCACACAAAGAATTTCAAGTTCTTTCTGTTTTACCCCATGTCTCCATGATCCAGCAGTATTTTCATTTGACCAAAGTTTAGCTGCTAATAATCGTTTACTACAATATGTAAGATCTTCCTGTGTATCATTCTCATGTAAACCCACAAGAGCGACTATACCAGGTCCTATCGAGGACACTTGTTTCCCCTCTACAGTAACCGAGGCTGCTTTCACCTTTTGGACAACTATTCTCATTGCATGGACGCACCAAGTTCTTGTTGTTGCTGTTTTTGCTGTGTTACAACCATACCAGATCAATATTAGGAAGGCAATCCATGGTTTGTTTTGGTTGTGATTGTAATTCATTTATTTCTGATGAAATGTGCTTGTCGGTACAAACTGTACTGCCTGTAATGATGTATGTATGTATGTATGTATGTACCCTACGTATAGCAAAGAAAATTTAAGTGAGTCCTGCGAGAAAATAACTCTTGATCGTGCGTTCTTTCTCTTCCTGCTGTCCAAAGGCCGCCAGCCAATCATCAAAATCCAAGCAATGGTTTCTCCCATGTGTTTCAAAGTCTCACGACAACATTGGAAAATAATATCTTTGTAAATATAAACGCAAAAGGAAGGGGGCGACCATCCCAAGATGTCTATGAACAACACCAATGAAACGGCTAGTAGTGATGCAGTCATCGTTCATAATTATCTACATGAAATCCAAAAATTCATCCGTACTTACTGTATGGAAGGCGATTCTACATCCTTCATGGAGGATTGTGATAGTTGTATGAATACTCCTGATGCTGCGTATACCATGGATTGGATTTCAAAGGCAATGTTGATGGAACTATGCAATGTTGAATTATTCCTTACGCCGTTACCACAAAGTCTTATCCTGGATACCAGTGTCGACTCTACTATTTCACCGTACGGACCAAACAACTTGGATGGATTGATATATGTCTGTGTAGTCAAAACA
>Ga0169931_10007539_pt1 | contig 16107 bp, 18 predicted proteins | sample Kivu_15m_20L_FD_129675 | JGI IMG/M metagenome (GOLD analysis project Ga0169931, IMG submission 129675) | Freshwater microbial communities from Lake Kivu, Western Province, Rwanda to study Microbial Dark Matter (Phase II) - Kivu_15m_20L... | ecosystem: Environmental > Aquatic > Freshwater > Lake...
GGCTCTTCAAAGGCCAAGGGAAGCGAGTCTTGCTGGTTGCGGCCGATCCGCGGCGGCCGGCGGCCGGTGATCAGTTGAGCAGTCTCGGCCGGGATCTCGGAATCGACGTTCACCGGATCGACAACGCGCAGGCCACCCAGGCGGATGTCGTGCGGATCTGTCAGGCGGGCGTGGAGCGAGGGCGCGAACAGGGGTTCGATCTGGTCGTTCTCGATACCGGCGGGCGGCTGCATATCGACGATGAGCTGATGGGGGAGCTCGTAGCCGTGAAGACGGCGGTGCGGCCTCAGGAAGTCTTGCTCGTCGCCGATGCCATGACCGGGCAAGACGCGGTCACCATGGCCAGTCAATTCGATCAGAAGGTGGGCCTGACCGGGGTCATCCTGACGAAGGTGGAAGGCGATGCGCGTGGCGGCGCGGTCCTGTCCATCCGCGCGGTGACGGGCAAGCCGATCAAGTTTTTGGGGGTGGGCGAAAAGCTCGATGCGCTGGAGGTGTTCCATCCGGACCGGATGGCGTCTCGCATCCTGGGGATGGGCGATGTCCTCTCGCTGATCGAGAAGGCGCAAGCGACGTTTACGCAGGAGCAGGCCGAAGAGGCGCAGCAGCGGCTGACCAGCAATACCTTTACCCTGGACGATTTTCGCAAGCAGTTGGGCCAGATGAACAAGCTGGGGTCGCTGGAGCAGATTCTCGGCATGCTGCCGGGCGGACAAAAGCTGGTGAGCGCGCTCGAGAACGAAAAGCCCGAGCGCGAAATGAAGCGGGTGTCGGCCATGATCGATTCGATGACGGCGCGCGAGCGGCGTGATCATACGATCATCAACGGCAGCCGGAAGAAACGGATTGCGCGCGGCAGCGGGGCGAGCGTGCAGGACGTGAATCGATTAATCAAGCAGTTCTTGTCGGCGAAGAAGCTGGCGAAAGCCATGACCGGCGCAGGCGGGCGGCGGCAGTTGGCTCAACTGATGCGGTCGATGTAGGTGTCGGCGTCGATCGAAGAGTGTCAAGGCGGTTAATGGGTTTTCTTAAAGGAGGGTAGCTGTGGCAGTTCATCTCAGACTCGCTCGGACAGGCAGACATAAGCGGCCGATGTATCGGCTGGTGGCGGCGGATTCCCGCAAGGCCCGCGATGGCCGGTTTCTGGAAATTCTGGGGATCTTCGATCCGCTCAAGGAGCAAGGGCTTCCTGAGTTGAAGCAGGAGCGCGTGCTCACCTGGTTGCACCAGGGCGCCCAGCCGTCCGTTACGGTGCGCACGTTGTTGCGGCGTGCCGGGGTGTGGAAGCAGTTTGAAGCCGAGAAGGCTGCGAAGAAGAAGGTCTAGGACGTCCCAATGGTCGCACAGGCCGAGACGGTGACTGTCGGGCGGATCGAGCGGCCATTCGGGGTGAAGGGCGAAGTGAAGGTTCGTTCGCTCAGCGATGTTCCCCGTCGTATCGAGACGCTGGGGCAGGTGAGTGTGCTCGCCACCAGCGGAAAGATCTGGGAGACCCGCGTGACCCACGTGCGCCGCACGGGAACGGGGTTCATCGTCGGACTGGACGGGCTGACAACTCCCGAGGACGCCGCAATGTGGCGCGGAGGGCTGATTCAGATTCCACGCGGCACGGCGCCGGCGCTGCCCGACGGGCAATATTATGAGTGCGATCTGATCGGCCTCCATGTACAGGACGAGCAGGGGCATGGACTCGGACGGCTCGACGATATCTGGGAATTGCCGGGCAATCATGTCTTTGTCGTGCATGATGGGACGAAGGAGACGTTGATTCCTGCGGCCAAGGATTTGATCGCCGGGGTCGATCTCGAGCGGGGTGTGATGACGGTGCGGATGGTCGAAGGATTGGGAGCCTGACATGTTGCGGGTCGATGTGCTCACGCTGTTCCCCGAGATGATCGTGCAAGCGGTGGGGCATAGCATGCTCAAGCGGGCGCAGGAGAAGGGGCTGCTGACCGTCCAGGTGCACAACCTTCGCGACTATACGCTGGACCGGCACAAAGTGGCCGACGATGTGCCCTACGGTGGTGGCGCCGGCATGGTCATGAAAGCGGAGCCGATTCTGCGGGCCGTCGATGCGTTGCGTGAGCAGGCCCGGACGGACGGCGAGGAGATCCGGCTCGTGTTTCCGTCGCCGCAAGGCCGTCCCTTTACACAGGATCAGGCTCGCGGGCTGGCGGCCGAGCAGCGCCGGATCGTCATTCTCTGCGGGCATTATGAAGGGGTGGATGAGCGCGTGCGCGACGCCCTGCAGCCGGAAGAAGTGTCGGTGGGCGATTATGTCTTGACGGGCGGTGAGTTGCCGGCATTGGTCTTGATCGATGCCGCAACACGATTGGTGCCCGGTGTGCTGGGGGATCCCGAATCGGTGGTGGAGGAATCCTTCTCCGATTCGCTGCTGGAGTATCCGCATTACACCAGACCGGCAGAGGTGCGGGGCATGGGAGTCCCCGAGGTGCTGCTCTCCGGCCACCATGAAGCCATTCGCCTGTGGCGGCGGAAACAGGCGTTGCGCCGGACCTCTGTCTGGCGTCCGGATCTCATTCGGGATCGAAGCCTGAGCAGTGAGGATCAACGGTTATTGAACGAGATTATTAGCGAGGGTGTTGCGACGACGCCCGTTCGATGTGGGGAGGAGGGGTAGAAGCATGAATCGGTTGGAACGCATTCAGCAGTCATTGACGAAGAAGGTGATGCCCAAGTTTGAAATCGGAGATACCGTTCGTGTCCACGTAAAAGTCGTGGAAGGCGAAAAGGAGCGCATCCAGGTCTACGAAGGGGCGGTCATCGCTCGCAAAGGGGCCTTGAATACGGAAATGTTTACCGTGCGCAAGGTGTCGTATGGTGTCGGCGTCGAGCGCATGTTTCCGGTGCACTCGCCGATCGTGACGAAGGTCGATGTGGTTCGGCAAGGGCGTGTCCGCCGTGCCAAGCTCTACTATCTTCGCACTAAGAAGGGCAAGTTCGCCAAGCTCGAAGAGCGTGAATTTGTCGGCGCGGGGAAGGCCGCTAAGGCGGAAGCGGTCGAGGCCTAGATTACGCTGCGATCTGACGGCGCCACATCCGCAAGACCTCTGAGCCGGTTGCACTAATCGGAGGGCATGCCGGTGGGACCTACCGAGGAGTTTGAGCAAGAAGCCCGGCGGTGCGGCTATCGCCGCATCGCCGGTGTGGATGAAGCCGGACGTGGCCCCTTGGCCGGTCCGGTCGTGGCCGCGGCCGTGATCCTGCCTGTCCGTTGCCGCCTTGCCGGCATCGACGATTCTAAACAGCTTTCCGCCGGCGAGCGGGAGCGTCTCTATACCGCCATCCGTGACCGGGCGGTGGGTGTGGGCGTGGGGTCTGCCACTCCTGAAGAAATCGATCGTGTAAATATTCTCGAAGCCACCAGGCTGGCCATGGGCCGCGCCGTTGCGGCCATCTCTCCTGCTCCTGACTTTCTCCTGATCGATGCCGTGTCGCTGCTCCACCTGGATTTGCCGGTTCGGTCCATTATCAAAGGCGATGCGCTGTCTCTGTCGATTGCGGCGGCGTCCATTGTCGCCAAAGTGACGCGGGATCGTTTGATGGCGGAGTATCACCAACGCTATCCGCAGTACAATTTTCTTTCCCATAAAGGCTATGGCACCGAGGAGCATCTGGAGTGCCTGGCCCTGTATGGCCCCTGCCCCATCCATCGGCTGACTTTTGCGCCGGTGGCTGATGCGAGACAGCGGATGGGCTCCCCTGAGCCTGCCATCGAGATGCTTCAATAATGGGAGCCGCAATGACGACCGGCGATCCCCGCCATCAATTCGGCCAGGCCAGCGAATCCCGCGCGGAATCGTTTTTGCGCCAAAAAGGCTATCGGATTCTCGCGTGGAATCTGCGGACCTCCTTAGGCGAGTTGGATCTGGTGGCGGAGGATGCGGGCGTGCTGGTCTTCGTCGAAGTGAAGGCGCGGACGACGGGCGCATTCGGCGGCGCCGTGCTGGCCGTGGACCGCCGCAAACAAGCGAAACTGATTCGCCTGGCGTCGCAGTATCTGGCTCAGCGCCATCTGATGGAGCGAGCCTGCCGATTCGATGTGGTGCTGGTTCAAGGGGAGGCGGATGCGCCGTTTCAGGTCGAATATATCGAGAATGCGTTCGATGTGTCCGATCAGGGATTGCGGTAGGGGCGCTGGTAGATCATTTCTATGGACGCCATGATTCAGCTCATCCATGTCTCGAAGGCCTACGAGCGACGGCCGGCGCTGTCGGATGTGACCTTCGAAGTCGAAAAGGGCGAATTCGTGCTGTTGATGGGGCCCAGCGGCGCGGGGAAATCCACGTTGCTGCGGATGCTGATCGGGGCCGAGCAGCCGGATGACGGCCAGATTTTTGTGCAAGGGAAAAACGTTACCAAGCTCACACGTGCCGAAGTGCCCTACCTGCGGAGAAAAGTCGGATCGGTGTTTCAAGACTTTCGTCTGCTGCCGAAGAAATCCGTTTTTGGCAATGTCGCCTTGCCGCTGATCGTCCAGGGCGTGCCGTCCAGCGATATCCGGCGAAAGGTTGCGGAGGCGCTGCGGGCCGTCGGGGTGGAGCATAAAAAGGATCAATGGCCGACCAGCCTGTCGGCGGGTGAACAGCAGCGGGTGTGTATTGCCCGGGCGATCGTCAATGGCCCCATCGTGTTGCTGGCGGACGAGCCGACCGGGAACCTGGATCCGCAATTGACCGCGGAAATCGTCGAGCTCTTTAAGCTGATCAATGCGCGGGGGACGACGGTCATTGTCTCGACCCACGATCCGCACGTCATGGCGCTGGTCAATCGGCGGGTCATCACGCTTCGGCAGGGGGTGATGGTTCCGGCATCCGAGCAGCGGGTGGGTGTATGAGGTCCTTGTCGTACCTGTTCCGTGAAGCCTGGGCGAATATGCGGATCAACCGGACCACGACGGTGGTGGCGATCCTGACGACCGCCTTCACGCTGGCCTGCGTTGGAATTTTTCTTCTTTTGTATGTGAATCTCCGGAGCGCCGCCGGCTGGCTGCAAGACGATATCAAGATCATGGTGTATCTGGACGACCGGTTGTCGCGCGAGGCGGTGAGCGAGCTGGAGGGCCGCCTCAAGGCCGATCGGATGGTGGCGGGAGCGCTCTATATTTCCAAGGAGCAGGCGCTGAGCGAGTTTCGCGCCCAGTTTCCCGCCGACTCCCACTTGCTCGAAGGGCTGGGTGAAAACCCGCTTCCGGCGTCGTTCGTCGTGACATTGGCCGCGCAGTATCGGGCGCCCGATGCGGTCAAGCGCTGGACGGAACGTGTCCAAACGATGCCGGGGGTGGCGAAGGTCGATTATAACCAGGAATGGATCGATGCCTTGGCGGGCTTGATCCACTATATCGAACTGATTGCGATCGGCGTGGGCGTGATTCTCTCCGCGGCGGCGGTGACGATTATCGGCAATACTATCCGGCTCGCGCTGGTTTCCCGCCGGGAGGAGATTGAAATCTTGCGCCTGATCGGGGCGACCCGGTCGTTCATCCGGATTCCCTACCTGTTGGAGGGCGCGGTCTTGGGGGCCTGCGGCAGCGCGTTGTCCCTGGCCATTCTCAAGGGCGGGTTCGAGCTGTTTCGCCAGCAGATCTCGACCACCGGGCCATTGCGTGGGATCGAAACCATGATTGCGTTCTTCCCGGCGTCGGTCTGCCTGGCGCTTGTCCTGGTCGGAATCGGATTGGGAATTGCCGGCAGTTTCGTGTCGCTTCGACGATTCGGAGATGGGCGGACATGATTCGGCGGCTGCTTCCAATCATTGCTTGCGGGTTCGTTCTCTGGGGATCGGGGATTTTCCCGGCGTTGGCCGCAAGCGATCCCATTGCGGAAAAGATCGAGCGCGAACGGAAGACGCTGGAGCAGCTGAAGGACAAGATCGAGGAAAAGCGGAAGCGAGCCGAAGAGGCCGAGAAAAAACGCGAGTCCGTGTTCCAGGGGATCCAATCGCTCGATGAACGGTTGGTGCGCACCCGGCAGGAGCATCAGGAGATCAATAAAAAACTTCGGAAGAAAGACCGCGAGATCGAGACCATTACCGAGCAGCTCAGGATCGTGCGGGGCGGGATTCAGGAGCGCCGCGAGGCCATCTTGGCACGGTTGCGGGTGCAATATATGGAAGGCCGCGGGGGGGCTCTCAAAACGCTGTTGGCGTCGGACTCCTACGGCGATGTGCAGCGTCGGATGCAGTATCTCTCGGCCGTCTCGCAGAAAGACTTTGAGCTGCTCGGAAGCTTTCGCGCCGATGTGGCCAGCATGGAGCAGATCGAGCGGCAACGGGCCGAGGCGAGAGCGGGCATGATGATCTACAAGGAAAGCACCGAGAAAAAGCTGGCCGATATCCGGGGGCTGCAGAAGGAAAAGAAGGTCTATCTCACGAAGATCACCCAGGAAAAAGAATCGTTCAGCCGGGCAGCGGAAGAATTGGAACGTTCTGCGGCCAGGGTCGACAGCCTGTTGCACGAGTTGGAGACCAGACGTCGGGCGCGCGCGATGCGTCCGCCGACGGCGCCGATGGTCCCGCGCGGAACGAAAGGGGCCTTGCCTTGGCCGGCCGATGGGCAGGTGGTGTCGTTTTTCGGCCGGCAGAAGCATCCGACCTTTAATACCTATGTGCAGCGGAAGGGGATTGAGATTCGGACCACCGAGGGCAGTTTCATCCATTCGGTGATGCCGGGCACCGTGGTCTATGCGGACTGGTTGAAAGGCTATGGACTGGTTATAATTGTCGATCATACGAATGGGTTGTTCTCGCTCTATGCCCACGCAGCGAAGATTTTAGCGAAAGTCGGCGAACAGGTGCCCCAAGGGCATCCGATCGGAGAAACCGGAGATACGGGCATGATCGGCGAAAATACTCTATACTTTGAGCTGCGAGAAGGAACGGAAGCGGTCGATCCGCTTCAGTGGCTGGCCCGGCGATAAAGACAGGCCGGAGTATTGATTCGTGCGCATCTGAGGGAAGACGGTTCGGAATTCGGAAGGAAAGGATAGACGGACTATGGAACAGCAGCCGCGGCGAAAGTCTTGGGTGATCGGGCCGATGATCGTGCTGGCCCTCCTGTGCGGGGTGCTCATCGGCAAGGGCTGGGAGCGGACCGGCCACGCGAGCGAGACCTATGAGGAGCTCAAGACCTTTTCGGAAGTGCTGAATCAGGTGCAACTGCATTATGTCGATGAGACGAAAACCAAGGAACTCGTGCAGGGCGCGATCCGGGGCATGCTGGCTACGCTCGATCCGCATTCCGCCTACATGACCCCCGAGATGTATAAGGAAATGCAGGTGGAGACGAAGGGGGAGTTCGGCGGCGTGGGGATCCAGATCGGCGTGAAGGACAGCCGGCTGGCGGTCATTGCGCCGATCGAAGGCACGCCGGCGCAGCGCGCCGGCATCAAGGCCGGCGACTTCATCGTGAAAGTGAATGACGACACGACCAAGGACCTCACGCTGATGGATGCCGTGGCGAAGATGCGGGGCCCCAAAGGGACGAAGGTGAATCTCACGATTCAACGCGAGGGGACTCCCGATCCGCTCGTGTTTACGCTGGTGCGCGATACCATCAAGATCGAGAGCGTGAAGTCGAAAGTCATCGACAATCTTGGCTACGTGCGCCTCACGCAATTCCAGGAAGCGACGGGCCGGGACTTGGCCAAAGCGATCAAGCAATTCCGCGAGCAGAAAGTGCAGGGGGCGATTTTGGATTTGCGCAATAACCCCGGCGGTTTGCTGACGGCGGCGGTCGATGTGTCGGAGCAATTTCTCCCGAACGGCAAGCTCGTGGTGTTTACCAAGAGCCGGGAAGGGAAGAAGGACGAATGGTTGGCGAAATCCAAGGATCAGCTGGAAGAGTTGCCGGTCATCGTGATGGTGAATGAAGGGTCGGCCAGCGCGTCTGAAATCGTGGCCGGTGCGCTGCAAGACTATGGCCGAGCCGTGATTGTCGGGACGACATCCTTTGGAAAGGGCTCTGTGCAGACCATTCTGCCCTTGGGCGATGGGGCAGGTCTCCGGTTGACGACGGCGAAATATTACACGCCAAAGGGCCGGTCGATTCAGTCTACCGGCATCACGCCGGATATCGTGGTGAAGCTGCCTGCGCCGTCCACGGCGAAAGACGGGAAGCCGGCCGAGAAAGAGCCGGATACCAAGGCGGTGAAGCCGCCGGTCGGAAAAGAGAAAGAGGCGCTGCCTCATTCCAATGGTAAGACCCCGGAGGAGGCAGGGAGCAAGGGTGGACCGGCCCCGCAAGCGCCGCCGCTCGATAGCGCGGGCGATCCCTCGCTGGAGCAGGATGTGCAGCTCCAAAAAGCCGTGGAATTGCTCAAGAGCTGGAAGATTTTCAAAGAGATGAAGGTGTCCTAGTCCGGAAGGGCCTGGCGCTGTTGCCGAATGGCCTGGAGCAGCCCCTCTTCCGATCCTGTGAAGCCTGGGATGGTTCGCAGGAGATGGGATTGGACGAGCTGCTCCAGGTCCGTGAGGGTCCGGATTCCAAGCCGGAGGTAGAGGTAGCTCACCAGCGAGTCGGAGAGTCCCGGCAGCTGCGCCCAGCTTTTTACTTCCGGCGGGAGCGGCGTCTTCAGTTCTTCATAGGCGCGGACTTTCCCCGTTTCCAGAAATTCCCTGATTTTCCCTGCCAGATCCTTGCCGATCCCTTCGATGTCTTCCAGCGCGTTGCGCTGGGTGACTGTACCGATCTCTTCTTCGAGGGCGAGAAGAGACTCCGCCGCCTGGCGATAAGCCCGCACGCGATAGGGATTGGCCCGTTGGGTGGCCAAAAGTGTGGCCATCGACTGGAAGAGGTGGGCCAATTGTTGGTTCCGTGTATGCACCAGCGAAGACTCCGATTCTGAACGATACGATATTGTGCGACGCCGGACCCCCAGGAGACAAGGGGGCTTTGTTGACAAGGCGAATTCCGGTTTCATAGGATGACGGACGATGTCGAACGGAATACAGATTCATGTAAATGGCGAAGCGCGCGGGTGGCGGTCCGGTGGGACGGTCGCGGATCTGCTGCAGGAGCTGGCCATCAGGAATGAGCGTGTCGCGGTAGAATTGAATCTCGAAATTCTCGACCGGAAGGACTTCGACCAGCGCGGCTTGAAGGATGGCGACCGGGTGGAGATTCTGAGTTTCATCGGCGGCGGCTGCTAATTGAAGAGGAGTGCAGCAATGGCGACGAACGATAGATTGACGATTGCCGGCCACGAGTTTCGCTCGCGTCTCTGGGTCGGGACAGGCAAATACAAAGATTTCGAGGAGACCAAGAAGGCCATCGAGGCCTCCGGGGCGGATGTGGTTACCGTCGCCGTTCGGCGGGTGAACATCACGGATCGGTCCAAAGAGAATCTCCTCGACTACATTGATCCCAAGAAGTACACGATTCTGCCGAACACGGCCGGCTGTTATACGGTGGAAGACGCCGTGCGCTACGCGCGTTTGGCCAGGGCCGCCGGGGTCTCGGATTTGGTGAAGCTGGAAGTCCTGGGCGACGAACGGACTCTGTTCCCGGATACGGCTGGCTTGATCGAAGCGGCCAAGATCCTGATCAAGGAAGGGTTCATCGTGTTGCCCTACACGAACGACGATCCGATTGTCGCCAAGAAGCTAGTCGATATCGGTTGCCCGGCCGTCATGCCCCTGGCAGCCCCCATCGGGTCCGGTTTGGGGATCCGCAATCCGTACAATCTCAAGATCATCATGGAAACGGTGAAGGTGCCGATCATCGTCGATGCCGGAGTCGGGACGGCGTCGGATGCCGCGCTGGCGATGGAATATGGCGCCGATGCGGTCTTGATGAACACGGCGATTGCCGGCGCGCAGGATCCGATTATGATGGCCGAGGCCATGAAGTATGCGGTGGACGCCGGACGGCTGGCCTACAAGGCAGGCCGCATCCCGCGCAAGCTCTATGCAACAGCCAGCAGCCCGATCGAAGGGATGCTCTAATGAATGGTGATGAGTGAAGCGTGATGAGTGATGTGGGAGGAACGGATCGGCGTATGTTCCTGAGTCGCGTAGAGGTCGCATCGCCAATCACCCATCACCGATCACGACCTTATGCCTTCCGTTGATTTCCGTCTTCTCCTGGTGACCGATCGGAGCCAGGTTCCCGTTCAAACGCTGTCCGGGGCGGTGCGGCTGGCCGTCGAGGCCGGTCTGCCGGCTGTGCAATTACGCGAGCGTGATCTGCCGACCGGCGATCTGCTGGCGTTAGCCCGAACGATCCATGACATCACGAAACCACGGGGCGTGCCGCTCCTGATCAATGACCGGGTCGATCTCGCGCTGGCCTTGGATCTCGACGGGGTCCATTTGCGGGCCAACAGTCTGCCGGTGTCGGTGGCGCGACGTCTCCTGGGCGGTCATCGTCTTCTGGGTGTCTCAACCCATTCCATTGATGAAGTGCGGCAGGCGAATGATGACGGCGCCGACTATGTGATCGTCGGGCCGGTCTTCGAGACGCCCTCGAAGCGGGCGTTCGGCATGCCGTTGGGATTGGAGCGGCTGGCGGAAGCCTGCCGCGAGTCCTCGATTCCGGTGTTCGCGATCGGAGGCATCACGCGTGAACGGATCGCTGACGTGCGGCGCGCGGGCACATATGGGGTGGCCATGATCGGAAGTCTTCTCGGCCGCCGGGATGTCGGCATGGCGACAGCAGAGATGTGCGCGGCGCTACGAGCATCATGATCGCGCCGGGAAGATGTGGCGCGCGCCGCGTCGAGCTGTCCAGTTGACCACCCCCAGGTCGGGTGTTAGAATCCGATCACTGGCTTGAAGGTGCGATTGCTCGCGGATGTTCAGCGTTGCAGCGAGTCGACCTATGGCGGATAAAAAGAGCGATTCGAGCCGGCTCCGGTCCCTCCGAGATTCCGTGAAGAAGATCACGAATCGGCTGTCAGAGGGGAATGCGGACGTGACTCACAAACACGAAGACCATGCCCGCGAAGTCGACAAGCTTCGCGTTCAAATTCAGTCGATGGAAGAAGAAATCCGTCGGCTGTACCAATCCCGCTACCAACTCGATCAAGCCACCAAACAGAACGACAAGCTCGTGGCGACCTTGCAGGAAGCGAAGGCGCAGATCGAAGCGCTGCGCGCCGAAGTCGAAAAGCTCACGGCTCCGCCCTCGACCTACGCCATCTTTTCCTCGATGAACAGCGACGGAACGGGGAATGTGTTCATTTCAGGCCGCAAGATGAAGGTGGGCCTGCATCCCGCTATCAAGAGCAAAGACTTGCGCCGGGGACAGGAAGTGGTCCTCAACGAAGCCCTCAATGTCATCGAGGCCAAAGGCTTCGAGGTGCAGGGTGAAGTGGTCCGGCTCAAGGATATGCTGGAGGGCAACCGCGCGCTGGTCACGTTGCACTTCGATGAAGAGAAGGTCGCGGAACTGGCCGATCCGCTCCTGGTCGAGCGGCTCAGCGTCGGTGACCATCTGCTCTACGATCCGCGCTCCGGCTATGTGGTCGAAAAGCTGCCCAAGTCGGAGGCCGAAGAGCTGGTCCTCGAAGAAGTGCCGGATGTGGACTATGAGCACATCGGCGGGCTGCAAAAGGAGCTCGAGCATGTGCGCGATGCCGTGGAGCTGCCCTTTCTCCATGCGGCGCTGTTTGCGGAATTCAAGCTGAGCGCGCCCAAGGGAGTGTTGCTCTACGGCCCTCCCGGTTGCGGGAAAACGTTGATCGCCAAGGCCGTGGCCAATTCCATCGCCAAGAAGCTGGGCCATCTCACCGGCAAGCAGATTCGAAGCTACTTTCTGCATGTGAAGGGGCCGGAGCTGCTCAATAAATATGTCGGCGAGTCGGAACGGCAGGTGCGCGAAGTCTTTAAGAAGGCCAAAGAGCGGGCGGCCGATGGCAATCCCGTCATCGTGTTCTTCGACGAGATGGACGCGCTCTTCAGAACGCGGGGCACCGGGATCTCCTCCGACATCGAATCCACGATCGTGCCGCAGTTCCTGTCCGAGATCGACGGCGTCGAGCGGCTGCGGAACGTCATTGTGATCGGCGCGAGCAATCGGCAGGATCTGATCGATCCCGCCGTGCTGCGGGCGGGCCGTCTCGACGTCAAAGTCAAAGTCGGGCGCCCGGATGCGGCGGCGGCCCGGGATATTTTTTCGAAGTATCTCTCCGTCGAGCTGCCTTTTTCGCCGGAAGAGCTGGCCCAGCATGGCGGGGACCGGAATGCCCTCGTGGAGCAGTTCACGACGCTGACCGTCGAGACCATGTATGCCTCGACCGAAGAGAACAAATTTATTGAAGTCACCTATGCCAACGGGGAGAAGGAAGTGCTGTACTTCAAGGATTTCGCCAGCGGCGCCTTGATCGAAGGCATCGTCTCCCGTGCGAAGAAATATGCGGTGAAGCGGGCGATTGCGCAGGAAGGGGTTGGCCTGCGGTCTGAGGATCTCGTCCGTGCCATCCGTGAAGAGTTCAAGGAGCACGAAGATCTTCCGAACACGACGAATCCGGACGACTGGGCGAAAGTGGCCGGCAAGAAGGGCGAGAAGATCGTGCACCTCCGGACGATCAGCGGCGGCCCGGCCGAATCGCGGCAGATTGAAACCGTGACCACAGGCCACTATTTGTAGGCGCCTCACCCATTTATGCAAGACCAGCCATCGACCAGTCTCCCCCGCGTCATCGGCACAGAAACGGAGTTTGGAATCGCCGCCAAGGAAGCGGCCGCGGCCGATCCTGTGTCGGGATCGATCGCGGCGATCGGCCATTACAAGGGGCTGCCGGCCCCCGACGCCATTTGGGACTATGAAAATGAAAACCCGTTGCTGGATGCCCGCGGATTCGAGGTGGAGGGCGAACGGGAGCGGCCGAATCCGGACCACAACCGTCAGCTGAACAAGGTGCTCGCGAACGGCGGCCGGCTCTATGTGGATGGCGCGCACCCCGAGTATTCCATTCCGGAATGTTCCAATGCCAGAGAGGTCGTCGCGTTCGAGCGCGTCGGAGAGCGCATCCTGGCCCAGAGCCTCCAGGAATTGACGCGGGTGCGCGGGCGCGAGCAATACGTCCTCTATAAGAACAACTCCGACGGCAAGGGCAACAGTTACGGCTATCACGAGAATTATCTGGTGGCGCGCTCGGTCTCGTTCGATCAGATCGCGCGCGCCCTCGCGCCCTTCTTTGTGACCAGGCCCATTATCGCGGGCGCGGGGAAGGTCGGGGCGGAAAACCAGACAAGCCACGCCGAGTACCAGATTTCACAGCGGGCCGATTTTTTCGAATGCCTCCTCGATCTCAACACGATGGTCAAGCGGCCCATCATCAACACCAGGGATGAGCCGCACGCGGAATACGGCAAGTATCGGCGTCTGCACGTCATCGTGGGCGATGCCAACATGGCGGAGATTTCGACCTATCTGAAGGTCGGGACCTTGAGCATGGTGCTGGAGATGCTGGAGGCCGGGGCCGAGCTGCCGCAGATCGAGTTGGACGAGCCGGTTCGGGCGATCAAGCAGGTCTCCCGCGATCTGGACATGACGCAGACGATCAAGCTGGCCGGAGGGCGTCCGACGACGGCGGTGGCGGTTCAGCGCGCCTATCTCCATGCGGCGAAGACCTTTTATGCCACGCACCGGAGCGATGAAGTGCAGCAGGATGTCTTGCGCCGGTGGGAGTCGGTGCTGGATCGTCTGGAACAGGATCCGCGGCTGCTCGTGCGGGAGCTGGACTGGGTCGCCAAGCGCCACATGATCGAATCCTACATGGAGCGGAAGGGCTGTGGCTGGACGGATCCGCGGGCCAAGCTCATGGATTTGCAATATCATGACATCCGCCCGGAGAAGGGCCTGTTCTATACGCTGGAGCGGGGCAATCTGATCGAGCGGATCGTGAGCGAGGACGAGATTGTTCGGGCCGAGCACCTGCCGCCTCCCGGCACCAGGGCCTATTTCCGTGGCCGCTGTGTGAGCAAGTTCGCCCAGTCGCTGTATGGCGTGAGCTGGACCTCGGTCCTCTTCGATTTCGGGAATACGACGATCACGCGCATTCCGCTCATGGATCCCAACCGGGGCACCGCCGCGCTGACGGGGCCGTTGCTGGAGAGCGCGGACAGCGCCGCGGCCTTGCTTGCGAAGTTGAAATCGTAATGTAATCGGAGCGCCCAGACAGACTATGAAACTGCCCTATCTGCCGAATCACGACGAGCCGAGTTTCTTCGACTTTCTCTCACAGCACTATCCGGGGCTGACACTGGGGCGGACGGGGGCGGGGCCGCTGGGGAACCTGCAAGATCCCTCGCGCGCCGGAGGGCCGCTGTCGGTGCCGCACGCGACGACCGTGCTGGCTATCAAGTATCAACAGGGCGTGGTGATCGCGGGCGACCGGCGGGCGACCGAAGGGTTTCAAATCGCCGACCGCCGGATCGAGAAAGTGTTCAAGATCGACGACTATTCCGCCATGGCCATCGCCGGCGCGGCCGGGCCCTGCATCGAGATGGCCAAGTTGTTTCAGACGGAACTGGAACATTACGAAAAGCTGGAAGGGATGCCGCTCTCGTGCGAAGGCAAGGCCAACAAGCTTGGCCAGATGGTGAAGGCCAATCTGCCGATGGTGTTTCAGGGATTGGTCGTCATGCCCTTGTATGTGGGATACGATCTCAAGCGCGGCGAGGGGCGCATTTTCAAATACGATATTACGGGCGGGCGGTACGAAGAGTCCGACTACCATGCGATTGGGTCAGGGGGGAAGGATGCGCGCAATACGATGCGCGAGCATTTCCAGCGGCAGCTCCCGGAGGCCGAGGCCCTCACGCTGGCGCTGATGTCGCTCTATAACGCCGCCGATGACGACGTCGGGACAGGCGGGCCCGATCTGGTGCGCGGCATCTATCCCACCGCGAAGTATGTCACCGCCCAGGGCATCGCCGATGTGCCGGACGACCGGATCCGTGCCGTGTTCGACGGATTGATTGCCACGCGTCGCTCGAAGGAGAGCTAGCCATGCCGATGCCCTATTACGTGTCTCCCGAGCAGATGATGCAGGACAAGGCGGAGTATGCCAAGAAGGGCATCGCCAAGGGCCGCTCTAGCATCGCCATGGAATATGCCGACGGGGTGCTCTTTACGGCGGATAATCCGAGCGCCTCGCTCCACAAGATTTCCGAGGTCTACGACAACATCGCCTTTGCCGGGGCCGGGAAGTACAGCGAGTTTGAGAATCTCCGCAAGGCCGGTATTCGCCATGCGGATCTCAAGGGCTTCATGTACAGCCGCGAGGATGTCACCGCCCGCTCGCTGGCCAACGGCTACTCCCAAAGTCTGGGCACGATCTTCAGCCAGGAGATGAAGCCGCTGGAAGTGGAGATTCTCGTGGTGCAGGTCGGGACGAACGGCCAGCCGAACGAAATCTACCGGATTTCCTTCGATGGCAGCATCATCGACGAAAAGTCGGTCGCAGTGATCGGCGGCAAGTCCGAGGCGGTCCTCGCCGCGCTCAAGGAGAAGGCCACTGGCCAGCTTCCGTCGCTCAAGGCCGCATTGAGCTTTTGTGTCTCAGCCCTGGATCAGACCCCCAATCAGAAGCTGACCCCCGAAGGCCTGGAAGTAGCCGTGCTCGAACGGTCCCGGCCCGGCCGCAAGTTCAGGCGCCTCACTCCCGCCGAAGTGCGGCAGCTCCTCTCCGCGTAGTCAGGCGCGCGGTATTCCTCACGCACGTTGAACATCCTTCAATGGGCGTGTATTCTGTCTTTACGCCCCATGCTATCTCCAGGCCCCATGAAGCACAGGATCTTCGGCCTCGAAAACGAGTACGGCCTGATCTTTTCGCCGAACGGGCGCATCTACCTGCCGATGGAGAAAGTCCTCGGCTACATCTTCGAAGGACTCATCCCCAATAGCTGGCCGTCCAACGCGTTTCTGGTGAACGGGGCGCGGTTTTATCAGGATACCGGCTGCCATCCCGAGTATTCGACTCCCGAATGCGACAACGTCCTTGACCTCGTGACCCATGACAAGGCCGGGGAGCGCTTGCTGGAAGCCTGTTTGCCGGCGGCGGAAGAACGCCTCCGCGAAGAAGGCCTGTCCGGCGAAATCTATATCTTCAAGAACAACACCGACTCGCTGGGGAACACCTA
>Ga0169931_10007540_pt1 | contig 16106 bp, 13 predicted proteins | sample Kivu_15m_20L_FD_129675 | JGI IMG/M metagenome (GOLD analysis project Ga0169931, IMG submission 129675) | Freshwater microbial communities from Lake Kivu, Western Province, Rwanda to study Microbial Dark Matter (Phase II) - Kivu_15m_20L... | ecosystem: Environmental > Aquatic > Freshwater > Lake...
ATCTCCCATAGGTCCAATATCTCCAGTCTCTCCCTTATCTCCCATAGGTCCCTGTATTCCCCTAAGACCAGGTGGTCCAGGTAATCCCTTATCTCCCTGTGCCCCCTTCTCACCCTGCACCCCTCTCGCTCCTCTCTCTCCAGGTTTTCCATCTGGACCTGGTAATCCAGGCGCTCCTTGTTCTCCCTTGTCACCCATCGGTCCTCTTTGTCCTTTTTCACCAACCAAACCTCTTTCTCCTGGTAATCCAGGAGGACCTCTTGGTCCATCCATACCCGGTGGTCCTGGTTCTCCTGGCTCACCTGCCTCTCCTTCCATTCCAGTTTCTCCTTTATCTCCCATAGGTCCAATATCTCCAGTCTCTCCCTTATCTCCCTTATCTCCTTTATCTCCCTTCTCTCCCTTATCTCCTGGTTCTCCTTTATTTCCTGGTTCTCCCTTTTCTCCCTTATCTCCCGGTGGTCCTCTAATACCCATAAATCCCTTTTCTCCCCTCTCACCCTGATCTCCTCTAACTCCCTTCTCTCCCCTCGGACCTTTATCACCCATAGGACCCTGAAATCCTCTCTCTCCCTTATCCCCCTTCTCTCCCTTATCCCCCTTATCTCCCTTCTCTCCTGGACTTCCCTTTTCTCCCTTATCTCCAATAGCACCTGGAGATCCTCTTTCACCTTTATCACCACGATCTCCTGGCAATCCTGGCGCTCCCTTCTCTCCCTGTTCTCCTGGAACTCCTTGTTCACCAGGTAACCCTATAGGACCAGGTATTCCTGGCTCACCAGGATCACCATTTCTACCTGGCTCTCCGTTATCTCCTGGCTCTCCAGTAATACCCTGTGGGCCCTGTAATCCATCTTGACCTTGCTGACCTTGTTCTCCTCTATCTCCTGGCGGTCCCTTCTCTCCTCTTTCTCCTTTATCTCCCTGAACACCTCTTGGACCTGGTGCTCCTTTTACTCCCATCATTCCTCTCTTACCCGGTTCTCCCGTAAGCCCCATCATACCAGGAGATCCTTTCTCACCTTTTTCACCCTTATCTCCTACAGGACCACTCTCTCCTTTATCACCTTTATCTCCCTTATCTCCTCTTGGCCCTTTATCACCTTTATCCCCAACTTCTCCTGGAGCTCCTTTTTCTCCCTTATCTCCTGAAATTCCAGGATTACCAGGAATACCCTGCTCACCAGGTAATCCTCTCTCACCCATCTCACCTTTATCTCCCCTCTCACCCTTATCACCAACTGAACCAGGTGCTCCTCTCTCTCCCTTATCTCCTCGCTCTCCTCTATCACCAATTGGCCCAGGAGGCCCTCTAACACCTTTTTCACCTGCTATATCTCCTGGAGGACCAGGAAGACCTATCTGACCGGGAGGACCAACACGACCGGGAGGACCTGGATCACCTGGAGGACCACGCTCTCCTTTGGGGGCATTTTCATATAAATTATAAAGAATTCTTATATCACCTTTATTTTTTGCAACATCTTTTTTAATTTCCTCAATATCTGTATTTATTTTTAATATTAATTGTAATATTTGCTGAATACTGGGAACATTACTCATCTGTTTAGTTTTATTATAAATTTATTTTTAAATCTTTACAAAGAACCGAAATCTATTTCATTGTCGAGATCTATATTAAGTCCTGTATTTATTTTTCTATCAGGTCCATTATCAACACATATCTCTTCTAATTCCTCTTCTTTAACTACTTCTTGTTCATCAGCTTGTTCTTCTTCATCTGATTCCATTTCAGTAATCCTTATTTGTTCTTCAATATCTTCTTCCATTTTGTAAAACAAAAAATACTCTTTTAATTCAGAACGAAAATTTACCTTCACCTTGATAAAATATGTTCTCCCCAAATTACAAGGAAAAGAAATTATCTTATTTACACCTGCGGTGCAAATAACCGAACTCTCTATTCTAGTATTGTCATTCCCATAAACTTCATAATCATATGACACAGGAAATCCTACAAAATCTAATTCAACATGCAAATACCTCAATTTTGTTCTTCCATTTAATACTACTGATTTGAAATATCTTGCCTTATTTGACATATTAATACATTCAATTATAATAAGTAAAATATAAATCACTTTTTATCCTGCAATTCTCCATTCATAACCACATACCAAACATCTCAAAAATTTCGTCATTGGCTCATCTATAGACCTCGTCTGTAACTCATAATAAGTGCACTTCCTCTCCTTACATTTACTACATTTAAATTCATCGGTAGCTGCTTCTGGTTTCTTAACGTATAAGAAATCATCAGTTTCCTTCTGTTTCTCCTGAAGTTTTTCCCAATGTTCTGGGAAAATCTCAACAGGTTTCATACAAGGAACATCACTTATATCAATTTCACCACTTTTTATTCTTTGTAAAAAAGAAGTATTTTTAATTGATGATTCTGGATTAACATTGTAATAAATTTGCAAAACTTTATCTCTATATAATCTCTTAAAAATATCATCAGAACTTTCAAAAACTTCTCCTCTTTTAGTTAACTCATTTTGAGTCCAGACAAAAATGGATTCTTCCAGTTTAGTAGATAAATTAATATCACAGATCACTGATTCAAATTTTTGTATAACATTTTCTCTAAAAGAAGATTCACTCATTTTTGATTAAATAATTCAATTGTTTTTAAATTCATTTTTTTTCTAAACAAATTTATGACAGATAAAAGAATTTTTTCTGTAATTGGTAGAAAAGGATATTATTCTGGAAATTCGCCGATATCAATCGCTAAAAAATATATTTTGAAAAATGGAAAAAAATCTTTAACCCAATTCTCCATTAAAGAGTCCAATAAAAATAAAATTTATTCATATGAAGGAAAAATAATTCAACAAGATGGAGGAAAAATTGCGATAGTAAATCGTATTAAAGGCGGTAATCCTTTTGGTATTCCATTTTCCACAAAACAAGTTTCTCAACCTGTATTACAATTAACTCCTACACAGAATATTCAGAAAGATAATTTCAATAATATTTTACAAAAGATTGTTAATAATGTTACTTTTGAAACATATCCCGAAGCAAATAACAAAGGAAGAAAATATGAATTTTTTGATGATATTTTTTACAAAATGGCAAAAATTGATCCAGAAGTGCAAGGAGTTACTGTTTTTCAATTATTAGAACAAATGCCTCCAATCACGAAAAGTGAATTTGTTGAAAGAATGAATTTCTGTCCACAACCAAAACCAAAAGAAAATGGACCTTGTGATGATCCACAAAAAATTTGTTTCAAAGATGGAAATAAATGTAAACAAGTCAGAAAAGGAATGTCATTCGAAACTTACAGTTTATTTTCCAGAAAACTTCAACAATCATATAACCCATTAACTAATTATCTTGGGAATCTATTAGCTAAACAATGGAATACTGAACAGGTGCAACAATATTTAAATAATAATTCCTTTTTTGTTATTGGTATTATAGATAGAGATGGTTATGTTGAACCTTATGAAATTACTGAGAGGGGAAATATTTCATATGTTTATTATGCTTTTGTAAAATTTTCTTCAGTTATGGGTCAAACGAATATTCAAATTCCATATATTATTAAAATTAATATTATTAAAATAAGGAATATTGCTGAAGATACTCCTGAAACAAGTATTCATTTCAGAAATATAAAAGAATATCTAAAAAAATATGAACCATACAATAAAATTTCAGAATTATTCAAAGTAATACCTACTCAACTAACATATGATGATATTATGAATTTACTCGTTAAACAAGATATAATTGATTCTCTAAAAGCTTTAAAGAAAGAATATAAAGATATTGGTGTATTTCAAGCACCCGCTGCACAAGACTTATATCCATATTATCAAAAAACTTCTTCATCTCATTGGGTATTTCCCAATGTTTCTCATCAATCATATAACATACAAGATATTACTAATTATAATAAGAATAAAAATAATATTACATTAATTTCATCTGAAAATTTTGCAAGAGGAAATATATTTCTTCGTGTAGAACCACAATTTACTGTAATAAATCCAAAACAAATATTAGTAAATTGTCTGGAAATATCTTGTCCAGGAAGAAATAATATTCCAATTAAATCTTTCAGATATGGAACTCAAATTGCTCCAAAAGGAACAAAAGCAGATGATGTTTATATCCAACAAACTGAAGCGATTAAAAGATTAATTGGAAGCAAGAGTGCAATAATAATATCTTTAATGGATTATTTGGATCCAATGATAGCAAGATTTGATAAGAATAAATTTGGTGAAACTAAAATAGCAATGACCGAACTTCAACAATACACTGAGAATAATATTGTATTTTTAAACATGGCAATCAACAATAATGTAAATTTTCCGAGTAATTCTATGGGAAATAACACAGATTTAAGGCCTTTAATAGAACAAAATTTTAATAAATTAGATAGATTAATTGAACAAATTTCATCAAATAAAAATGGTAATACAAATAATTCTAAAAATACTAGAAAAGCATTAAAAAAATTATATGATTCTTTCAAAGATTTTTTTAAATATAATGTTGTAGAAAATAAAATTCCAGATGAAATATCAAATGATGTTAAAACAACTAAACACTCTGTTTTAGGTCCAAATATAGATATGTCTAATGAAAATTGTCGTTTAATAATGTTTGTTTTTATCAGTTTGATATTTTACCTTATTTCAGTAGTAGAAAAAGAAAACTATATTTTATTATATCATTGCAAGAGTGGTCAAGACAGAACTGGAACTTTTTATGCTATAAATCAAATGGTTAATTGCAGAACTTATCAGAATTTTCCTTCTATAATTGGAATGATTAATGCGAATAAACCATTAAATTTTATCAATGATATTTATAATACATTTTATTCTCCAAATTTAGATACATATTTACTATATGCTAGATTTCTATTATTTTCATATAATGTTGCTTATGTTAGTTCAGGATTTCCAGGATTAAAATGGAATTTGGGAGGAAAGAAAATGTTAATTGGTCCAGTGGAGAATAAATTTCCATATTTGATGTTAAAAAACGTGAATGATGCTGTTGCATTTGAAGGAGCGAGTGCTTGTAGAAAATCATAAAATTTTTACTTTTTTATAAAATATAAAAATATTTTATAATTTAATGACAGATAAAAGAATATTTTCAATAATTGGAAGGAAAGGATATTATTCAGGAAATACTCCTTCTTCCATTGCAAAAAAATATATTTTAAAACATGGTAATCAAAATTTAACCCAATTCTCAATAAAAGATTCAAGTAAAAATAAAATTTATTCATATGAAGGAAAAATAATCCAACAAAATGGAGGAAAAAATCTAAAAGTATTAATAAATAGAATTAAGGGAGGAAATCCTCTTGTTGGTTCAAAACAGCTACCTCTTAAAATAAATAATAGTGATGATAGAATTGATAAAATTTTATTAGAAATTGTAAATGGAAAAAGAAATATTACAAATATCAAAATTAATCATCAAACAATTGATGGTATATCTTTTGACGGAAAAATCAAAGTTAATGATGAATTTATAGTTTATGAATCATCTTTTACGCCGATGAAAAAAAGTGAGTTTGTTGAAAGTATGAATTTTTGTCCATATTCTGAAGAAAGTAAATGCACAAAATCAGAAACTATCTGTTTTAGAAATACTGCTAAATGCAAACAAGTAAGAAAAGGTATGACATATGAAACTTATAGTTTATTTTCCAGAAAACTTCAACAATCTTATAATCCATTGACGAATTATCTAGGAGATTTATTATTAAAACAATGGACTCCTGAACAAGTTAAAAAATACTTAGAAGATAATTCTTTTTTTGTTATTGGTAAAATAGATAATGAAGGAAATGTTGAACCTTATTTATTTAAAAATGACGATGATGAATTTAAGTTTTATTGTTATGCATTTGTTAAATTTTCTTCAAAGATGGGAGTTACTTACATGGAAATACCATATATTATTAAAATTTCTGAAGATTTGGTAATTTATATTTCTGAACAAACTCCAGAATCAAATTATTATTTTAAAATAGTAAAACAATCCTTAAATTCAATCCAGACATATGACAAAATATTTCAATTAATAAATTTATTAAAAAATGATTTATCATACGAAAATATAATTAATTCTCTTGTTAGTAATGAAATTATAAAACAACTAAAACAATTGAAAAAGACTTATAATATAGGTTTATTAAAGGCTCCAGCAGCACAGCTTTTATATCCATATTATTTAAAAGTTGAGGCATTACAAACGGTGTACAACAAAATTAATCATCAATCTTATAATATTGCTGGAATAAGTAATGTGAATAAGAATTTGGATAATATTACATTAATACCATCAGATAAATTTGCGAGAGGAAATATTTTTCTTTATCGCGAACCAACTTTTATGAAATTAAATCCAAAACAGATATTAGTAAATTGTTTGGAAGTATCTTATCCTGGAATAAATAATTCGATAATAAAATCTTTTAGATATGGAACCCAACTTATTTCAAAAAAACCAAAAGATGATGATGTATTAAAATATGTAAGACAATGCAATGCTATAAAAAAATATATTGGTGGGAGAACAGCGATAGTCATATCTTTGGGTGATTTTTATACAACAAAATATGGGATAAGATTTGTTGTGAAGACATATGATTGGAAGAAGAATGAGGAAACAAAATTGGTAACAACAGAATTAAATGAATATATAAAAGAGAAAAATATAATATTTTTTAATATGGCTATTAATATTATTGTAAATTTAACAGTTAGTTCATTGGGAAAATCAGAAGAATTTAAATCATTAGTTGATGAGAATTTTGGAAGATTGGATGAATTGATAAAAACAATTACACAAAAAAATAATTCAAATACAAACTTATTAAAAAAGTTGTATGAATCTTTTATAGAATATTTCAAATATAATATATATCAGAATGATATTCCTCCAGATTTAAAAGAAATCGTCAAATTGGAAAAAGATGGTTTTAATTTATCTAATGAAAATTGTCGATTAATTATGTTTGTCTTTATCAGTTTAATATTTTACATGATCTCTGTCATAGAAAAAGATAAGTATGTATTATTATATCATTGTAAAAGTGGTCAAGATAGAACAGGGACATTGTATGCATTAAATCAAATGGTAAATGAAATAACTACTAAAAATTTTGGTAATATTTCAGATGATATTAAAAAAAGTAATAATTTAAATTTTGTAACTGACATTTATAAGAAATATTATTCACCATTTACAAACGAAGAAATATATACATCCTATGCTAAATTTTTATTATTTTCATATAATTTAACGTATATAGGGTCGGCATTTCCAGGTTTAAAATGGTCATTGGATAGTGAAAAATTTAGTAACAAATTCCCGTATTTAATGTTAAAAACAATTGAAGAGGCCAAAAAATTTGATGGTGCAAGTTCGTGTAGAGGATCTTGAAAAAAATTGAATTAAAAGTAATTTGATAAGTGAAAGGAGAAATGGAGTCAAAGGTGGAGGAGAAAGTAAAGTATTTTATTAATAATAACTCAACTGAATTGGGTTATTATGATTTTTCGATGCAGATTAATGAATTTGAGGAGTTATTGAGGGTGATGTTAAATTATTCACAGAGTCCTTATAGAAATAGTTTCAAATTATATGGGATAAATAATAAATTTTTCAAGATATTTCATGATGGAAGTTGTTTTGGATATAGTATAAAAAAACAGGAGATAAATAAAATTGGAAACTTTTATCAATCAAAAATCACCCAACAACAAATCTATAATGATGATTTTGCTGGACTAAAAACTTATTGGGTTGAAGAATCCTATGAAGAAATAGTGTTTAAATTGGATGAACAAATGAGTCTAATTTTTTCTAAACAAACAGATATACCTAGACAGGTTGTAGAATATAGTGTATTTTTAGAACCTAAAAATGCATCAGTAGATATTAATCGTTATGTTAGGGCTATTGAAAATATTATTTCTGAGAGGATTTCTTTGAGCAACACCTGCGAAACCAAGCAGTAATACAGGAGAAAAATCCAATTACTTCAACAGGATTAATTTCAAATTGACCATTCTGGGCTCTTATTCCAATTTGGACTAGTGAAATAGTTGGGTCAACTTGAGTTAAAAGAAAATCACGTTGTTCTTTGGATAGTTTAGTTTCAAGACTATTAATTACTTTATTTATAATTTTCTTTAGTAGAATTTTCTTTTCTGTTTCCGATAGAGAAGTTTGACCTTCGATAATTTGTAATACATATAAAGTTATATCAAAGATATTGTTAATAATATCATCTGCTAATGGATAAGATTCTTCTATTTTAGAAAGGGCATTTTGGTAGATAAGATTGAATGCGGTTTTTGTTTCAGTGATTGTATCAGAACTGAATTTAATTTTTTCAAGTCCTTCTTTGGATACTTTAACAGCAAGATCAATTGCTTTGTCAAATAATTTTTCAAGATTATCGTAATCTTTAATTTTATCTTGGATAAATTTTCTAAGAATTAAAAGAGATAATCTCTTTTTTTCTGGACCAGAAACTTCTTTTTTCTTCTCGACAATTTCCATAGTTGTTTTTACTAAATCAACTAATTCCTCATTATCAATTACTCCATCTTCTAAATAACGCGCAACCAAAACATCCAAACCCTCTTGTGTTATCTTCTCAAAATCTATTTCTGGTTCAGAAGCCTTAGCGATAAGTTTTTCTTCAACTTTCTGTTCTGTCTGGACTACTTCAACTGGTTTCTCTTCAACTTTCTGTTCAGTCTGGACTACTTCATCAACTTTCTGTTCAGTCTGGACTGTTTCTGATGGAATATTAACAATGGAGGTGTCTGTTTGGATGGATGGTAAAGAGGGAATGTCTATTTTGATTTCCTCTGTAGTGGTAATTTCACTCATCTAATATAATTATATATTAAATTTTTTTGTATTTATAAATAAATATGATTAAACTTTTACTTTCGCTTATATTAATAATTTTAGTTTTAGTGTGTTTTTGGAAATATGTTTTATTGAACGAGCCAAAGAAAGTTAAATTTTCGGATGATGTTAAAGAATACGAACTAAAAACGCAAGAAAATTATAGTGAAAAAGAACCTACATATGCTCAACCAAATAATGTAAATAAGAATATCCAAAAATTAGAGAAAATTTATGATAAAGTGAATCCATACAATTTTTATACTCAAGAATATAATACTCCGAACTTCAATTCAAATATTATGGATTTAAGAAAATTCTATGCATATGATCTTCCTCCGGATAGTCCAGAAAAAACAAAGAAAATACCAGAAGAACCTTATCCACCATCTAATCCAATCCCATTGTCAGATGATATGATACAATTGGATAAAAAATATGATCGTCCTTGGTTATATCAAGAAGGAGTTCCATTAAATTCAGGTTTAGAATATGAATCTGATTATTGGGTATATAAGAATGAATTACCTATGAATGGAGGAAAAATAGGTAATTGGGTAGGTTATGAAAATATGGGTTCATCTTTTTCCCAATTTTATGCAAAAAATACAGCGGATATTGTAACTGAACAGGAAGCTTATTTAAGAAAAAATGATGATTTAAGGAATGGTATGGGAACTACTCAGAAACAGGAATATTTATATGACATGAAGAGGCCTTAAATGTAGTATTTTGGAATAAAATATTTTTTATTTTTAGGTATTTCCTTTTTAGGTAATATTATTTGGGTTTTTATTGGTTCATTGATCATAAGTATTTTTTCTGGAATAACTTCTTTTTTGATTTCTCTAATGTCAAAAGGATTTTGCCGATGTTCAATAATTAATTCTTCTATTTTATCGTGTAAAATTTCGTTTGGACTCTTTATAAGAAATTTTCTGTCAGTAATAATGGATGTCATTATTATTTTATATATACAAAAAAATTGATTTTTTTACTTGTAAAATAATCCTAATAAAATGGCGTTACTAACTACTGTTACTAAATTTAAGAATATAGATAGAAGACTATTTTATTATGAAGATGATATAGAAAAGCCCATTTCAGCAGGTGGAGTATTACTTTTTAAGAAGGATGAGGTTTTAGTCCAGAAAATACAGAAAGATGATACTTTTCAGTATAGCGATTTTGGAGGTAAAACAGATTTAGAGGATAAGAGTATAATGGAAACAATTGCAAGAGAATTGGGTGAGGAAATGAATTTTGGAATCATCGACAAAAAGGATGGAAAAAATATGGATTCAGTTGGGATAAAAAAGTTTTTGCAGAATGGATTGAAAAAGAAATTATATTTTCCAAATGCTAAATATTTTCTTATATTTGTTCAATTTAATGAAAACAAATATAGTTTGAGTATGGACCAAATTGGACAACAAGAAGAATTAGATCAAATTCCTAGAACTGTTGAATGGATTACTTTTCAACAATTTATAGATTCACATTTTTCCCATAATTTACATCCCAGATTATGGGGCAAACCAGTTCTTGAATTTTTTGGATATCAATCCAAACCAGATGAAGTTGAAGAATTTATTAAACCAATAAAAAGGTTTGGATTTGTTTAACGAAGATAATCATTATCACCAGGAACGTGTAAAGGTAACATATAAGGCATATTTCTTATTTTCTTATCTTCTGGTAAAAACATATTGTTCCACAATATGGTTGCCATTAATTCATGGCCAAAAGCGCTAGGATGAAAACAATCAAGAGATGATAAATAAGAAGAATTATAAATTTGGAAATTTTCCATAATGGGTTGTATTACAAATTTAACATTTCTTAATACACCAATTTTCTCATATTTTTTTACTAGCGGGTATAGTAAAGAATTTATGTCTTGATATAATTGTTTCACTATCTCCTTATAATTTCCTTTTTTATCGTTTCCCAAAATGCAAGGACATTCATTAATAAGTTTATGGACTAATTCACATCCAGGATTTTGCCAATCCGCTGTTAATCCAACATCAAAAACAGATATAACATTTACAAAAGTCTTCTGATAATCGTTAATTATGTTTTGAAATAATTGTTCCATATTGAAAATATAAGTGTTTATGGTATTATTATATCCATTTATGCAGTATTGACATATATCATTTGCTCCTATCATAATATTTAATAATTTCCATTCATAATTACAAGCAAATTTATTCCATTCTAAACTTAATTGTTGCCACATTTTCATTAATTGATTGGATAAAGCTCCAGAAATAGCTACATTACAATTTATATCTCCCTGAAAAACATTATTATCTATATAAATTTGATAACCACTATAGGAACTTGTTGGATATTGATGTAGTGAATGGGTGATAAATGTTGTAGCATAGGAAGCGCATTTTTTGTTAGAATTATATTGTGCAAATATATTTGGAATTGTTCTAAAATCTTTTTCACCACCAATAGAAAAAGATTTTCCACGATACTCAAATAAATCTTTGAATATGCTATGTGATTCAAGAGAAAAACCAGCTGAAATGCTATCACCAAGAACACCAAAACAAGAAATATTTGAGGGTGATAATTCATTGACTGTTTGGGTAAAACAGAAATTGAGCAAAGAAAGAAATAAGATTTCTTTTAACATGAAGAATAGATATAATAAATATTTGAAATTCGGTAAAAATAAATAAATAAATTTGGAATGCTTTTTGCTCATTTTTAAAAATCACAAAAAAAACCCGAGATAATATCATTTTTTTCAACACTCAAAAAAATATTTCGAGAAAATTAAATTTTGTCAATAAAAGCTTGATTTTCATTCGCTTCTATTTTTTATTTTATCAATAAAAAATATCCTTAAAAAAATTAAAAATTATGGTAACAAAAAAAATTTAATTTTTTTCTATCTCGGGTTTTTTTCATTAGATCGCAGATTACATTCATTACAAAAATATTTAACTATAATTATAGTCGTATTTTATTTATGAATAGAATCATTGTAAAATGAAAAAAATTAAAATTTAGTAATAGCGTATGGTAATAATGATTTTAAAAATTGTATCTTTAAAATTTTAAAATTATGGTAATAACATTACCATTCCATTTTACTCGAGATTAATTGTTACTCATTTTTGGGTTTATTTGATAATTACATATTTCACTATTTTGCTAATTATATAATTAACAAAAATAATAACTTATTGTATTTATTACTATATTAGTTAACTCTTTCAAAAATGAACATGAGAAAAAATGGACTTTTATTACCATACCTGAGATAAAAATTACATAATATTTTTATGGTAATAAAATTACCATTTTCTTTAAAAATTTCATGTCACGGTATTAACGTTTTTTTGAAAATGGTAATAAATTAAAAATATCGTTCATTTTTTTGATTTTTTGAGAAGTTTTGGGCGCGTGAAATGATTTTTGGTAATATATTACCATGATTTTAATCGTATTATTTTTTAGTCTTATTACCATGATTTTTTTCCTTGGTAATAAAATCGAAAATCAACTATCTATAATTAGGATACACGGCACGCACTCATACACGCAATAAAGCATTTTGGTAATAATGCCCACCATAATAAAACTGTTTCATTCAATCGTATTTTTTTTATGGTAATGATGGTAAGGGTTGGAATGGTAGTGGAATGGTAAAATAGAAACGATTTTTAAGTAATAATAGCATGTCATGGTCGAGTATTCCAAAATCGCCTTCTCATGGAATTCAAAAAATGGTAATGTGGTAAGGACTCAACCCGAGAATCCTAAAAAACGTTAAGAGAATTATTACCATGATGGTAAAGAGAAAATTAAAAATGAATCACTCAAAGTTTTAATATTTATGGTCGTAAGATTCCAGTATGGTAATAAAAAACTCATTTTTGAGCGATTAAAAAAAATCGTAATACCATAAATGGTAAGTTTTTTAAAACATCAATTATCACATTTCTTTCAAAATCATGCTATTATGGTAATGCTCATGGAATATATCATGTGCACGCAAGCTAATTGAGAACCCGATCTCTTAACGCATTACCACCCCACGACCATGACAAAAAATATCAAAAAAATATTTTTAAATTTATTACCATAACCGAATTACGAGTTAAGCCATATAATACCATAAACTTCAATTTATGGTAAGGCCTTTTTTGGATACAACATTCGTCTCCTTACCATCATGGTAATCGTCACGACCATAAAATTTGAAATATCAAAACACTCATGAAGAAATTTTATGGTGCATGGTAAGAAGTTTTAATCTTTTTTATGAATTATTACCATTTCATGATATTTATCATAATTTTTTAAAAATGTTTTTATTAGCATATGGTAATCGTTTTTTTGAAAAAGTGGTAGAAGCATGTCTTGAGTAAAGACATTTATTACCATTTTATGGTAATGACAAAAATATCTCAGGTGTGAAAAATGAAAAATGTATGGTATGTGGTAATAACACAATCCTACGTATGCTATAAAAATGACGTAAAATAAAAAGGTGGTTTTATTACCATGATGGTAATAAAAAAAGAAAAAATGAGCAACATCGGGTTTGATTTTATGGTAACATGTATTACCAATGTACAATGAATGTAAATATTCCATTTTTTAGGTCTTGGTAATAATATTATCATGAATACCATCATGTAATCTTATTTTTTATTTTTGTTACCATTATGGTAAGGACCGAGTTTACTCGTTGATATTTTTACTATATTACTTTTTATTTTATTCTTAAATTTACTTACTAATCGAACGAAAAAAGACATTACCAAAAACGCCCAAATTCAGGAGTTCACAACTTAAATTAACGTCTACAATTATTTTAGTCCTCATTTTATGATATTATTTTTATTTTTACTTACTGATTGATATATTATTTTTTATATTTTTTATATTTTAACTAAAAAAAACAGTACAATAAAGATAGAAACAATACAAAAAATGTATAATAATAAAGTCAACGAACGTCGCAAAAAAAAATTACGAAGACTAGAATGCGGTACCATTTTTGACATTTCAAGTTCTAATCCGAAAAAAAAGCAATTTTTTTTTCGTCGTATAAAAATTTTGAAATAGAATAGGGTTTTCGAAAAAATGTACATCCTGACTTAACGCTTAGTCAATGACATGAGATTTTTCCAACTTTTTTAAAATAGGTCATCTCATTACCATAACGCTAGGGATGGACGAACTCGGTAATGGTCGTATGGTCGCAATTTATATTGATACCCGAGATGACCCTTATTTTATATTTGTTATATTTTTTATTGTTAAAAAATGAAAATTTTTAAATTTTCTTCATCAGATTACCATAAATGTGGTCGTAGCGAGTTCACATTGATGATTTTCCATGGTGGGACTCTTACCATATTTCTTAAAAATAGGGCGGACTGGATCACAGAAAGGAAAAAAAAGGGACATTTTTCACATTTTTTCGTATACCGAAAAAGTCGAACCATCGCATGCCAAATCAGGGGTGTTCAACTTTAAATATATTGGAAGGATGGTAGTAAAAATTGAAAATTTTGAGATTTTTTGTTAGGAAAATTTATGGTCGGACCATTTTCATGAAAGAAAATTTTGGAATATTCCATTTTTCGAAAACCCGAGATACGAAATTGACTAAAAAATTGACTAAAATTTTAGTCAAAATTTCATTTTTTGCTCATTTTTTTTATTTATTTTATCCCATTTTGGATAATACTAAAAAATACTATTTAGTAAGTTAATTAAAAATAAATTATTTATAACATATTGTAAAAAACACTATATACTTTTTAGTCATTTTGACTAAAAAAATGACTAAAAAATGACTAAATATTTAGTCAAAATTTAGTCAATATTACCATAATTAAGTTTAAAAAAACAAACTATTTTATATTATATATCATAATATGGTAACGTTCTTTTGTCATAGATGTGGAAAATTCTTTCAGCATAAGGGAGGTTTTAAAAAACACCTCACAAAAATCGAAAATTGTCCACCTTTGGTAAGCAATAAGTCGCGTTTAGAGATTTTGAATTATTACCATCTCCTTACCACGGAAAATAGTACGGAAAATAATTTAAAATCATCGTCACAAGATGAAAAAAAATTGAGTTTTATTGATGAAAACGCATCCACAAAATGTGTCAAAAATAAAGATTATACACAGTCTACAATTAAGATCGAGGACGGTATCATTAAAATAGAGGATGGTGATGGAAAGGTCAGATATAAGTGTCCATATTGTCAGGGATTTTATACAAGAAAGAATAATCTTGTATCTCACATAAAGAATTTTTGTAAGACAGCTCGAAATGATGTTATACAGGTTGAGAAGGCTGAATTGGAAAAAATAAAGGAGGAAATTGGGAAATTGTCTGGTCAAACTCAAATTGTTAATAATTATAATAACACGACGAATAATCTTCAACAGATAAATCAGAATATATTATTGCAGGCTTATGGTAAAGAAAATCCTTTAAAAGTTACTGATGAGATTATGAGTAAAGTTATAAAGAATCCGATGAAGGGAATTCCAGATTTGATATCAATGCATCATTTCAATCCACAGAATCCGGAGAATCAGAATGTGAGATATAATGGTAAGAGAAGTTTTTATGTTGATGTATTTAATGGTAATTTTTGGGAAGCAAAAGATAAAGGAGAGGTAATTCATGATATGATTGTAAGTAAAAAGGATATGGCTGATGATTTTTTTGATGATGCACTGGAGAAGAATAAAATAAAAGAGAAAGTGAAAGATAATTATAATTCATTTTCAGAGAAAATTGATAGATATGTTAATGCTATTATTAATGAACTGAATTATGGTGCTGAATTATTAGAACAAGATAAAGAATTATACACACAATTATATAAACAAGTAGAATTAATGATGATTAATGCGCAGAGAATTTTAACCCTTCAAAGTAAAAAAGCTCCTTCGCCTTTTCAAACCATAGAATAGTAAAGAAAAAAATGTTTTTTTTATTAATTAAAAAATAAAATAAAAAAATACAACCAAAACTGTTAACAATAATAATTATAAAATTAAAAAATTTACTATTTAAAGGATTTTTAATAAAAAATGTAAGAAATGATAGAAATCGACTATAATTATTTTTTTATACTGATTGGAATGATTTTTTTATATTTTGTTTTA
>Ga0169931_10007544_pt1 | contig 16100 bp, 9 predicted proteins | sample Kivu_15m_20L_FD_129675 | JGI IMG/M metagenome (GOLD analysis project Ga0169931, IMG submission 129675) | Freshwater microbial communities from Lake Kivu, Western Province, Rwanda to study Microbial Dark Matter (Phase II) - Kivu_15m_20L... | ecosystem: Environmental > Aquatic > Freshwater > Lake ...
CGAATACCATCCCATTTCCATTCAGCCAGCCAATCATCTGTATTCCCAAGACTTTCGGGGCTATCCTGCAGTGCATATGCCAAACAAAAGGGGTATGGTTTCGACTCCTGTTCTCCTTCGGAGGACTGATACAACAGCTTATCCCAGCTTGTATCTTTTACCTGCCAGTTTCCGGTGAGGCGATGCGCTACCACGGCTTCTTCAAGTCCGGTAAGCTTTGCTACGGCTTTTTCAACTGTTTTTCGGGCAACCCCAACTCTGAAGCCTCCGGTGATAAGTTTATTGAATACAAAACGCGCCGATGCATCCATCGATTTCCAGGCTCCTGTGATTTGCTCCTTTTTATACTCTTCAGATTTACCGCTTAAATCATCCAAAAAGGACATCCAGTATGCGAGGGGTTTACTTGCTGATGCATTTTCCTGCTGCACTAACAAGGAAATAGTCTCGGCAAGATCGCCAACGGTATGGTAAGATTCTTCGAACAACCAATCAGGAATACCTCCCATTTCTGCAGCCCAAATCCTTAATAAAGAAGCGTTTACAACTCGTTTTGGCCTTCGGCCTGATAGCAACGCCAGCGTGTATAGGCGATCTGCGTCGTCCACGGCAGACATAAAATTCACCAATATTTCCAGTTTCTCGTTCAAGGAATTGGTTGAATCAAGCTCCCGATAAAAGTTTGAAAAGTGTTCCACTTATTCTATCAAGCTATCAAAAGTTTTGAAATACCATCTTTTGCAACATTTTGAGTACCAACCCCTACTTTTTTATCAAATGAAACAAAGTATTTTGACGCCCGTAATCAAAGGCGAAAAAACCACCTGAAATGCGTTCGAAATTTACCTTAAAAAAGTTTGTTTTTACCAATCTCACAGAGGCAAAATTGGCCGGCTTAGCCCTATTTGCTTCAATTTTTCATTTAGGCTTGCTGGGCCAAAACACCGTAACATATACAAGTTCAGGAAATTATACAGTACCTTCTAACGTAGAATTAATCACCGTACAATGCTGGGGAGCAGGTGGGGGCGGAGCCTCCAGATCGTCGAACGGTGGCGGTGGCGGTGGCGGTGGCGGCGCATTTGCTTGTTCTACCCTTACGGTGGTTCCCGGAAATATATTCGATGTTGTGCCCGGCGCATCGGGTACATCTGCCATTGCCGGAGGAAACAGCTTTTTTGGTGCAAACCTGGTGTTGGCCGGAGGAGGAAATGGGGCATTAAATAACTCATCAACCGGAGCCGCAGGTGGAAATGCTTCTAACAGTATCGGATTCATCACCTATTCCGGAGGAAATGGTGGTACTTCTTCGGGAAACGGTGCCGGTGGTGGTGGTGCAGCCGGAATTCTGGGTAATGGTGCAGCCGGATCAAACAATGGAGGAGGTACCGGAAACGGACTCAACTCCGGAAATGGTGCCAACAGAAGAACCGGGAACGGTTTCGGGAACAATGGGTTTAACTACGGTGGTGGCGGAGGCGGTGCCCGCAGAACAAGCGGTTCACATAACGGTGGTAATGGAGGAGCGGGACTCGTAACGGTTACTCCAACCCTTTGGGCCAACCCAATCACCGGAAGCAATCCGGGATTGGAATCTCCCTACACAACCGGACAAATACACGACTCGCGTGTAAATGTTTCGGGAATTTCTGCAGGTTCAGGCCTCATTGGAGTAACCGGCGTGAGCCGTTACAACCAACGCAACTTTACGACGGCCAACTCAATCGACTTAAATGATTATTTCGAACTAAGCATCACTCCAGCGCCAGGTTATCAGCTCAATTTGAATAGCCTGGTTTATACCGGATTGAGATCATCAACCGGACCAACAAATTTTGCTGTGCGTTCATCTGTAAATAATTTCACAACCAATTTTGGAAGCCCGAATGCCACAGGTGGAAACATTAGTCTTACCGGCGCTGTATTTCAGGGAATCACTCAAACGGTAACGTTCAGGATTTACGGATGGCAAGCTTCTTCTGCTTCGGGAACATTTAGTGTAAACGATTTTTTCCTGCATGGAAGCGTTCAGCTTGCTCCTTACATTGCTTCTTTCAATCCCACAGAAGCTTGTGTAGGAGAAACCGTAACCATTTCTGGGCTTAACTTTACCAACGTAAATACGGTTAAGGTAAACGGACTTACAACTACTTTCAATGTAATTAACTCAAGCACAATCGAAACCGTAGTTCCTGCGGGTGCAACAACCGGTGCTCTGGCTGTTTCTACTGCCGATGGTACCGTGTTTAGTTCGTCTAATTTAACTGTTCCTCCAGTACCGGCACAGCCGGGAAGTTTCACCTCATCGCAAACAAATGTTTGCGCAGGTTCTACGGGTATTGCCTACACAGTTCCATCCGTTGCCGGAGTTACATATACCTGGGCATATTCAGGAACGGGTGTAAGTATTTCGGGCAGCGGAAACTCCGTAACGCTCAATTTTGCTTCAAATGCCACCTCCGGAAACCTCAGTGTTACCCCAGGTACATCCTGTGGGTCGGGAAGCCCGCGAACCATTGCGGTAAATGTGCAGCCGGTTCCTGTGGCCCTTATTACTCCGACATATTGTCAGGCCGGAGGCAATGTAACACTCACCGCCAGCGGCGGAACTTCTTATTTGTGGAGCAACGGTGCCACATCCAATGCCATTGTGGTTGATCAGGCAGGATTCTATTCCGTTACGGTATCCAATTCCATTGGATGTTCCGACGATACATCCTTTAATCTTGCCACCGAACTTGTAACAAACGGAGGTTTTAGCGCAGGTAACACCGGTTTTACTACGGCCTATTCTTACCGGGCAAATATTGCCGGACAAACTGAATTGTACCCCGAAGGTACCTATGCCATCGTAAACGATGCCAATCTGGTTCATACCGCATTTAGAGGTCGCGACAGGTACAACAGTGGCGGAAACATCATGGTCATTAACGGACACCCCGACCTTGGTATGAACATTTGGTCACAGAATAACATCGCCGTAGAACCGAATACAACCTATTACTTCTCGGCCTGGGCCATGAGTGTTGTAAACGGTAACAATGCCGTACTTCAATTCTCTATCAATGGCAATCAGGTTGGAACAATTGCCTATTTACCCAATGGATACACCAACGCGAACGGACCTTATAACTGGGTACGTTTTTATGGCACCTGGAACTCTGGAAGCGAAACCGAGGCCGATATTAGTATCATCAACCTGAACACCGTGCTGGGAGGTAACGATTTTGCACTCGACGACATTTCCTTTGCGACGCTTTCGCCGGTCGAACTCAGTATAACTCCTGCGGCTAACAGTAACTTATCTGTTTGTGAAGGCTCTCCTGTTTTCCTAACAGCCAACACAGTTGGCGGAAGCAGTCCTTATACATTTGCCTGGACCGGCCCCAATGGTTTCAGTTCAGCACAAGCAAACCCAACCGTTACTTCTTCGGCCGGAACGGCCATAAACGGCTCGTACCAGCTAACAGTAACCGATGCTTTTGGTTGTTCTGTAACAGAATCGGTAGTTGTTAATGTAATCAGCCTGCCGGCTGATAAAGCCATAACGCTTTCGGATCCTGCCGTGTGTTCTGGAGGCAATTCATCTGTGGTAGTTGAGAATTCCGAGGCAGGAGTGTATTATCAGATGTTTCGCACCAGCAATGGTTCCGCGGCAAGCGGCATTGTTAATGGTACAGGAAGCAACATCAACCTAAGCACCATCGGAATCGATGGAAGCACTTCGTACTTTATTCTTGCAACCAGGGCCATGAGCGGTTGCTCCCGTCAACTTACTACTACAATTAACTTTAATGTAGTGCAAACTCCCGAACTGCTTGTGACTAATCAGGCTGCATGTTCGGGTACTGTAAATCTTACAGCAGCGCAGGTAACGGCAGGAAGCTCCAATCTTGGCAGCATGTCGTACTACACCTTAAATACAGGTGTTCAAGTATATAACGAAAATTTTAACGGACAAACAAATGCAGGTGTAAGTGGTCCGGGAACTTCATACAATACCGGTTCGGTAAGCTGGACCATAGATGCATCGAGCAGTTTGATGCAAAATACAAGCGATTACGTTAAGGTTGTTTCGGACCGTTTAGAAGCCCGTGATACCGAAGGTGATATTGTGTGGTATTCTCCTGTAGTTTCGCTAAATGGCTACACAAATGTTAGTTTTAGCCTGTCTGCAACAGAAGCTGGCACCTTAGAAAATACCGATTACCTCTTTACCGAATATAGCGTGAATGGCGGTCCGTGGACCTTTGCTACAAACAATGGTTCCCTCATTGATGATTTTAGTTCGGTTACTGTTTCATCGCAAATTGGCGATGCCAATACACTTCAAATACGCGTTACCTTTAACTGCAATGCCGACGACGAGTATCTCCGCATCGATAATGTGGTGATTTCGGGTAGCCAGTACGTGCCCGTTGCTAACCCTGCGGCAGTTAGCACAGGTGTATATCACATCGAATCAAACAATTCGGGATGCAGCAGCATAGAACCGGTGAGTGTAGTTGTTTCATCAAGTCCATCGGCCACGTTTAGTTATTCCGGATCTCCTTTTTGCAGTACAGCTGCAAATCCAACTCCTACTATTACCGGATCTGCAGGTGTATTCAGCTCCACAACAGGATTGGTTTTCGTAAGCACATCCACCGGCGAAATCAATTTAGCGGCAAGCACGCCGGGAACTTATACCATCACGAATACGGTAAGTCCAACAGGTGTTTGTTCACCCGTTACGCATCAACAAAACATCGTCATTTCTGCAAGTCCGATTGCAAGCTTCAATTATGGAAGCAACAGTCTATGCCAAACCATTAATGCAGCGCCCGTTTTGCCTGACCTGGATGCGGGCGCAAGCGCCGGTACTTTTACACGCAGCTCCACCCTGCTTTCGCTTAACAGCAGCACCGGAGCCATCAATGTAACAGCCAGTGTACCCGGTAATTATGCTGTTATAAACACCTTACCTGCTGCCGCAGGATGCAGTATTGTTCGCGACACAACGTACATTACCATCAATCCATACACCTTCGAAGGTGCTATAAACAATTCGGTTTCGGCCAACGAAATTTGCCTTGGCGAAAATGCTCAGTTGTTTGCTTCAGGTACATCATATCAGTCTGTTGCACTCCAGGAAAAATTTAACGGCAGTTTCAATAACTGGTCTGTGATTAACAATTCTTTGGGAGGAACGGTTTCGATGGGTGCATGGACACAACGTAACAACAACTACAACAACGATGTAAGCTTCCGGTCGAACGATAATTCAAGCATGTACATTGTTCACAGTAGAGATCAAAACGGTCTCATTACCTCATCCATTTTACAATCTCCAGCAGTAAGCGCAGTAGGATACTCCGACCTTCAACTGGAATTCTGGCATTATTTCCGCTTCCAGAATCAGCCCGGTGAGGTAGCTAAGGTGGAGATAAGTACCGATGGGGCCAACTGGGCCCTCCTTGCGGCCTACACCTCCACGCAGGGAAATTCTACCAATTTCAGTAACGTAAGTATCAACCTGAATGCCTATGCCGGCTTCCCTCAGATTTACATTCGGTTTAACTACTATTCTGAAGGCAGAGCCCGTTACTGGGCGGTTGACAATGTAACCCTCAGTGGAACATCCATCAATTATAATTATGCATGGACTTCAGATCCTTCTGGCTACAATTCCTTTGAACAGAACCCGGTATTTGCGCCAACGAACAATGCATTCTACATTTTAAATGCCGAAAATACCTACGGGTGCTCAATCACTAAATCACCTTTACCAATTTCGGTTAAACCGGTAGGTGAGTTAACCAGTACCTTAACTCCGGCGCCTGTTTGCAGCGGTTCACCATTCCATTATATTCCTGCAATTAGTTTACCTACAGCTACATACCAATGGACCAGACCATCCGTTGCGGGAATAAGTAATTCCGAAGTGGCCATACCGCAAAATGGCGAACCCAGCGAATCTCTGGAGAACACCACAAGCTCATCGATCAATGTGCTGTATATCTTCGAAACCAGCTACGAAGGTTGCACAAAAACCGAACAGGTAAATGTTACTGTACATCCTTCGCCTCAGGCCGATGCCGGAACCGACGTAACCATTTGCGCATCCGACAGTATTCAGCTCAATGCAAGTGCTTCTGGAGGATTCGGTACGCTAAACTACACCTGGTTGCCCGATGCAGGTTTAAACGACGCTTCGCTGTTACAACCCTGGGCACAAGCTACAGCCGATACGGTTATTTACAAACTCCTGGTAAGCGACCAAAATGGCTGTAATTCGTCCCAAGACAGTATCCGGGTGATTTTCAACGGACATTCAGGCGCAGCCGGACTATGGACCGGAATAAGCAATACCGACTGGACCAGCTGTTTAAACTGGGCCGACGGAAGAGTACCTCATAATTTGACTGATGTTATTATTCGGGATGATTATGTAAACGCACCTCAGCTGAGCGGAATCATTGAAATTCACTCGCTCACCATTGAATCCTCCCTGAGCAATCCGGTGAATGTATTTATCGATGGAGGAACTCAGGTGTACGTTGAAGAAGATGTTTTCATCAACAAGCTTTCTGGTACAGATAGTTTATCGCTCATTATAAACGACTTCGGGCAACTGCATTGCCGTAACCTAACCGTTGCCGGCTCTGCTCCGCAGGAAACAGATTCGCGTCTGTTGGTACAATCACAAAATGCCTTACTGAATGTTGAAGGCGACATGAATGTTACTGCGGGAGGGTATCTGCAGCTGGGTGATTTAAATCCTGCTACTACCGATATTACGATGCAACTTGGCGGAGACCTCACATTAAATGTTGAACCTTCGGCGGTAGCGGCTGATATGTCGGTCATTCAATTCAATGGCAACGCCGACCAGGAGCTGAATTTGTTTGAAGATATTCAACTGAGCCGATTGAGGCTGTCCAAGCCATCGGGGAATGTGATTTTGAATAACAGCCTGCAGCTGGTAAACGGAATTACTTTGGAGCAAGGCCTGCTCCATTTGAACAACAACGAATTGGTATTGGGAAATGCCACTACCGGAGCAACTGTCAATGGAGGGTCTGATGCGAGTTATATACTTGCATGGACCACAAGCCAAAATGGAGCTGTTACCCATCATGTACCTCAAACCGGCCGAAGTTACAACTTCCCTGTGGGCGATTTAACTGACTTTACTCCCTTCGAAGTGATACTTGATCAGGCCGACCTGAATGCTGCAAGCATTCAGCTAAGTTTGATGAAAGAAGCAAGTCCCAACCTCGCCGGCGATGAAACCATCTTTCTGAATCGCTACTGGATTGTGGAACCACAAGGTATAACTTCACCTTTGTACTCAGTAGAATATAAATTCGCTGCCGCTGATGTAAACGGACCTGCAGGATTGCTCTTCCCGGCAAAATACAATGCCGGTGGCTGGCAAAGCTGTATCGAAAGTGCTTCGAATGCAATGATTGGTAACGGAAGCGTGAATACCGGAACCAACACCTTAACCTGGTCGGGAATTACTTCGTTTAGCGAATTTACGGCGATTGGCAACGGAACGGCCTTGCCAGTTGAATTACTCCTATTCAATGCCGAAGCCAAAGAAAAACATGTTGATTTAATCTGGACAACTGCATCCGAAATAAACAACAGCCATTTCATCATCGAAAGGAGTAAAAATACCATTCAAACCGAAGAAGTTGCCCGTGTAAATGGCTCAGGTAACAGTACTACAATTAAAAATTACTCAAGCAAAGACGAAAACCCCATGGAAGGAATCAGTTATTACAGGTTGAAACAGGTGGATTACAACGGAGATTTCAGCTACAGCGACTGGGTAGCTGTAAATTACGCCGGAGATGAGCGAGTTGATATTGAAGCCGTATATGTGGCCAAAGGATCCGGAGAACTAATTGTTAAATGTTCAAATCCAGTTGCCGGACAGGCTGATTTCCAGATATTCGACACCGGAGGGAAACTCATTCAATCCTATTTACCGGGCGCTATTTCGGCGAACTGGTCTGGAAGTATTCCTTTAAGATCGGCAGCATCGGGCAGCTATATACTGCGATTTACCGCCAATGGACAATCTGCCTTTAAGAAATTTGTTGTTCATTGATGCTGTACATCCTTTGAATCTCTTTACAAATCAACAACCAACAAAAAAGGGGAAGCTTTTGCTTCCCCTTTTTTGTTGAGTACTCTTCAATTAGTCAGCAATATTCGCTATCAGGAAATCGCGATTCATACGTGCAATGTTTTCCAGACTAATACCTTTCGGACATTCCACCTCGCAGGCACCGGTATTGGTACAATTTCCGAAACCTTCTTCGTCCATTACCTGCACCATGTTTAAAACACGGCGGTGACGCTCGGGTTGTCCCTGAGGTAATAAAGCCAGCTGACTCACCTTAGCTGAAACGAAGAGCATAGCAGAGGCGTTCTTGCAGGTTGCAACGCAGGCGCCGCAACCAATACATGCAGCCGCATCAAAAGCTTTATCGGCATCATCTTTAGGTATTGGAATAGCGTTGGCATCAACCGCATTACCGGTATTCACGGAAACAAATCCCCCTGCTTGAATGATGCGGTCGAAAGCTGAACGATCCACCATCAAATCCTTGATAATCGGAAAAGCATTTGCTCTCCAAGGTTCCACGGTAATTGTATCTCCGTCTTTAAAACTGCGCATATGCAGCTGGCAAGTAGTGGTCCCCGTGTTGGGGCCATGAGCGCGACCATTGATGTGCATAGAACACATTCCGCATATACCCTCTCTGCAATCGTGGTCAAATGCAACAGGCTCCTCCCCTTTCCGAACTAAATCTTCATTTAGTACGTCAAATACTTCAAGAAACGACATATCTTCAGAAACGTCATTCATCGAATACGACTTGAACTCGCCTTTGGAACTATTGTTCTTCTGACGCCAGACTTTGAGTGTAATTTTCATAATTCAAAGCTTTTTAAATATTATTTGTAAGAACGCTGAACAAGCTTGATGTTCTCAAACTTAAGATCTTCCTTGTGCAGCTGAGCCTCTGATCCCTCGCCTTTAAATTCCCAGGCGGCTACATAGGCGTAATTATTGTCATCTCTGAGGGCCTCTCCGTCTTCAGTTTGGTATTCTTCTCTGAAGTGGCCACCGCAACTTTCGTTGCGACTGTAAGCATCATCAATCATGAGTTCTCCCAATTCAATAAAATCGGCCACACGAAGTGCTTTCTCGAGCTCCGGATTCATTTCCGCAGAAGAACCCGGAATTCTGACATTTTTCCAGAATTCTTCACGAATTTCCTGAACCATTTTTTTCGCTTTCTTCAAGCCTTCCTCACTTCGCGACATACCACAATAATCCCACATCACTTTTCCAAGCTTTTTGTGATAATAATCTACAGGCTCGGAACCCTGAATGGACATTAGTTTTTCTATTCTATCGCGAACTTCCTTTTCTGTTTTTTCAAATTCGGGATGATCGGTCGGGATAGACTTGGTGCGAATATCTTTACTTAGGTAATCTCCTACTGTGATAGGTAATACAAAGTATCCATCAGCCAAACCTTGCATCAAAGCTGAAGCGCCCAGTCGATTGGCTCCGTGATCGGAGAAATTGGCTTCGCCCGCTGCATACAAACCGGGAATGGTTGTCATCAGGTTGTAGTCAACCCAAAGCCCTCCCATGGTGTAGTGCACTGCAGGATAAATTCTCATAGGCGTTTCGTAGGGATTCTCGCCGGTTATTTTTTCATATATTTCGAAAAGGTTCCCGTACCGTGCTTCGATCACAGATTTCCCAAGACGATTAATTGCATCAGAAAAATCGAGGTATACCGCCATTTTAGATTTACCTACACCATAACCTGCATCGCAACGCTCTTTGGCCGCCCGGGAAGCAATATCCCTCGGAACGAGGTTACCAAACGCGGGATAACGACGCTCCAGATAATAATCGCGTTCATCTTCAGGAATTTGATTGGGCTTACGGGGATCGTCTTTTTGTTTTGGAACCCAAATCCTTCCGTCGTTTCTGAGCGATTCGGACATCAGTGTCAGTTTCGACTGGTGATCGCCCGAAACCGGGATGCAGGTTGGATGGATTTGTGTGAAACAAGGATTGGCAAAGTATGCACCTTTTTTGTATGCTCTCCACGCAGCGGTAACATTACTTCCCATTGCATTGGTAGAAAGGAAGAAAACATTACCGTAGCCTCCGGTGGCAAGAATCACCGCATGGCCAAAAAAGCGCTCCAGTTTTCCGTTAACGAGGTTACGGGCAATTATTCCACGGGCTTTACCATCGATAATAACCAGATCGAGCATTTCGTGTCGCGAATACAGCTCAGCTTGTTTGCGGCCTATTTGACGACTCAATGCCGAGTAGGCACCCAGTAGCAATTGCTGTCCGGTTTGACCACGTGCATAAAACGTTCTCGAAACCTGCACTCCACCAAAAGAGCGATTGTCGAGCAATCCGCCATATTCGCGAGCAAAAGGCACACCCTGCGCAACACATTGGTCGATAATTGACGTACTTACTTCTGCCAAACGATGCACATTCGCTTCGCGGGAACGATAATCGCCACCTTTAATGGTGTCATAAAACAAACGATGCACAGAGTCGCCGTCGTTTGCATAATTTTTTGCAGCATTTATTCCGCCCTGGGCAGCAATACTGTGCGCACGACGGGGAGAATCCTGAAAACAGAATACTTTCACTTTGTAACCCATTTCGGCCAAGGAAGCACCAGCGGCTGCACCGGCCAAACCTGAACCAACCACGATAATTTCGATGTGTCGCTTGTTGGCTGGGTTAACAAGAGGAATGCTGGACTTGTACTTCGTCCACTTTTCGGCCAGCGGCCCTTCGGGTATTTTAGCGTCCAATGTCATATTCCTGAATTTTATTTAAGCAAAAGAAAGAAAAGCGGCATAGCAGCAAACAATGCCGGGATTAAAATGGCGAATACACCAATACCAATGTTTTTGATAAGCGGTGTATATTTATGGTGATTTAAGCCAAGAGTTTGAAAAGCACTTTGAAAACCATGCATGAGGTGAAAACCCAAAGCTACCATACAAACAACATAAATGGCAGAGTACCAAAGTTGTTCAAAGGCCTCCTTTACCACTATGTACATATCTTTATATTCCTGGCCACCGGCTTCGTAGGAGATCACAGGCATGTTACCGAATTTCATTTCATACCAAAAAGTTCTCATGTGTATGATAAGAAATATCATGATTAGTGTGCCTAGAACAGCCATATTTCTAGAGCTCCAGCTTGAACTCTTGCTTTGATCAACGATGGCATATCGGGAAGAACGAGCTTTACGATTAGCAGCGGTGAGCATGAATCCATCGATAATGTGTAATAAAATGAGCAGATAATTAACATAAGCCACCGTTTTAATGAGTGGATTGTGCGTCATAAAGTATGTGTATTCGTTGAAAGCTCTGCCACCATCGTCCTTGAATAACTGTAAGTTACCCACCACGTGAACCACAAGAAAAAGACAGAGAAACAGGCCCGATAAAGCCATCAGATATTTTCTTCCCAGAGATGACCTGAATAATCCTGCTGAAACAGTTGCCATATTGATTATTTATTGTTTAAGGTGTGCAAATGTAGTTGTGTAATATCAACAGCACAATATTACGCGACATTTGTCACTCAAAAAACACGAACAAGTGTTCGCAACGTTTTGTTTGAAATTTATTGTAAATACTGTTCTACTAAACAGATACATGCATGAATTTACACCAACAGGCTTAGAAACAGGTAATACTTTGCCTTTAATTTAGAATGAGTGTAAATAAGAACATGAGGCTTAACCCATGAAGGAAACATTCGATTGTTAGCAAAAAAAAAATCTTGTTTTCAGGAGTTTTCTAAAAAAAATTTACTTGCCAATTACTTTTAAAATCAAAACTATGTTCAAATTCAAAAACCTAATTTATCTCCTTCTGGCAGGAACCGTTTGCCTAAGCTCATGCAAAAAAGATGAGGAGGAAGAAGAAGATCCAAACACACCTGCAGCCGCAACTCCTGCCAATCCGATTCCGGCACCTCCGGGCGCAGATGGCGCACTTGTTGCCATTCATACGGCAACATTTATTGATGCTCCTTTTGTTGGTGAGATTTATCAGCCCATAGGTTTAGGTGTGGCGGTGTTTGGGAATTTATCTGCAAGTACCTTTGTAAATGCAGGAACGGTTAGTTTAAATTCAAATAATTTGGCTGCGCAGAGCAACAACACATATGTTTATACACCTTCGGCAACCAGTGTGTCGGGCATTGATTTGAGCACCAACATTAACTGGAGTGTTAGCGGAGCCAATGGTTTTGGCGCATTTACAGCATCGCCGTCCAATGAAATACCTTCGGGACCGAAATACAGCGGGGCTACCACAATTTCAAGAACAGCTGCCTTTACATTGAGTTCTTCAACACAAATTATCAGTGCTGACTCAACCATCTTTAGTGTTATTTCACCAACTAATACACTGATGAAGATTGTAGCAGGAAATGTTCAATCGGTTGAGTTTTCGGCCGCTGAAATGGGAACCCTGGGTGCAGGTAGCGGTTATGTTCAGATTACACCATACAATTACGAATTACAAACTCTTGGAGGTAAACAAATTTACCTGATTAACGAGGCTGTAAATACAACCGGTGTTACTTTTCAATAGAGAATTAAGTTAATGGTATTTAAAGCGCGGCGTTTTCACGCCGCGCTTTTTTATTTTCAAAAACTAGGCATTTTGCGCTTCCGGGTGAAATTCTTTTTGGACATGTAAGAAATCATCGATTCTGTTTATCAACGAATTACAATTTAATGTTAATTTTACATTAACCTTAAAAGGATTCATTATATGACCTATTACCATCCTGAAGAAGAAGAAGGCGAGCTTCCTTTTGCGAAAGGGATGAAATGGATTGCGGGCTTGTCGGCTTTGTTTGCCCTGAGCCTTTTGGTTGATTACTTTTTGCCGGTTGTTTGCGTTGAAGCCCTTGTAGAGAAGAAAATTTTCCTGAAGGAAAGTACTCGCTTTGGCGGACAAAATTATGATTTGAGAATTGAGACCGATAAAATTAAGTTCAAAGCCAAGCCCGATTTGTTTGGAGCGGTTAAGGAGCATGATTTTATATCGGTATGCCATACACCCATTTATCGTGCTGTAAAAAACGTAAGTGGAGTGAATTCTGCTGACAAGCTTCCTTATGCGTTTGAAGCGGTGCTCCCAATATTTAAAGGCTACGGAGCATTTCCTATAAGTTTACTTATCGTTGCAGCCTTTTGTTTGTTTTTCAAAAAAGATGACACCATTGCTTACGGCTCCGGCATCATTACCATTGTTTTACTTCTCACGATGTTGATGATCATTTAATGGGATTCTGAGCGAATGTACTACTTTCGCATAATATGCATCGATTGTCTCGATTTTTCTCATGGGTTTTTCAGCCTTTACTCATGCCAGTTTATGGCACGCTCATCTATTTGAATCTGCCTTTTTATGCATTTTCCCTTCTTCCTGCTAAGGTTTACTGGTATGTGATTATTTGCAACCTGTTGTTTACAGTGTTTCTTCCTGTGCTTATGATTCTGCTGCTGCAGAGATATGAAATGATTACTTCCATTCACCTGCATCGCAGGGAAGAACGGGCATACCCGATCATTTTCACCGTTGCTTTTCATGTGGCCAATTACTACTTCCTGACGAAAGCATCCTTGCCCGGACCTTATATGTTTTTCTTGATTGCAGGTGTTTTCTCTTTATTGACCACCTTGGTCATCACCTATTCCTGGAAAATTTCACTTCACATGACAGGCATTGGAGGTTTGTGTGGGGCCATTTTGTCGCTCGCTATTATTTGGCCTCTTGAATTGCGTTTTGTTTTGGTAGGTTTATTTCTTGTTGCCGGACTCACAGGCAGCTCGAGATTGTTGTTGCGTGCGCATGATGGCTGGCAGGTAACAGCCGGTTTTTTTGCGGGCCTTGTCCCGCAAATGATGATAATCTGGCTTGCGATTTAATCCTCGTATAGAAAATAATCTTTACCCCCTACAACTTTTCTATTGATTTTTTCAAACATCTGTTGTAAATTGCTCAATCATTTCGGTCGAAATTTGAAAACCGAAAGAAAGCAAACAACCAAACTGACACTACAACAGCCTATGATCAAAATCTACACACGCCCTTTACTCTTTTGATGGAAATTTCGCCCTAAGGGGCTGAATTACAATTCTGTGAAACAGAATCACCAATCGGAATCATACATTCTATGTGCCGAACTAGAATTCTTTTACCCAAATCCGACAAGAGCATGAAGCGTAAATACAAGGTAATCCTAACGTTGATTTTTATTGTGTACCTGAACAACCTCAAGATGGAGGTTCGGGTGGGGTATGTTGATTTTAGATTGGATAACAAGGTTGATCATTCTAATTCATCCGGGGTCAGCCTGAATGCAAAGAATTGGCAGTCGCTTATTAATTTAAAAAATAACAAATCATGACATTATCGTTTTTACGTGGCCCAGTTTGCCGGGTATGGAGCCAGAATATTACAGTTCTGTTATTGATGCTTATAACTTCAAGTTTTGTCTCGGCTCAGGTTTCTAAGCTTAACGTAAGCAACAATCATCGAGAAACTCACATTTCAAAACAACATTTTCAAATTCAGGCTGACAACCCTGAGCATTTGGATCACTTGATGAAATGTGCGGATAAATTTCCGTATTGGTATAAGTATCGGTTATCAGACCAACGTACTGAAATTGAAATATTACCACCATATAGCGGGAGGATTATTCTTTTTTCAGCTAACGAAACAGGAACAAGGCCATTGAATAATACCGACAAACAAAAAAACGCGCGTTCAACTGTTAAGCTTCATGCCGCACAGAACGGGTTCAAAGAAATAATCCAACAGCAATAAATAATGAAGGTTAATCAAAAGAAAAATATGTTGGTGGTCAGGTGTGCATTTGCACTTCTGCTACTGCTTATTTCTTTTGATTTTAATGCCCAGAGTTTTAATATGAGTAACTCATTGGGAACAATTACCAATGGTTGTGGAGGGACATTTTATGACAGTGGCGGTCCATCAGGAAATTACACAAACGGCGAATCATCTATAGCTACTTTTTGTGCTCCTCCCGGGCAATATATTTCATTCACCTTTACCCAATTTGATCTAGAGAATACATATGATGATTTAATTATTTATAATGGACCAAACGCATTTTCTCCAATTATTGGCACCTACACAGGCACAAATAACCCCGGAACAATAACATCCAGCTTAGGCGGTTGTATAACTTTTGATTTTTTTTCTGATGGATCTGTAGTAAGACCGGGATGGACAGCAAACATTATTTGCAGCAGCACGCCGCCATCAACCGGAAATTCCTGCGATGCTGCAAGCCCATTTTGTACAGGTACTGTTTATAATTTCCCAAACAACACGGGTGTTCCAAACTTAGGTCAGATAAATTGCTTACTTACCACGCCCAACCCGGTTTGGTACTACTTTCAAATACAAAATCCAGGCAATCTCGATATCAATATTTCCCAGCAAACAGGCGGAGGTATTCCGATTGATGTAGATTTTAATTTATGGGGACCTTTTAATTCGCTTTCCGAAGGTTGTGCAGCTATTTCAGCAGGTTCTGCACCTAACGTTGATTGCAGTTATGATCCTGCTGCAACCGAACAGGCCAACCTATTTGGCGCCCAAACTGGGGAATTTTATATTTTACTTTTAACGAATTTCTCCGACTTGCCGGGAAATATCAGTTTTACCAATACAGCCGGAAGCACAGCTTCAACCAATTGTGCTATACTATGCGCAATTAATGATGTAACTACCACACCTACAGTTTGCTCTCCAAGCACAAACACCTACACATTGAATGGTCAGGTTTCGGTATTTAATCCGCCAACAACAGGTACCCTCACCTTAACTACTTCATGCGGCGGAAGTACTGTATTAAATGCACCATTTGGAACGACGATCAATTATTCGATTCCCGGAATTGCACCTACTGGTGCATCATGCAATGTTACAGCAGCATTTTCTGCTGATGCGTCCTGTTCATTCACTCAATCTTATAC
>Ga0169931_10007545_pt1 | contig 16099 bp, 12 predicted proteins | sample Kivu_15m_20L_FD_129675 | JGI IMG/M metagenome (GOLD analysis project Ga0169931, IMG submission 129675) | Freshwater microbial communities from Lake Kivu, Western Province, Rwanda to study Microbial Dark Matter (Phase II) - Kivu_15m_20L... | ecosystem: Environmental > Aquatic > Freshwater > Lake...
CACCTGTTGAGCGGGGTGGACGCGGTGAGCACCCGCGCCGCTACTCACCGGTTCCAAGTTCGACCCGACGAGGCACTCGAGCTGCTCAACAGCACGCAGCTTCAACAATGAAACAGCCCTGACTCCCGGCCCTGCGCCGAACTCCAGTCCCGCCCGGGTTCGCGCCGATACTGTGCGCAGCGCCCTTCGCGCGGCCCGCGCACCCGACCGGAGTTCCCATGTTCGCGCTCGCCCTCGCGCTGGTGTTCCCCGCGCCGCCCGCTGCCGCCGCGCGCCCGCTGGTGTGGGTCGCGGACGGGGCCGGCGGCCTCGGCGGGTGTTCCGGTTCGCTCACCAAAGCGAGCGCGCTGTGCGCGAACGCCGTCGAAGTGCGCCAGTTCTACTGGTCGCACGGGGCGTATCGCGTCGTCCGCGACCAGACCGACCGCGGGCACTCCGTTGCACAAGGCGCGAAACTCGCCGAAGACATCCTCGCGCGGCAGAAACTCGAACCGGGGCGGCGCGTGGTGCTCGTCGCGCACAGCGCCGGGAGCATGGTGGCGCTGGCGGCGGCGGAGAAGCTCCCGGCCGGCACGCTCGACCGAATACTTCTACTTGCACCGAGTGTGTCTTCCGGGTACGACCTCGCGCCGGCGCTGGCCGCGACGCGCGAGGGCATCGACGTGTTTTGCAGCCACAAGGACCGCGCGACGCTGGGCGTCGGCGTGCGCCTTGTGGGAACGGCGGACCGCGGGTCCGGGCGCGCCGCGGGGCGGTTCGGGTTCTGCGGGGCCGAGTGCGCGCGGGTGCGCCACCACTGGTGGACGCCGGACCTGCGCGCGACCGGGCACACGGGCGGGCACACCGGGGCGTACGCGCCCGCGTTCGCGGTCGCGCACCTGTTCCCGCTGATCGGGGCGAAGTGAACGCGCGGAGGGAGCCATGCGGAACCGCTGGTGGGTCGCTGTCGCGGTTGTGCTGGCTTCGCTCGCGCGGGCCGGCGCGCAGCCGCTCCCGCCCGCGGCGGCCGCCCAGTTGCCGCCGGTGCCCGCGCCCGAACCGCCGCCCCTGCTTCCCGTCCCGAAGGCCGATCCGCCGCTCGCGGAAGTGCCGCGGCCCGGCTCGATGGGCGAATACGATCACGGCTACTTGTACCTGCCCGAGCGCCTGCCGGAGCGCCGCGTGCCGAGCCTGTGCGGGCCGGCCGGCCGCTGGTGGGTGTCGCCGAGTTTGGAACTCGCGTTCGCGAGCGAGCGCCGCGCGCCGGGGGACGTGCGGCTCGCGGGCCTCGTGCCCGGCGCGCTGGTGCCGGTGGGCGGGCGCGACGGCAACTCGTTCACCGCGGCGCTCGGCCTCACGGCGGGCCGCTGGTTCGGCGAAACTAACACCCACGGCGTCGAAGCCGGGTTTTTCCTGCGCGGCGCCAGCGACACCTTCTTCGCCGGTGCGCCCGGGGCGGTGGTGCTGTTCCCGCGCGGGAACGGGCGCGGCGCGCCGGTCGCGCTCGCGCTGCCGAACCCGAACGCGGTCGGCGCGTTCCCGGTCACGCTCGGCACCTTCTTCGCGACCGCCGAAATCAACTACCGCGAGAACCTGCTGTGCGGCCCGGCGCACCGGCTGGACGCGGTCGCCGGCTACCGGTTCGCGTACCTCGGCGACGAACTGTATGTGGGCGACCTGCCCGGCGGCACCGACGCCTTCCGCCTGAACCGCGCCGCGGTGACGAACACGTTCCACGGCGCGCAAGTGGGGCTGGCGGGCGAAGTGCGCGGCGACCGCGGCTGGTACGCGGCCGGCGCGCTGAAGCTCGCGCTCGGCGCGACCGCGACGGAAGTGGAGACGACCGGGGCGTTCTTCGGCGCGACCGCGGCGAACGGTCGCGCGCTGGTCGGGCTGGTGTCGGCGCGGCGCACGGATTTCGCGGTGGTGCCGGTGTTCAACGTGCAGGTGGGGCGCTACCTGACGGCGCGCACGCGGGTGTACGGCGGCTACACGTTCCAGTACCTGAGTTCGGCCGGGCGCTTGGGCGAAGCGCTGAACCCGGCCGCGGCCGGGTTGCGCCTCACGGACTATTCGCTTCACGCCATCGGCTTCGGGGCCGACTTCCGGTTCTGAGCGCGGTGCGCCGTCGAATCTCATCCCGATCGCGCGACCATTTCGCGCTTGCAACTCACGCGCCGAGCGCTTGTTCGCGAGCGGGAACAACTGGTTTCCCGGCCGAAAAAGTGTTTCACCCGCTACTCGAAGTGATTCACCCGCTCCGCAAAGTGGTTCACGCGGAGGGGTGTGCAACTCCGCGTGAACCAACGAGAAAGCGAAGGACTCGGGCGGTTCGCGCGGACCACTCCGGGGTCACTTCGCGGCGGTCTCGTAGCGGTGCGTGGGCACCGGGCGGCCGGGGCGTAGGCTCTGCGAGGTGCGAAACTCGGCGCGGACGCCGAGTGCCGCACACCGCTCGGTCGTGGCGCGCTTCACTTGGACTTCCAGCGCCGCCGGATCGACTGCGACGCGGGCGTTCACGATGAGGTCCGCGGCGGTCGGCTTCAGCCCGCTGGGGAGCGACAACTTCGGCGCGGTGTCGCTGCTCACGAGGTTCCCCACGGCGAACGCGCTCGCGTCGTCCATTCCGATCAGCTTCAGGTGCGCCACCTCGCCGCCCAGCGCGCGGCACGCGCCGGCCAAGTCGCTCAGCAGCGCCGTTAGCAGCGCGTCGAGGTCGAAGGGCGCGTCGGCGGTGAGCCGCGCGGTCGCGTTCAGCCAGCCGAGTTCGGCCTCGCCCTCGGCGTAGGTGTCGTAGTCGATGCTCAGAATCTTGCGGCCGAACCCGCCGCTCTGGTCGAGCAGTTCGGCGAGCGCTTCGAAGCCGGCCCCGGTCGCGGCGCTGGCGCGCAGCACCGGCGTGTTCGGGAACCGCTTGCGCACGAGCGCCTCTAACTCGTCCACTTCCGCCGCGCTCAGTTCGTCGATGCGGTTCACGACGATCGCGTCGGCCTCTTCGAGCTGCTTGGTGAAGATGTACGCGGCCTTCGGGCTGAACCCGCCCGCCGGCTGGTTGCGCAAGATGCGCAACCCGTGACTGGGTTTGAACAGCACCGCGTACGGGGCCACCTCGAAGCGGCCCGCGTACAGGTCTTTGAGCGGCTGAACGACGGTCGCGACGAGGTCGGTGCAACTGCCGACCGGCTCCGCGAGGATCACGTCCGGGCGCCGCGCGCCTTCGAGCGCGCCGACGCGCGCCACGAGGTCGTCGAACCGGCAGCAGAAGCACGCGCCCGGCACCTCTTCGACCGTAAGCCCTTGCGCGCGCAGGGCGTTCGTATCGACGAGGTCGTGGGCTTGGTCGTTGGTGACGACGCCGACGCGCAGGCCGCGCGACTGGTACAGCTTGGCGAGTCGGGCGACGGTGGTGGTTTTTCCGGCACCGAGAAACCCGCCAACCATGACGAACCGTGCGCTCATGTTCGGCCTCAACTGCAACTATTTCCGGGCTTTTGTTGTAGTGTATGTGAAGCGCCCGCACCGGCCCGATTCTTGCAGATAGCGCGGCACTCTCCTACGCGCGGGGTTCGCACTTGCACCGCCCGATTCGCCTGATGACGCTCGCCCCCGGCCACTTCCACGCCGCGCTCGTCCAGAAGCGCGCCTTGGCCGGCGTTCACCCGCGCGCCCACGTGTACGGGCCGCTCGACCCCGACACCCTCGCGCACGTGTCGCGCGTCGCCACGTTCAACGTGCGCCGCGAGAACCCGACCGCGTGGTGCTTGGACGTGCGCACCGGCCCGGACTACCTCGAACGGTTCCTCCGCGAGCAACCGGGCAACACCGTGATTCTGGGCGGGCGCAACAAGCCCAAGATCGAGTTCATGCGGCTCGCGGTCCAGAACGCGCTGAACGTGATCGCCGACAAGCCGTGGATCATCGACCCGGACGACTTCCCGGCGCTCGAAACGCTCTTGACCGAAGCCCAGACGCGCGAAGTGATGGTGTGGGACGTCCTCACCGAGCGGTTCGAGATCACCAACTGGCTGCAGCGCGAGTTCGTGCGCGACCCGGAGCTGTTCGGGCAGTGGCAGAGCGGCACGCCGCAGCAGCCGGCGCTCCAGTTGCACAGCGTTCACCACCTGAAGAAGGCGGTGAACGGCGCGCCGCTGGCGCGCCCGTGGTGGTGGTTGGACCCGGCCACCTCCGGCGAATCGCTCGCCGACGTGGGCACGCACCTCGCCGACCTCGCGCTGTGGATGATCGCACCGGACCGCGCGGTCGATTACAAGACGGAAGTGCGCGTCCTCTCCGCGCAGACCGAACCGCTGATCGTGACCGAAGAGCAGTTCAAACAGGTGACGCGCCTGAGCGGGTTCCCGCCGGACCTCGAACCGCTCGTGGTGAACGGGCAGTTCTACTACGCGGGCAACGGTACCGCGACGTTCAGCGTGCGCGGGGTGCACGTGAAAATGACGACCGCGTGGGAGTACGAGGCGGCCGACGGCGGCGGCGACACGCACAACTGCCGCGCCCGCGGCACCCGCGCGACCGTCTCCGTGCGGCAGCAGCCCGACGGCCGCCCGGAAGTGTTCGTGAGCGCCGCGAACCCGGCCGAGCGCGCCGCGGTGTACAAGCGGCTGACCGAGAAGTGCGCGCTGCTTGCGCGCGACTTCGAGGGGCTGGCCGTAGCCGACCGCGGCGCGGAAGCGCAGGTGCTGGTGCCGGACGGCTGGCGCGCGAGCCACGAGGACCACTTCGGCGCGGTGATGGACGAGTACGTGCGGTACTTCAACGTGCCGCGGGCGCTGCCGCACTGGGAGCGCCCGAACGCGCTGGCGCGCTACTACATCACGACGAAAGCCGTGGAGATGGCCCGCCGCGGGGGGTAGAAAAAGCGGCGCGCTCACAGCGCGCCGTCGTGCAGCGCGGACGCGACCAGCACCCCGGTCGCGCCGGCCGCGCCGAGGCGGTCCACGTCGGCCCGACCGCGCACGCCGCCGCCCGCGATCAGATCGAGTTGCGGGAACGCGGCTCGCAGCGCGGCCAACAGCGGTTCGGTTCCGGTGCCGCGCCCCGTTCCCACGCGCGCCAGATCGAGCACCACGAGCGCCGTTGCTCCGAGTTCCACCGCGCGGCGGGCGACCGCGAGCGCATCCGCGGGGTGCGACGCGCCCCACGCTTCCCAATCGCCGAGCAGCGAGCCGCCGCGCAAATCCAGCGACACAATCGGGGCGCGGCCCGCGGCTTCGCGCAGCTCGTGCGGCGTCGCGGTCTCGGTGCCGACTACCGGCCGCGCGCGGTCGGGGAGCGCGCTGAGAGATCGGCGCGCGTTCAGCCCGGCGTCGAGCCACAGTTCGCAGTGCAGCTCGCGCGCGAGGCGCTCCACGGTGGGCGCAACGGCCGGCGCACCACGAATGGCGTCGAGGTCCGCGACGTACAACTCCCGCGCCCCGGTGCGCTCCAAGAGCGCGAGCGCCACGCACAGCGGGTGCGTCGAAACGGTGAGCTTGCTTTCGACCGGCTTGTACTCGCTGCGCCGCCCGGCAACGGCCCGGACCACCTGCCCGTTCATCACGTCGAGAACCGGGATGATTCGCGGCGGCACGATTCGCAACTCCGGGCTGGCAGCGCGCACTTCGGGCGGGTAAAGTCTTATGAACGCGAGTGCGGGGTGAAACCCGTGCGGGGCATGACTCGCCGCACGAGCACTAACACTGCGAGTGCGGCGTGAAGCCCGTGCCCCGCACGGGTAGCCGCACGAGCACTAAACAGACGCGCGACCGCGACAGCTAGCGTAATCTGCGGCGCAACGCCGCGGGCGGTTTCCAGTGCCGATCAGGTCAAGTGGCCTCCCGGCGTGCTGCCCTAGAGTGGCACCACGCCGGGAGGCGTGCCGAAGGACGAAAGTAGCCGGTCGCGCGCCTGTTCTGGTTCTGTTGGATTTGGCGAGCGGCGCGACGTAAGTCCGCCGGTGGCGATTGAACACACCGGCGGACTTACGTCGCGCCGCTCGCTGACGGAGCAAACTGCGCGTGCGAGTTCGAGGTTAGCGATTGCTGCGGCGCAACGCCGCGGATGGTTCCGAGTGCCGTCCCGCACAACCCGCTCAGACCACGCCAGCGCATACGCGCTGCGCGCGGCCTTCGCGAGGGTTCGAGGTCAGTAGCCGACCGCACGCGCGCGACCGATCAGTTGAGAGCCAGAACCGCGCCCGCCCCGCCAGAAGTTAGCGAGCAACTGCGGCGCAACGCCGCGGGCGGGAGTTGGAGTGCCCTTCAGTGAAGCACCCCACGGCCGGGCCAAAGGCTTTTGGCCCGGCCGCGGGCCACATGCGTTCCGCTGGTAAGTAGCGGGCGCGGGCGGGCGCGGTTCGTTTCCCACCCCACGGCGCGTTCGAGTGCGCTCATGTTTGATCCCACCGTTTCGCTCACGCGCCGCCGGTTGGTCGAAGTCGGCGCGGGCGGCTACCTCGGTCTGAACCTCGGCGGCCTCTTGCGCGCCGAAGCCGCCGCACCGGTGCGCGCCGAACGCGGAGCGATTCGCGCGTGCATTTTCGTGTTCCTGTACGGTGGCCCGTCGCACATCGACACCTTCGACCCGAAGCCGGACGCCCCGGCCGAAGTGCGCGGCGACTTCAAACCGATTGCCACGAGCGCGCCCGGCGTTCGGGTGAGCGAGCACCTGCCGCGCCTCTCGAAGTTGATGCACAAAATCGCCCTCGTGCGGAGCGCGCACCACGCGGCGCGCCTACACGACTCCGGTTCGATTCACGTTCTCACCGGTCGGCCGCTCGAAGGGCCGGACCGCGAGCTGTTCGCGCCGCTGCCGCAGCAGTACCCGAGTTACGGGAGTGCCGTAGCGGCGCTCGGGCTGGGGCGAAGCGCCGAAGTCCCGTTCGCGGCGCTGCCGTTCGTGTTCCACAACGTGGTGCCCACACCGGCGCAGGGCGGCGGGTTCCTCGGCTCTGCGTTCGACCCGCTGTGCATCGACGTGGACCCCGCGGCGCGCAAGTACGTCGCCGAACCGCTGCGCCCGCGCGAAGACCTTGCCGCGCCGCGCGTGCGCGAGCGCTGCGAATTGCTGGCGGCCCTTCACAAGGGGAAAGCTGCGGACCCGCTCGCGGCAGTGCGCGAGCGGGCCGCGCGGTTGCTCACCAACGAAGCGGTGCGGGCGGCGCTGGACATCGAGAAGGAATCGCCGCGCGTCCGCGACCGCTACGGCTACGGCCCGGGCGAAGTTGGGTTCGCCAGCAACATGCGCGGGCAGAGCTACCTCATGGCGCGCCGGTTGGTCGAAGCCGGGGTGCCGTTCGTGAACGTGTACGACTTCCGCCAGCAGGGGCAGAACTGGGACGCGCACGCGAACGGCTCGGACCAGCACAAGCGGCTGCTCATTCCGCCGTTCGATCAGGGGCTGTCGGCGCTTATCGAAGACCTCGACGCCCGCGGGTTGTTGGACAGCACGCTCGTGGTCGCGTGCGGCGAGTTCGGGCGCACGCCGAAGATCAACGGCAGCGCCGGCCGCGACCACTGGCCGGATTGCTACTCGGTGCTGCTCGCGGGGGGCGGCGTGAAGGGCGGAGCGGTGTTCGGCGCGAGCGACAAACTCGGCGCGTTTCCCGCGAGCGATCCGGTTACGCCGGGCGACATCGCGGCGACGATCTTCTGGCGCTTCGGCATCGACCCGGAAACCGAAGTGCGCGACCAACTGAACCGTCCGCACCGCCTCGCGTCCGGCGACCCGATTACGAAGTTGTTCGCGGGGTGAGCGCGCGGCTATACTGCCGTTACCACACCGGCGAGTCGGCCGTCTTGTTCGGCCGGCTCGCACGAACGCGACTAGCGGAAACTGCGGCGCTACGCCGCGGGCGGTTCTCAGTGCCGACCAGTTGAAGTGAGCTTGTCTGCGCAGGGACACAGATCGTCCCTCCGCAGCCAAGCGTGTCGAGAACGAAAGTAGCGCGGTGTGTCCGGTGCCCCGCGCGCTTCACTCCCCGGCTTCGGGGGCGAAGCCGCGGCGCATTTGGTTCTCCGTGATCGTGCGCGGTAGCACGAACTGCAACAGGTAGTCCGGGCCGCCGGCCTTCGAGCCGATCCCGCTCAGCTTGAACCCGCCGAACGGTTGGCGGTCTACCAGTGCGCCCGTGCACTTGCGGTTGATGTACAGGTTGCCCACGCGGAACTTGCGCTTCACCTTTTCGAGGTGGCTCGGGCTGCGGCTGTAGCAACCGCCCGTCAGCGCGTAGCGAGTGCCGTTCGCAATGCGCAGCGCGTCGTCGAGGTCTTTCGCGCGCATCACCGAGAGCACCGGGCCGAAGATTTCCTCTTGCGCGATCGTCGCGTGCTCCGGCACGTCGGCGAAGATCGTCGGCGGGACGAAATGGCCCTGATCGGCCAGCGCGCCGAGGTCGGTCTGGTGGACCAACTTCGCTTCCTTCTTCCCGGCTTCGATGAACTGGAAAATGCGCGCCCGCGCCTCCGCGTCGATCACCGGGCCGAGCGAGCAACCGGGGTCGTCGGCCGCTTTCACCGCGAGCGATTTCGTCGCCTCGATGAGGCGCGCGAGGAACTGATCGTAGATGCCGTCGAGCACGATCGCGCGCGACCCGGCCGAACACTTCTGCCCGCCGAAGCCGAACGCGGAGTCTACGACGCCCTTCACCGCTTCGTCGAGGTCCGCGTCCGAATCGACGATGACCGCGTTTTTGCCGCCCATCTCCGCGATCACCTTCTTCACGAAGTTCTGACCGCCCGGCGTGCGGCTCGCTTGCTCGTTGATGAGCAACGCGACTTTGAGCGAACCCGTGAACGCGATGAGCGCGACGTCCGGGTGCTGAACGAGCGTCGGCCCGATCTCTTCGCCGTCGCCCGGCAGGAAGTTCGCGACGCCCGGCGGCAACCCGGCCGCTTGCAGGCACTCCATCAACTTCGCGCCGATGACGCCGCACTGCTCCGCGGGCTTGAGGATTACCGTGTTCCCCGCGACGAGCGCCGCGGCGGCCATCCCGGTGAGGATCGCCAGCGGGAAGTTCCACGGCGCGATCACCACCGACACACCGCGCGGCTCATAGAAGTACCGGTTGTCTTCGCCCGGTACGTCGCGGGTTTGGGGCGCGCCGAGTTTCAGCATTTCGAGCGCGTAGTAGTCGCAGAAGTCGATGGCTTCGGCGACATCGGCGTCGGCCTCGCGCCACGGCTTCCCGCTCTCGAAGACGATCCACGCGCTCAATTCGAAGCGCCGCTTGCGGAACTGATCCGCCGTGCGACGAAGCAGCCCGGCACGCTCTTCGAGCGGCGTATCGCGCCACGAATCGAACGCCCGCGCGCACGACGCGACGGCCCGGTTCGCTTGCTCCTTCGTCGCCATCGCGCATTTCGAGATCAGTTCGCTCTTGCGCGACGGGTTCTCGCGGTCGAGCGTGCGGCCCACCGGGAGCGCCGTGTTGTCGATCACGATGGGGTAGGTGCGACCGAACTCCTTGCGCATCTGTTCGAGCGCGGCGCGCATCGCCGCTCGGCTCTCTTCGCGCGCGAAGTCGGTGAGCGGCTCGTTCTGGAACGCGGAGCGCGGAGCGAGGGGGATTGCGGAACCGGAAGGCGCGGGCGCGGTCGTACCCATTGCGTTCGTCTCGTTGGTTGTTTGCGGTTCCGTGGTCCGCGGTCCGCGTTCCGCGTTCGAGGAGGGGTCGCGCAGCAGCAGTTCTTCGGACAGCCCTTCGGAGAAGCCCTGCCGCAGGAACGAGTCGTTCGAGGAGTTTTCGAGCAACCGGCGCACGAGGTACGCCATGCCGGGCAGCAGTTGGCCGTAGGGCGTGTAGATGCGCACCCGGTGCCCGAGCGACTGAATCGCTTCCTTGATCGGGTCCGCCATGCCGTAGAGCATCTGGAACTCGAAGCGACGACGCGGCACGTTTAGCGCTTCGGCTACCGCTAAGGCGTGCGAGATGCTGCGGATGTTGTGCGACCCGAACGCGGGTACGAGCCAATCAACGTTTTCCAGCAGGAACGCGCTCAGCTTCTCGAAGTTCGCGTCGCTCTGCCACTTCTGCGTGAACACGGGCACCGGCCAGTGGTTCTGCGCCGCGATCACCGTTTCGTAGTCCCAGTACGCGCCCTTCACGAGGCGAATCCACACCGGGCACTTGCGGACGTTCTTCGCCCAATCCAAGAGGGTGTGCAGGTCCGCTTCGGTGTCCTTCAGGTACGCTTGAATGGCGATGCCGACGTGCGGCCAATCGCGGAACTCCGGTTCGGTGAGGATGTCGCGGAAGATGCGCAGCGTGACGTTTTTGAAGCTGTACTGCTCCATGTCGAAGTTCACGAACGCGCCTGTTCGCTTGGCCAGCGACAGAATCGGCCTTAAGCGTTCACACACCTTGCGCGAAGTGCCTTCGGGGTCGATCGGGTCGAACTGACTGAACAGCGCCGAGAGCTTCACCGACACGTTCACGCGCGGGATCGGCCCGCGGTCGTCGCGGTCGATCTCCGGCACTTCCGGCCAGTGGTTCACTTCTGCGGTCAGGCCGTTGAGCAGGTCGAGATACTGCTTCTGAACGTGGTCGGCTTCCACTTCGGTGATGGTGGCTTCGCCGAGCAAGTCGATGGTGAACGTGAGCTTGCGGTTGCGCATCGCGCGAACGGCTTCGACGGCCTCGGCGACGTTCGACCCCGCGATGAACTTGCGGGCCATCTGCTTCGCGCCGGTCTGCGCCGCGAACGCGAGGGCGCGGCCCAAGATGCCGCGATTCGGGATGAACCGCATGCCGAACCGCACCCACCACGGCAGTTCGTCCCGCGCTTCGTTCAGGTACTCGCGCAGGTGCCGCGCGGTTTCGGGTGCGTCTTTGAGATAGGGCAGCGTATCGACGAAGCGGAACAGTTGCACTTTCAGGGCCGGGTCGTGCATCCCGAGGCCCATGAGTTTGTCTTCGAGCCACGCCCGCGTCAGCGGGATCGGCCCCTGCCGGTTCAGCCGGGCGAAGATGTCGCGCCCGAACGCCTTCGCGCGCGCGTCCAAAGATGCGGTCAAAGTGTCTCCCGTTTGCCCCGCGCGGCTTTTGCGTGTACCATTCACGGCACCGCTCCCGCCACCTTTCGGTGTATCGATGACCATCGACAAGATCGGCAAGTTTACGGTACTGAACACGCTCGGCAGCGGCGCGCACAGCAGCATTTTACACGTGCGCCGCGCCGCGGACGACCGCGAGTACGCCCTCAAACTCGTCGCCATCGAAGACAAAGACGACCTGAAGTATCTGGAACAGGCGAAACACGAGTTCCGCGTGGGCCAGATGCTCAACCACCCGAACTTGGCGAAGGTGTACGCGTTCGAGACCGAGAGCGGCTGGTTCAGCGGGCCGAAGAAGGCCAAACTGCTGATCGAGTACGTGCCCGGCCGCACGATGGACAAGATTCCGCTCCTGCGCATGGCGAAGTTGCTGCGCGTGCTCGAGCGCATCGCGGACGCACTCACGCACATGCACAAGCAGGGCGTGTTCCACGCGGACATGAAGCCGAACAACCTGATCTACGAGCGCGGCACGCGCGTGAAGGTGATCGATTACGGCCTCGCGTGGATCAAGGGCGAGCCGAAGGACCGCGTGCAGGGCACGCCGGAGTACCTCGCCCCGGAAACGGTCGAACACAAGATGGTGAACGAGCGCACCGACATCTACAACTTCGGCGCGACCATGTACCGCTTGTGTACGCTGCAACTGCCGCCGAGTTGGGCACCGGTCGGCGACCTGCCGATGACAAGCACGGTGTTCAAGGAGCAACTAAAGCCGGTGAAGGAAGCGAACCCCATGGTGCCGGACGGCCTCGCGGAGCTGATTCACCAGTGCATCAAGGCGAACGCGAACAAGCGCCCGGAGCGCATGAGCGTGGTGCAGGGCGTCCTCGACCAACTCGCCGACGAAGCCGCCGCGAAACTCGACGACCCCGGTGTGCTCGACGAGTGACCGACGTTGAGCGCCGCCCGCGCCGTGTGGTAGAACGCCCGCAGGAGGGTTTCGCATGTCCGCGACGACAACTGCCCCGCGAGTGCCGGCACCGGAGTTCATCGAGAGCGCCGGGTTCCGCCAATTCACAATCGGCGAATACCACGAGATGATTCGAACCGGCATTCTAATGGACGGCGATCCGTATGAACTCCTTGAAGGCTGGATGGTAAAGAAGATGTCGCGCGGCACCTCACACGATGCGATCATCCAAGCCCTATTCAAACGCCTGCTCCGCCTCGCGCCGAACGGTTGGGACGTGCGAGGGCAGTGCGCCGTCACAATCGCCCCGGACGACAGCGAGCCGGAACCAGATTTCGCGCTCGTCCGTGGCGACGAGAACACTTTCCGCGACCGGCACCCCGAACCCGCCGATATCGGTCTGGTGGTGGAAGTGTCCGCGAGTTCGCTGCGCGTGGATCGCGTGGGCAAGGGCCGCATCTACGCGCGGGCCGGCATTCCGGTGTACTGGGTGGTGAACGTGCCGGAGAAGCTGGTCGAAGTGTACACGCAGCCGACCGGCACCGGCGACGACGCGGCGTACGCGCACCGCCAAGACTACGCGCCCGGGTCCGCGGTCCCCGTTACCCTCGACGGCGCGCAAGTCGGCACCGTGAGCGTCAGCGACATCTTCGGTTGAGTACCCGGGACCGCGGGCGTCCCGCCCGCCGCTTCACAGCCGAAGCAGCGTCCGAGGTAACGAATCGCAATACGCCGCGCACAGCGGCGGGCGGGACGCCCGCGGTCCCGGGGTGAGCGGCGCGAAGTTGGGCTAGCGGTATTCGGTCGCGGAAGGTACGGTGCCGCACCCGCGCGCCGGCGAGTCGCGGGCACGACCGAGGACCGCGATGTTTCGCCACTTGGCGGCCGTGTGGACGGCCCGACACTTTCTGCTCGCGCTCGTGAAGCTCGACCTGCGGCTGCGCTACCGCCGGTCGGTGCTCGGCGTCGGCTGGTCGCTCTTGCACCCGGTCGCCATGACCGCGGTGTTCACCGTCGTGTTCAGCCAACTGTTCGGCGACGGCAATCCAGTTGGTTACGCCGCTTACGCTCTGTCCGGGCTCGCGGTGTGGGCGTTTCTGCGCGACTCCGCCACGATCGGCAGCAAAGCCTTCGCGCAGAACGAATCGTACATCCGGCAAAGCCCGATGCCGTACACGATTTACACGCTCCGCAGCGTGCTCGGGCACCTGATTCACGCGTGCCTCGCGCTGTGCGTGGTCGCGGTGCTGGTCGCGGTGTGGAAGGGCGACCCGCTCGCGCTGCTCGGCGTGCCACTCGCGCTCCCGGGATTGATCCTCGCGGTGCTCGCCGCGTGGGCGGTCGCCACCATCGGCGCGTTCGTGAACGCGTTCTTCCACGACACCTCGCATCTGCTCGAAGTGGTGGCGCAGATCGGGTTCTTCCTGACGCCCATCATGTACCGACGGAACCTGTTGGACGATCGCGGGCTGTCGTGGCTCGTGGACATCAACCCCGCGCACCTGTTCATGAGCGTGATCCGCGACCCGTTGCTCGCGGGCGCGCCGACGGCCGATTCGCTCGGCGCGCTGGGCGCGGCTCTGGTGCCGGTCGCGGCGCTCACCGCGGCGCTGCTCGCGCTGGCCGCGGGGGTGGTCGCGTGGCTGCACAAGAAAGTCATCTTCCACCTGTGACGCGGGCGAACGCCGCACGGAAGCACACACATGGCGAAGATCGAACTGAACGACCTCTCGGTTACGTTCAGCGCGCACCAGCAGAAGCGGGTGAGCCTGAAAGAGTACCTCGTGCGCGGGCTGTTCCGCCGCTCGGCGAACCCGGTGTTGAAGGTGCACGCGCTCAGCGGCATCAACCTGAGCGCCCGCGACGGCGACCGCATCGGCGTGATCGGCCACAACGGCGCGGGCAAGACCACGCTGCTGAAGGCGCTCGCGGGCGTGTACCCGCCGACGCACGGCACGCGCGAGGTCGAAGGCAAAATCTGCTCGCTGTTCGACATCACGCTCGGCTTCGAGCAAGAAGCGAGCGGGTGGGAGAACATCCTCTACCGCGCGTACCTGCAAGGCGAAACGCCGACGAGCATTCGCGCGAAGATCGACGGGATCGCGGCGTTTTCGGAACTCGGCGACTTCCTGAACATCGCGGTGCGGAACTACTCCGCCGGGATGCTGATGCGGCTCGCGTTCAGCATCGCCACCGCGGTGGAACCGGAAGTGCTGCTGGTGGACGAAGTGCTCGCGGTGGGCGACCTTGCGTTCCAGCGCAAAGCGCAGGCGCGCATGCGCGAACTGATGGGCGCGTCGCGGCTCATGGTGATCGTCGCGCACGACCTGCAAACGATCCGCGACATGTGTACCCACGTCGTGTGGATGGCGCACGGGCGCATTCTGAAGCAGGGCGACCCGAACGAAGTGGTGGACGAGTACATCGAGGCCGTGACCGGGACGAAACCGGAGCCGCGGTTGGTCGCGGCGTGACGACGAACAATCGCAACTCGTGCGAAGCTGAATCGCGCGCCTAGCTCGCCCCTCACCCGGCGCGAAGCGCCGCCACCCTCTCCCGCAAGGGGAGAGGGCAAAACAACCGGCGCGCGTTCTTTCTTCTGGCCCTCTCCCCACGTTAGTGTGGGAGAGGGTGGCCGAGTCTTCGAGGCCGGGTGAGGGGCACTTGGCGAAGGAAGAGAGCTTCGCGATTTCGTTTCGGAGGATGCTCGGCGTGCGGGTGCTGTTCAACGGGGTTACGCTGCTGAAGCCGCGCACCGGGATCGCGCACGCGGCGGCGAACGTCCACGCGGCGCTCGCGGCGGCACACCCCGACGACACCTTCTACCTGTACCCCGGTAGCACGATCTCGCGCGCCGCGGCGCGGCTCTTCAAACCGAAATCCGGTGCGCCGGGCGCGCCCAAGAAGCCGAACCCGCTGAAGGCGCTCGCGCGGCGCGCGCTCGGCGGCGTCGCGAAACTCGGGTTCGCGGCGCACTTCCAATCGGTCGCGCGGCTCGGCGGCTTCGACCTGTACCACGAACCGAACTTCGTCCCGTTCCGCACCGGGTTGCCGCTCGTCGTCACCGTGTTCGACCTCTCGGTGCTGCTGTACCCGCAGTGGCACCCGGCGGAGCGCGTGAAGGCGCACGAGGCCACCTACAAGCGCGGGCTGGCGCTCGCGGACCATGTGATCGTGGGCACGGAAGCCGTGCGCCGCGAAGCACTGCAACACTTGGGCCTCGCGCCGGAGCGCGTCACCGCGATGCTGTGCGGGATCGGCCCGCAGTTCCGCCCGCAGCAACCGGCCGCAATCGCCGAAGTGCGCGCGCGGTATTCGCTGCCGCCGCGGTACACGCTGTACGTGGGCACCATTGAGCCGCGCAAGAACGTGGGTACGCTCCTGCGCGCGTTCTGCGCGCTCCCCGGCGAGCTGCGCGAAGCGTGTCCGCTGGTGCTCGCGGGCGGGTGGGGTTGGAAGACGGACACCGAGCGCGAACTGTTCGAGACTGAAGCCAAACCGCGCGGCGCGCGGCACATCGGCTACGTTCCCGACGCGGACCTCCCGGCGCTCTATGCCGGCGCGGAGGCGCTCTTGTACCCGAGTTTCTACGAGGGCTTCGGGATGCCGCCCGTGGAAGCGATGGCGTGCGGCACCGCGGCCGTCACGTCGCTCGCGGACGCGGTGCGCGAAGCCGTCGGCCGCGCCGCTCTCACCATCGACGCGCACGACGCTGCCGGCTGGCGCGACGCGCTCGCGCGCATCGCCGCGGACCGCGAATTCTTGCACGAGTACCGGACGCGCGGCCCGGCGCACGCGGCCACCTTCACGTGGGAAAAGTGCGCCGCGACCGTCTACGGTGCGTACCTGCAAGCGCTCGGGCGCGCCCCGATGGCGACCGAAACCCGGCGCGCGGCGTAGTCTTCACTTCGGTGCATTTCCGAGATGCGCCCGCGCGCGACGTGTGGTACACTCTTTCGACCGATCGCGCGCCCACCAGCCGAACCCGACGGCGCTTCGGCCGGCTCTCACGCCGGTACCGCGCGAGGTACGACCCATGGACCACCCCTTCCAACATCGCTTGAAATCGCTACAAGTCGTTCTCAGACGTGGTGTTGATGCCGCCTTTGAGGAGGCCGACAAGGATGCTGCCCAAGAGCGTACTGGATCGTTTCGTCC
>Ga0169931_10007546_pt1 | contig 16099 bp, 16 predicted proteins | sample Kivu_15m_20L_FD_129675 | JGI IMG/M metagenome (GOLD analysis project Ga0169931, IMG submission 129675) | Freshwater microbial communities from Lake Kivu, Western Province, Rwanda to study Microbial Dark Matter (Phase II) - Kivu_15m_20L... | ecosystem: Environmental > Aquatic > Freshwater > Lake...
GGATACCTGGGAAATTCGAGTAGGCGCACAAATTAGTCCCGTCCCACGCCGCAGTTATTTTACCAATGTCAATTATCGATTTGGATTTTTTGTAGGGCCCGATTATGTTCGTCTGACAAATAAAACCCCTCGTTTGGGTGCCAGCTTTGGTGCAGGTTTACCTATTTCTATCAGCCGTCAAGCTCCCAATCAAATTACTTTTGTCAACATAGCCTTAGAGTATATTAAGCGCGGAAATAAGCAAAATTTATTACAGGATAATTTATTCAGATTCACACTTGGATTTTCGCTAAGTGATATCTGGTTTATCAAGCGACAATATGATTAAGTCCAGTTGGACATTCCTATCAGTCTCTCTTATTTTATTACTCTCCTCCTGCGAGAACGATGATCGTGTGCTGACTAATTGGACTAAACAGTTACGACTCAAAGAGGAAGCCACTAACGTGGTAAGTACCATCAGTCAGGAAGGAAAACTGAAGGCCCGTATTAAATCTCCCTTTATGGTTAAGGAGGCAGGGGATACAATACAGATGACATTTCCTCGAACGCTTCACTGTGATTTTTACAATGATAGTGCTATTATAGAAACTCGCTTAGATGCAAAATTTGGGATCTATTACGAAAATCTTAATAAAGTATTTCTTCGAGATAGAGTGGTTGTGATTACAGAAAAGGGGGATACGCTCTTATCCCCTGAACTCTGGTGGGATCAGAATACAAAACTTTTTTATACGGATAAATTTGCCAGTTATCGTAGTCCCGGGCAGCAGATTGTAGGTGGACAGGGGCTGGAAGCCACCCAAGATTTAAAACGAATTACTTTTAAATCCACCACTGGACTGGTAAATGCGCCCAAGAGTCAATAAGAACTACCTTTACATTTCTCAATTTTAGCAACTATGCAATACCGTAACATGGGCCGTACAGGTCTTCAACTAAGTGTACTTTCCTTTGGAAGTTGGGTTAGTTTTCATAAACAAATAAATGATTCGATTGCCGATGAATTAATGGGGATTGCCTATGATAACGGCGTCAATTTTTTTGATAATGCCGAAGTGTATGCCCTTGGAGAAAGTGAAAAAATGATGGGACGCGTGCTCCAGAAAAAAAATTGGGATCGTACTTCTTATACCGTTTCATCAAAAGTGTTTTGGGGTTGGCGCGGTAAAGACAATAAACCTAATCAACATGGGCTGAGTCGTAAACATATTACAGAAGCCTGTCATGAAGCCTTGCAGCGTTTACAAACAGATTACTTGGATCTCTACTTCTGTCATCGTCCTGATAAAAATGTACCAATCGAAGAAGTAGTATGGACCATGCACAATCTCATTATGCAAGGCAAAATTTTATATTGGGGTACCAGCGAGTGGAGTGGGGTAGAAATTATGGAGGCGCATCGAATAGCACAACAACATCATTTGATTGGACCCACTGTAGAACAACCACAATACAATTTATTTGAGCGAAATAAAATTGAGAACGAATTTTTGATGGTTTACAAAACCGTAGGACTAGGTACTACTATTTGGAGTCCGCTGGCTTCTGGAATGTTAACGGGTAAGTATAACAAAGGAGTACCTGAGGATAGTCGTTTTGGAATCAAAGGATTTGAATGGCTTAAGGATCGTTGGATGCAGGATAAAGTGCTTCATGCCGTACAATCATTGAGCCAACTAGCAACTGAGTTAGGTGTTAGTTTGCCTGCGTTAAGCATTGCCTGGTGTGTTAAAAACCCAAATGTTACCACAGCTATTTTGGGAGCCACACGTAAAGAGCAATTACTGGAAAATTTGAAAGCGCTGGATGCGTTAGAGTTGTTGACACCCGACGTGATGAATCGTATTGATACCATAACCGGTACAAAACCCATTCTTCCAGAATATTAATTGAATCGATCATGTCTTTTACAGGTAAAACAGTTGTCATCACTGGTGCCACACGTGGTATTGGAAAGGCAATAGGACTTCGCTTGGCTCGAGAAGGAGCTAATATTGTAATTGCTGCAAAAAGTGTAGAAGAAAATCCCAAACTAGGTGGCACTATCTACACGGCTGCTGCTGAAATGGAAGCAGCGGGTGGTAAGGCATTAGCGGTTCCCTGTGATATACGGTTTGAAGAACAAATTCAACAGGTAGTTGATCAAGCGGTAGCACAATTTGGTGGTATTGATATCCTCATCAATAATGCTTCTGCCATTTCTTTGACTCCTACGAAGCAAACAGAATCAAAACGATTTGATTTGATGTATGAGATCAATGTCCGCGGAACTTTTCTGGTTACAAAAGCCTGTGTCCCTTTTCTACGCAAAGGGAGCAACCCGCATATTCTCACGCTTTCTCCTCCCTTGAATCTAGATCCAAAATGGTTTGCCAATCATGTAGCTTATACTATTAGTAAGTATGACATGAGTTTACTAACTATCGGCTGGGCGCGTGAATTCAAACAAGAGGGAATTGCTGCTAATGCACTATGGCCACGTACCACTATTGATACAGCTGCTGTACGAAATTTATTGGGTGGACAAATGCTGGCAAATATGAGTCGCAAGCCAGAGATACCTGCTGATGCAGCCTATTATATTCTACGTGAGCCTGCATCAACCTGTACCGGGAATCTTTTTCTTGATGAACAAGTACTAGCAGCGGAAGGCATCACCGACCTCTCTCATTATTCCGTGATTCCCGGTGCAGAACTCTACCCGGATCTATTTGTAGACTAAAGTAGTACTGAAGCGTATTCATGCTTGATCAGCTTGTCCCTCTTCTTCCGTAACTATTTTTTCTGGGCGCATCTGTGGGAATAGTAATACATCTTGTATAGATGGATTATTGGTCAGTAGCATACAGAGACGATCAATACCAAAACCAATTCCTGCCGTTGGAGGCATTCCATATTCGAGTGCGCGTAAGAAGTCTTGATCAATAAACATAGCTTCATCATCACCTCGTGCAGCTAGTTTCACTTGTTCTTCAAAACGCTCGCGTTGATCAATAGGATCATTTATTTCGCTATAGGCATTTGCAATTTCTTTTCCATTGATCATGAGTTCAAATCGTTCTACCAGCTCTTGCTTGTCACGATGCTTTTTAGCAAGCGGACTCATTTCTACCGGATAATCAATGATAAAGGTGGGTTGGATATAATGATTCTCACATTTTTCTCCAAAGATGGCATCAATGAGTTTGCCTTTACCCATGGTCTTATCTACTGGAATATGTAATTGTTTGCAAACAGAACCAAGTTGTTCTTCATTCATACGGCTTACATCAAAGCCGGTATGTTCTTGAATTGCATCAAAGATGCTGATGCGTTTGAAAGGCGCTTTGAATGAAATGGTTTTATCACCTACTACCACGTCTGTTGTTGCACATACATCCAGCGCTGCTTTTTCAAGCAATTGCTCGGTGGTTTCCATCATCCAGAAATAATCTTTATACGCTGTATAAAATTCCAGAATAGTGAATTCAGGATTATGCGTACGATCCATACCCTCGTTACGAAAGTTGCGACTAAACTCGTACACCCAATCAAACCCTCCTACAATCAGTCGCTTCAGATACAGTTCGTTGGCAATACGCAAATAGAGTGGAATGTCTAATGCATTATGGTGTGTAATAAATGGACGCGCTGCGGCTCCACCGGGTATGCTTTGCAAAACGGGTGTATCCACTTCCAAGGCTCCGTGCTCGTTTAAAAATCTGCGGATGGAATTAATCAGTTTAGTTCGTTTGATAAACGTTTCCTTGACAGCGGGATTAATAATTAAGTCTGCGTAACGTTGACGATATTTAAATTCAGGGTCTGTTACAGCATCAAAGGTTTGTCCTTCTGCTTCTTTCACAATGGGTAAAGGGCGCAATGATTTACTTAGTAATGTGAATTCTTTTACATGGATAGTAAGCTCACCGGTTTTTGTGCGAAACACATACCCTTTTACACCAATGAAATCTCCAATGTCTACTAATTTTTTCCATACCACATCATAGAGCGATTTGTCTTCCCCGGGACAAATTTCATCGCGTTTGATATATACCTGCATTCTTCCTTTAGCATCTTGTAGCACAGAAAAATTTGCCTTTCCCATATCGCGTACGCTCATGATTCGTCCTGCTACACAGCAGTCAGCATAGGCTGCCATGTTCTCATCAGTTACTTTCTCCCTGATATCTGAGGAGTAGGTATTAACCGGATATAGCGGAGCCGGGTAGGGTTCAATACCCATCATGATCAATTCTGCGAGTTTTTCGCGTCTCAATTGTTCCTGTTCCGAAAGTTGCAGTGCACTCATATTCTATTTTTTCTACTGTTTCGCGCGCAAAGGTATTTGTTTAGTCCGGGGTATCAATGCAAAAGCCCCCTATGCAGGAGGCTTTTGACTATCCCGCAAAGCGGGAAATATTATTTATTCTTAACCCAGTAGCTGATACGTAAACCCATAAAGTGATTACGAACGCCATCATCACCTGTTACCACAGGCATAATGTTACGCAATCCAATTGTGTAGTTATAACCAATAGCCCAACCTGCTTTTGTGCGGTAGCCAATTGTCATGTTAACTCCCCAATCGGGTCCTTTGAAATCAGAAGCAGCTTGTGTACCAAAACTTACACTGCGTGTACCACTTGCTACAAAGTCATTACTAGTAGGAGAAGTAGGATCTGTATCCAGTAAACGTGTTTCTACAAATGAAGGTAAGTCAGCAGCTAAAGTGGGTCCACCACCCGCATAGAAAGTACCACCTTTATTACACTTTAAGTTGTAAAGTACATTGGCTTGCAATTCAGCATAGCGAAGACTCCAATGGCGTTGCTCCTTGAAGCTTACATTTTCAATTCTTCCTTTCTGCGCGTAGAAAATGCCAGATTGAAAACTAAAATTGCTTTTTACAATTGGAGTTTCCATTACTAATCCAAGTGCATAGCCGATTTTTTGATCATCTTTAATCAGCGCACCACCCTTAGTTCCATATTGGTTAGCCATTGTGATACCGCCAGTAACACCCACCATAGATTTTTGGGCAAATAAAGCAAAGGGTGTCAGCAGGGCCAACAGGAAAAACAATTTTTTCATATCAGTTTTTTTGGTTCAGCTAAAACGGCAACCTAAGTTAAGCATTTACTACTTAAGCTGTTGCGCGCAAAGATATTTTAGTTTCCCTAAACTTCAGCAGAACTGCCCTTATAATATTTAAGGAAAATCTGGATTTAATTTATTGTAAATCAGGAAACTACTGAGTAAAGCAATACTTGCCAGGCAGCGCTGACCTCCCCTTTGCTCAGTAATTGGCTGGCATAGCGGTGTATTTCCAATTCCATTTCGTCCGGAGTAACTGAAAAGTATTGGACAATCTGCTTTAAATGGGGGTCTTGAAAATCCGGGTCAATGGGGGGGATGCTGGTAAAATTAGCAAGTTGACCCAAGTCGTTACCGGATAAAATTTGACTAGTACTAATGGCAATCGGCAAGGCGTCAATACCCATACCCAGCGAGGTGTTTGGTTTGGGAACCTGGAATAAATTCTGTTCGTTTACAACGGTATACCAATCACCTCCTAATCGGGCTACCAGGGGGAGCTGACGAGGGTCCATTTTTTTATTGTCATCCAATAACACATCATTGATATGCATACAAAGCACTTCACAAATCACCAGGTTACCCGCTCCTCCTTCATTACCCAATGGTTTCACCTCAACAATCTTACATTCTAGTTGTATTTTACTTTCTTTTACCAATGGAGGTTTGATGCGAGTGGCAGGTATAGCAGTAAAGCCAGCTTTTTCAAATTCATTAACTTCTCTGGGAAATTCACAACTGGCTAGCGATTGTTGTTGCACCATGTCGAATGTAACCAAGTTAATAGCTACTTCCGGAACGGCCCATACATTCTCCAGGGTGTGTTTGGTACTATTATCACGTACTCTCCGGGCCGGTGAAAAAATATCAATGGGAGGATTGGCTGAGAATACATTGAAAAAACTAAATGGACTCAGGTTGACGTTTCCTTCTTGATCAATGGTAGAAGCAAAACAAATAGGTCTGGGCGCTATTGCATTTTGCAAGTAATACTGGCGGTCCGCCGGACTTAGTTTTGAAAAATCAAATAGCATTTAAAGCTGTCCTGTTTTTTTCTGTTTCAAAATACTCCAGTCTTCTTCTTCTTTTACAATGGTATTAAATAATATGCCCAGTTTTTCAATCTCCATTTCTACTAGATCACCCGACTGTAACCATTGCTCCTTATAAAGAGGGTCATTCAATTTTCCTGTTCCATTTAATTCTAAAAAACATCCCGTGCCCACGGTTCCGCTTCCAATTACATCGCCGGGATAAAGGTCTACTCCATAGGAAGCTCTTTCAATAATCTCTGCAAAAGTCCAATCCATATCGCCCAAATTACCAGCGCTTACTTGGACGCCATTTACCTTACAGGTCATTGAAAGATTCCAGCTTAGTCCCTGGTGATTAGGTTTTGGTTTTGTAACAAAAGGTTCCAGTTCGTCTAATGTTACTAACCAAGGTCCAATTACGGTTGAGAAATCCTTGCCTTTAGCGGGCCCCAGATTTAACAACATTTCCTCCATTTGCAAGGTTCTTGCACTCATATCATTCATGATCATCAGTCCAGCAATATGTTGATCCGCTTCGGAGGCACGAATATTTCTTCCATGTTTACTAATTACAATGGCAGCCTCCAGTTCAAAGTCTAATTTTTCAAAATGATCGGTCATGCAGTTAATAGGTCCTGGCCCTTGTATGCTATGGTGGTTGGTAAAATAGAAAATCGGGTACTCGTCAAATTGGGGAATCATATCCACCTTCCGATTACGGCGGGCTGCTGCCACGTGTTGGCGAAAGGCATAGCCATCCCGGCAGGAGGAAGGAAAGGGGACTGGAGCCATTAATCGTAAGCTTTCGATTGGCTGTCCTCCGCTTATAGAACGTTGTCCTTCTCTTATGAGCGTCTCTCCAGCCTGTGCCACTGGGAAATAATCATCCCAAAAGTTGAGAAACAGATTCATACTGTTTGGTAAATCCGGGTGCAGTAGTTCCATATCGTAAACGGTGCCATCAATCAGTACGCCCAACTGCTCGCGGTCCTCTTTGTAGTAGCTCAACAATTTCATAGGTGCAACATTCCTTATGCGAAGTTAATGATGTTGGCATGACCATGCTCATTTCTTCCAATGAAAACTGCATTATCTTTGCTCCATGAAATTCGAAAAAATACATAATAAAGGGCAAGCGCGTTTATTTGAAAACCCATTGATGGAGGCTCTCACTAAGTCACATCCACTGGTTATCTGGGGGATGTATTTGCCAGTTATCATCTATTTTCTTTACCACGCTGGTACTCTGCTTGGATTTCCCGCACTTACCATTCTATTTGTTTTTTTGGGCGGGCTTTTGTTTTGGTCTTTTTTTGAATATGTGGCACACCGGTTTCTTTTTCATTGGATTCCAAAATCACCACGTTCAATCAAATTTGTGTATACACTGCACGGCAACCATCATCATTATCCCCGGGATCGTCAACGATTGTTTATGCCGCCACTTCCCAGTTTGCTGATTGCTATTATTCTTTTTTTTCTGATGCGTATCAGTATGGGGTCCTATGTATTTATGTTTTTCCCAGGTTTTGTGCTGGGTTATCTTTTATATGGCTCCATGCATTATGCTATTCATGCTTGGAATCCGCCCTTTAAATGGGTGAAGCCGCTTTGGAGAAATCACCATCTTCATCATTACAAAAACGAACATCAAGGGTTTGGGGTAAGTTCTACTTTGTGGGATTTAGTGTTTGGTACCATGTTTGATTTGCACCACGAAAAAGAGGATCACGAAAGGGTTAAGGCCTTGATGTTTGAAAAGAAGTCCTAAGCGTTCGAGATTGTTCATGTACACCCAAGCTAAATAAGGCTAGGTCATATTTTACAGGATCAGTCGAATCAAATTTGCTGAGCGCAGTGGTTAATTCTACGGCGGTTTGCCAATCTGTTTGTTTGCGATCAATCAAACCAAGCGTACGCGCAACGCGTGCCACATGCACATCTACCGGACAAATTAGCGAAGAAGGTTTAATTTTTTTCCAGATTCCAAAGTCAACGCCGCCTTGATCTTTTCTGACCATCCATCGTAAATACATATTTAATCGTTTGCAAGTAGAACCTTTTGCAGGACAGGGGATATGTTTACGCGTTCTTGCAGGCGCATCTGGCAATGAGAAAAAATATGTATGAAAGGCATTCAATCTACTTTCCATATTCTTTGTCTGTTTGCAAAAGGCTGTTTCCAAACTTGTATGTTGCCGATAGTGGTATTGTAGCAATTGAATGCAATAGATAATATCAGTTGGCTGAAAGGTGCGATGTTTGAAAGATAAAAATCGTTTTAGGTCAACAGCTTGGTGTTGTTGGATAAATACAAATGGAGAATAATCCATTCGACTCAACAGTTCGTCACACTTTTTAAGAATAGTAGTTCGGTTGCCCCAGGCAAAAATGGCAGCAAAAAAACCAGCTATTTCAATATCCTGTTGTAGCGTAAATCGGTGCGGAATCGCAATAGGATCATTAGGAATAAAATCAGGACGATTGTATTGCTGGAGTTTTTCTTCCAGCAATTTATAAAGAGGTTGTGGATCCATTTATCCAATCGCTTGCGCTAGATCGGCAATCAGATCATCTGCATCCTCAATACCTACCGACAAGCGGATTAAGGTGTCGGACAACCCATTTTTAATGCGCTCTTCACGAGGAATCGAAGCGTGTGTCATGGTGGCGGGATGATTGATCAAGGATTCTACACCACCTAAACTTTCAGCTAATGAAAATAAGCGAGTTGCGGACAGTACTTTTTTAGTTTCCTCTACTGAATCACCGGTCAACTCAAAAGAGATCATGCCGCCGAATCCATTCATTTGTTATTTGGCAATAAGATGATTGGGATGCGTAGTAAAACCGGGCCAATAAACCTTTTTTACTTTTGGATGCGCTGCTAGCCAGTTTGCAATTTTTTCTCCATTCTCACAGTGAGTTTTCATACGTATACCCAATGTTTTGATACCACGTAAGATCAAAAAACAATCCATGGGTCCGGGTACCGCACCACTACTTTTTTGAATAAAATGTAATTGATCGCGCAGTGATTGATCTTTTACAACTAAGGCACCTTGAATTACATCACTATGTCCACCCAGGTATTTGGTGGCTGAATGCATCACAATGTCTGCTCCCAATAATAAAGGTTGTTGCAAGGCAGGAGAAGCAAACGTATTATCTACAGCTAGTAAAATGCCCTGTTTTTTTGCCAATGCCGCAATCGCTTCAATGTCACTAATATTCATTAACGGGTTGGTAGGTGTCTCCAACCAGATCAATTTTGTTTTTGGGGTAATGGCTTTGGCTACTTCGCTTGCATCGGTGGTATTCACCATATGAAAAGTGATACCCAAACGCTGAAATATTTTTGTAAACTGTCTATAGGTCCCTCCATACATATCGTTTCCACACACTACTTCGTCACCCACGGATAATAGTTTTATTACCGCATCGGTAGCGGCCACACCACTACTAAAGGAAAGTCCATAATTACCTCCTTCTAACACAGCAAGTGCCTCCTCTAATGCGGTGCGCGTTGGATTTTGACTTCTCGCATATTCAAAACCTTGATTGACACCCGGTGCTTCTTGCACGTAGGTAGACGTTTGATAAATGGGAGTCATAATGGCTCCGGTAGAGGGATCCGGATGTGCTCCGGCATGCACATAACGAGTGTTGGCTTTCCAATTAGTTGCTTTCATAGTTACAAAGTACGATTTGGATGAATGAATTTTATCAGTTCCTGCACCAGCGAGGAAGCAATGGGTAAAGCAGGATCACTGTATGATTTAATATTATCAGCTGGATTCGTTGAAGTAACTAACTTAAATATATGATTCATGTTTTCTATCACCGCTAACCCAGCGGAGGGTCTAGCTTTTTGTAGCAGCAAGGCATCAGCAACTTGCACCTGTATGTCCTTATTGCCTTGCACCAATAAAACGGGGCAGCGTAACCCTTGCACTAATTTACCCGGGTCATAACGTAACCAAGAAATCATATAAGGTTGTACAGACGGTCTGAAAATGGAAAACAAAATTGGGTTGTGCTTTGCAATCCGTTGACCTGCTAACAAAGTGTCGAGATAGCGATTAGCTAATAATTTTATGGAGTCAGGCCCGCCCCCACTATTTATTTGTTCGCGCAGTACCTGGTCAATGGGTCTTCCTGCCCCTGCGATACTAATGAATCCTTTGAGTTTTGTTTGTTGTGCTGCCACCAGTCCTACTAGTGAGCCTTCACTATGCCCTGCGATATATATTTTTTTAAATCCCTTTTCACGTAACCAATTAATACAAGCTAACGCATCAGTAGCGCCATCCTCAAATCGCATATTCTCTTCCTTTAAACCTCTAACCTGACTTTTGCCAATTCCTTTTTTATCATAACGTAAGGAGGCAATACCATACTTGGTTAAACTATCCGCGAGTTGTAACAGCGAGTTGTTCTTACCTTTTATCATGGTGCTGTTTCCATCTCTATCCGTGGGACCCGATCCCGCAATGATGAGCACCACGGGTGGTTTTATAATTCCACGGGGTGTGAACAATGTACCCGATAGCGTACCTTCTTTTAGGGGAATACAGCAATCAATGGAATCCTTTTCTGTTACCTGCGCCAGTGCAGAACAAGAAATAATAAGTAGTAGTGGAAATAGGAAAAATCGCATGCTGCAAAGGTCTGAACATTCTCGCAATTGTGTGAAACTATATCTTTGCACCGCCCGCAATGTCTCACGGTATTGTGATCTGAAGGCGGATCAAATCTAAGCTATGAGAAAAGGTCCGGTTTCCCAATTTATTCAACATCATTATCGTCACTTTAATGCTGCCGCGTTACTCGATGCCGCAAAAGGATACGAACAGCACTTAACGGAAGGCGGAAAAATGATGGTTACCCTTGCCGGTGCTATGAGTACGGCAGAACTTGGAGTATCACTTGCGGAAATGATTCGTCAAGGTAAAGTAGATATTATTAGTTGCACAGGTGCTAATCTGGAAGAAGATGTGATGAACCTGGTGGCCCACTCTCATTACAAGCGCATTCCTAATTATCGGGATCTCACTCCACAAGAAGAATGGGACTTGTTGGAGAATCATTACAACCGTGTAACGGATACATGTATTCCTGAGGAAGAAGCATTCCGTCGATTACAAAAACACTTGGTAAAGCAATGGAAAGAGGCAGAGGCAAAAGGAGAACGTTATTTCCCGCACGAGTTTCTTTATAAAGTAGTGTTGAGTGGAGAATTAAAACAGTATTACGAAATTGACCCCAAGGATAGCTGGATAGTGGCCGCTGCGGAGCGTAACCTCCCCATTGTAGTACCCGGCTGGGAGGATAGCACAACTGGTAACATTTTTGCCAGCTATGTTATTAAAAACGAACTAAAAGCCAGCACCGTTAAAAACGGTATTGAATACATGGCTTGGTTAACCGACTGGTATCGTCAGAATTCAGGGGGCAAAGGAGTTGGCTTTTTTCAAATTGGCGGTGGAATTGCAGGCGATTTCCCAATATGTGTAGTGCCCATGATGTACCAAGATTTAGAATGGCATGATGTTCCTTTCTGGAGTTATTTCTGTCAGATCAGTGATTCCACTACTTCCTATGGTTCTTACTCTGGTGCTGTACCCAATGAAAAAATTACCTGGGGTAAATTAGATATTCATACACCCAAGTACATTGTAGAGAGTGATGCGACTATTGTAGCGCCATTGATCTTTGCGTGGATCTTAGGTTGGTAGTAACGCGCACCACTTATAAAAAAAAGTCCCGCTGTTGTTGGCGGGACTTTTTTAGTTGATTTGTTACTTATCGCGGAGGTATCTCCAATTTCAAATCTCTTTTCAGCATCTCATTCCGATTAGCCATTTCCCAAGCAGTATAATATACTAGTTGTGCACGCTTGGTCATAAGCGGATAATTTATTTTGTCTGGCGTATCGGTGGGTTTATGATAATCAGCATGTACACCATTGAAGTAGAAAATAATGGGCACGCCCTTGTCAGCAAAATTGTAATGATCGCTTCTGTAATAAAAACGATTCGGATCATTGGGGTCATTGTAACGTCTGTCTAGTTTCATGCCTACATAGGTAGCATTGACCTGATCGGTGATAGGCGCTAAGTCGGTGCTCAGTTTATCATCCCCAATAATATATACGTAGTTCAATGAATCTTTGTCCTTAAGATAATCACTACCGATACGACCAATCATATCAATATTCAAGTCAACAGTAGTTTTATCTAATGGAAAAACAGGATGCTCTGAATAGTAGCGGCTTCCCCATAATCCTTTTTCTTCTCCACTCACGGTCATAAAAAGAATACTACGGCGAGGTCCCTTTCCTTCTTTTTTAGCGAGCGCAAACGCCTCTGCTAATTCCAGAATACCGGTTGTACCACTTCCATCATCGTCGGCTCCATAGTAAATTGTGCCATCAGCTCTCTTACCAACGTGATCATAGTGGGAAGTGATAACTACATATTCATCCTTTTTATCAGTGCCTTCTAAAACTCCCAATACGTTGGAAACTTCTGTTTTTACTGTTTCCTTGGCATATTGTAATACTACTTCTGCTTTAATGGTTTTTGCAGGGACTTCTCCTTTTTTGATTCGATCCAATAAACCACTTGCCTCTGTTTGTAATAGCGTAGCTGCTTTTTCTGCAGCTATGTAGAAACCAAATACGGGCTGTGTAGCACGGAAACCGTTCATACTCCAATTATTACTCATAGTGCCGGCTCTACGAGGAAAATTAGCCTGGATCACCAGTACTGCTGCCGCACCTCTGCTCATAGCCGCCATTAATTTCCCATTGGGAGAACCTGGTGCATTCATAGAACGGGCATTACCTGCAGCTGGCTTGTAATCAGCCGGTGTGCTATCAGCAATCAGCACCAATTTTCCGGCAACATTTAAATCTTTATAATCATTTCGCGTGTCTCCATCTACAATACCAAAACCGGCAAACACAACTTCAGCAAAACGCATACTCGCATTGTAATTTGTAGGGAAGGGGGCAAACTGTTCTCCCATTTTTAAAGCGTTTCCATTAATTTCTATGGAAGCAGCTGTCATGGAATCCTTATAGAGTGGATAATATTGTCGATAGCTGCCGTTGTTGCCTGCTACTAATCCCAACGAACAAAAATGATTTTCGATATACGTGGCTGCTTTTTCAAGTCCAGGTGAAGGCGTATCTCTTCCTTCCATTTCTGCACCAGCAATAATATACAAGTGACGTTGCATATCTGCAGCGGTGATGGTGGAGGCAGCTTTTATAACTGCTTTATCTTTTTTTTGTGCCAGTAGGCTCAGCGGAGCCAACAGGAATAATAACGAGAGTAGTTTGTACATAGCGGATTATTTTGAAGAGGATAAATATACTCCCAATTGATGGGTTGCCCTAGTTACTGGGATGAACGGCTAATCTTAGCTACAAGCGATTTTCTGTACTCTGTTTTCGTGTCTTCCACCCTCAAAAGGAGTTTCCAGAAAAGCTCCAAGCATGGCTGTAGCAGCCTCTATTGAAACAAATCGGGCTGGTAAGCAGAGCACATTTGCATTATTATGAGAACGGGCCAATTGGGCTAATTCTTTTTCCCAACAAAGTGCGGCGCGAATACCGGCATGTTTATTAGCGGTGATGGCAACCCCATTTCCACTACCACAAATTAAAACGCCACAAGCGGCTTTTCCTTCTTCTACTGCCTTTGCAACTGGATGTGCAAAATCAGGATAATCAACAGAAGCTTCGCTAAATGGTCCCAGATCAAGTACGGGGATTCCTTCTTTTTCCAAGAAAGCAATTAATTGTGCTTTATAATTAAAGCCAGCATGGTCACCTCCCAATGCAACAGGCAACTGTAAATTAAAGGAACTAGTCATGAATTAAAATTTAACTCCACTCTTCAGCTCGCTCTGTTTCCTGCCGTTTATTAATACGCGATGCAATAATAATACTGGCTTCAAAGAGTAAGTAAAGTGGAATGGTCACTATGGTTAAGCTAAAGGGATCGGTGGAGGGAGTGATTACAGCAGCTGCAATTAGAATTATGACAAATGCGTGCCGACGGTATTGTCTTAAAAAGCGTGCAGAAACAATTCCTATTCTGGTAAGCAAGCTCATGAGTAATGGAAGTTGAAATAAAATCCCAATTCCAAATGTGGTGTAAATCAGATTTTCTAAATAGTCCGAAAAAGAAGGCATGATCTGAATCTGTTCACTCAATTTATAGTTAAAATAAAAATTGATCATAAAAGGAGTAAGAATATAGTAGCCGAATAATACTCCTGTGAAAAAAAGAAGAGACACCCAAAAAATTACACCTCGGGTTTTTTTAAGCTCCGTGGGAGAAAGGGCCGGTTTAATAAAACGCCAAAACTCCCAGAATACATAGGGAAATGCAAGGATCAATCCGCCAATGAAAGAGAGTGTAACAGAGGCAATGAATTGCCCTCTCATGGTTGTTTCCAAAAACTTAATTCCCACCTGCTTAAAACACAGTGTATCTCCAATTCCAAGTTGGTTTCCAATTTTGCAAAGCCAAAGAGCTGAAATAAAATCGGGCTTAGTAGGACCAAACAATAATTTATCTACTACAAAGTCGGAATTAATAAAATAAAAATAGCGGCAACTAACACTGCAATCACTGAGCGGATGATATGCCATCTCAGTTCTTCCAGGTGATCAATAAATGTCATTTCACCGGCTGCAGGTTCTCTGTTATTTAGGAAATCAAATAGGGACATGTCAAAAAATCTCACACAAAGATAAGGCTCGTAAAGGTCTTATCAACGTTGTAATCGATGCAAGCGAACTGTTTCTATCCTTGTATCAGATACATGCAGAATTTCAAATTCATAGTCTGCAATGATGATACATTCTTTTTGCGTAGGGATGGTTTCGTGGTAATTGATAATATAGCCAGACAGTGTTTCCGCTTCCTCTCCGGGAAACTCAAGCCCGTATTTTTCTTGCAAATAATCTAATTCCAAACGACCGGACAGAATAAAGTCCCCATTTTCCAATTTTTGTTCTAAAAACTCCTCGGTATCATATTCATCTTGTATTTCTCCAAAAAGTTCTTCCAACACATCTTCCATAGTTACAATTCCGGCTGTTCCTCCAAATTCATCTACGACCCAGGCAATACTTTTTCGCTCTCGGCTAAACTTCCCAATTAAGTCTGAGGCACTCATACTTTCAGGAACTGCGGGGATTGGATGCAGTATCTCGGCAATCTGCTTTGGTTGCGCAAAAAGATCAAGTTGGTGTACATAACCAATGATACGGTCAATGTTTCCATCATATACAACCAGCTTGCTCAGTTTAGTGTCTATAAATGTTTGTTGTAATTGTTTTAGAGATAAACGGCTGTCAACACCCACTACTTCTTTTCTTGGCACCAGACACTGCCTGACACGTATTTTAGGAAGCTCTTGGGCGTTTTCCATCAACTGGGCACTTCGTTCATTTCTTTCTTCAGCCACTCCTTCAAATAGATTTTTAAGATCTGCTCGATGTAAAGAACCTTTTTGAGGTTGCAGCCGTAGGTTGAATACATACTTCAGCACCCATTCAGCGGCGTCCATCAGTGCTGTGGCAATTGGATAAAATAGTCGATAGAATAATTGTATAACTGGTGCAAATCGTAATAATAAAGTGGTACTATTTGCTCGAAAAAGAGCGCGGGGAAAAAATTCTCCCCCTATCATTACAATCAACGTAGCCAGCAACACTTCAACAAACAAACGAAATAGGTCCGTGCCAATTTGAAAGCGCTGCCAAACTAAGTGCATGACATCGCTGAGCTGTAAACTGAGAAGTACTAAAAAAAGGATGAAACCAAGTTGAGTAGTCCCCAGGAATCGATCCGGGGTTTCAAAAAACGTACCCACCGTTTTAGCGACGCTTTCTTGCTTTTTTCTTTTGATCTCAAGACTTAGTCGATTGGCGCTGTAAAACGCCATTTCAATACCTGCAAAAA
>Ga0169931_10007548_pt1 | contig 16097 bp, 14 predicted proteins | sample Kivu_15m_20L_FD_129675 | JGI IMG/M metagenome (GOLD analysis project Ga0169931, IMG submission 129675) | Freshwater microbial communities from Lake Kivu, Western Province, Rwanda to study Microbial Dark Matter (Phase II) - Kivu_15m_20L... | ecosystem: Environmental > Aquatic > Freshwater > Lake...
AAAAGATAAAACAGACAACTTACAATACCGAAACTAAACACTGGAAAAAATACAGGCCTTAAAGTTCGCCTGAGAAGACTTATTAAATAAAATGATAGCACTAGCATTCGCTTAGTCGCTCGTATGTACTTACTTTATATTATTAGTTTTTTGTTTAGCTTTGTATATGTTTGTACTATATACTAGTGTGTATTATGATGATATCATTTTTAGTCGATCAAGTCAACCACTGAAGCCATCCCATTCTATAGAGTCCCGAAACCATCTTCCTCGTTGTCAGCTGCTCTACCCCTGGCGGCCTTGATGATTTTGGTGGGAGACACATCTGGGGAGGAGTCGTAGTTGGAGTGAAACTTGAGTGGACTGCCTTCCTCTAGTTCCTCCTTGCTCATGAAGTTGTTGAGACGGCCAGGCATCTCTCCTTCCACATCAAATCCATAGGAATGACCCTCCTCTTCTACGTGCTACTTGCGAGGCGAATCCTCGACAATTTTTATGTTCGGTTCTCTGATTCTGAGTGTTTTCTTTTTATAAGGTACATCCTGAGTGTTGTTGTATTATTTAGGGGGGTCATGTGGATGTATTCTGTTGATTCTCTACTAGGCCTATACTAACTATTTTCTCATATGGCGCAGATCCTTCCGCTATACTTGTTGGTGAACCACGATTTATCCCTCGACCACCTAGCTGCTGTGAGGCATGTTTAGAGCAGAACGATGGGAGGGGCCGTAGAGAATGAGTTAGGGGAAGAGATGTTTTTGAAACATGAATATAAATCGAACTGTATTGATGATTAAGCATGCCCTTATATTAACATATGCTATTATATTGCATGAGCATTATATTAGCATGAGCATTATATGAATTAAAACATATATAAGTTCATTTGGCAAAATACAATAAAATCTATTACCTTATCGCCTAATACATCTTATTAACACCATATTCAGTCTGCCCAGACACAAATAAGTCAGTTTCATACATTAACTTGATACGCCCATAACAATAAAATTATCAAAGGGTCTCCGAAGCCACAACCAACAGAAACACCTCATATGCTCTATCACTTGATTATTCTTCAATAAGTTTTCCCAGTTGTAGGCATTGTACGCCTGTTTACGGGTGACTGCCATTGTTTTTATTTTGAGTTGCTGTAAAAATGGCAGATAATGCTCGAGTAAGGTCCCAGAGCAGGCAGTCCTTTTGAGTATTATCACTGGGTACTATCCGTATAGATAAATTGACATATTTGATATTAATTTTTGCTTCTTAGTCGGTGTTTTATCACCAAAAACATGCACCATTGCTTGTGTTTGCCTGCTCCAGAAAGGACTTAACAAACGCCAGAGCAATAAAACACAATAGACCTTAAAATATAGAGAACACAGGGTGAGCTATACTATTGGTTGGACTGCTTAGGGGGATAAACAAACGAAAACTGCAAGTGGAATTCCCAGACGTAAGCATGAAAAAAAGAAGGTGGAGGAAGGGGAGTGGAGCCAGATGAGGCAGTACATGCTGGTAAGAGGGCAATAGGCGTGTTTGGAGGGCGTATTGGGCAGTAATACGGGGTAGTTGAGATAATGCTTATAATGTTAATGAGGAAGGATAAAAACAGTAAATATGCTGAAATAGGCCGTAGTTGTGGCCAGCTGGTCTAAAAAATGAACCAGGAATAGCTCTATTTGAGTGTGATCAAGAAAGCCTCTTTGATTTACTAAATTAAAAAATTATCTCTCGAAAGCATCTCTCCTCAGCGATTTTCCCTCTATTACTCCAAGTATCTAGAGAGGGCATGCCAAGAGAATGAATAAAACAGTGATTTAAAAGGGACTGCGAGGTGGGCCATGAACGAGTGCAGGCTGTTCGCCTGGATTTGCCTCGCCCATGCCCATGTCCGATAAACCTGTCTCTAGCTACTGGTAAGTCCTAGTCTAGTTAGACCTCCTATGATTACGATTTTCTCCATTATTTGTTTCCCAACAAAGAAAAATAGTTTTTAATTTATACCGTCCAGGGCATTCTCAAGTAAGACCAGTTGCAGCTCAACCCTTGGGAACAGGCAGAAATAGCCCTTCTCAGGGACATCATGAGGTAATTTCCCACCTATTCAGTCAGAGCAGGTAAACGAGGAGGTGGAGCCACGTCTCCTTCCAGCTGTTTACTCTTTCCTAGCACAAATACTATCGCTGTTCGTCCCAGTGCCGCGAAATGTGGGTCAACCACCTCGACAGGAAGGTAATCAAGCAGCGATGGAGCCCCGAAGATGATTTACTACTGTTTTCGCAGGTCGTAGAGAAGGGCACCAAATGGGCGCATATATCTCGGCTCTTTAGGGGTGCGCGGACAGAGCATATGACTAAAAACCGTTACCATTCTGTGCTCCAGAAGTACCGGAAACAAGGTTTTCGGGGCAACTAAACGACTCTTGTGCAGAAGATCATAGAGGATCGAAGGGCAGCCTGCCTGGCATCTAAACTAAATTAACAATAGATAGTGGAGTAGAGCAGTTAGATGGAGCAATAGGAAGTGAAGGCAGTGGAGGTTTTGGCAGTAAGTGAGTGCCAGGGGGGACTGTTCGGAGGCAGATAGTTCGACTTCGCACTGCTGGAATCCACGGGCAGTTTGCTGGACGCGATGCTGGGGAAGAAGGAGGTGGTGGTGGGTTTGCGGGAGGTGGAGTAGTTAATGAAGCAGAGGGAGGTGTAGTAGGTGGACTAGTGGTTTAATGATGGCATTTTATCGCCCTTACTTTGATTACATTAAAATATCACCTTACACTCATTCAATATATAAATAAATAAACCTATATACTAAGTAATAAAAATCAAAACTGAATATGTATGCAAAAATATAGCGAAACGTAATAAACTATGTTATTCCTTGCATTTATGATGGAAAACAATCAATCAGGGCAGGTAGAATATGCCTTAACCCTGATCACTCAACATGTTCTTAAGCGAACCTAAACTAAGTTTCTTGCTGTTATCCTGTGGTTTTTTTACTACAAACACTTTCTGCTGACATGCTATTACTCTCGGTTTCAGCGACATGTGCCACTGCTTGTTAATGTTCCTGAAACTCACCGGCAAACTCTTCAAATTAGAGCCAGGCAGTCTAAGTCCCATCTATTACTTACCTCCCCTATCCTGCATCTCCATCTTCTATAATCTGCGTTTGGTGTATCTGGCTTCGATGATGTGTATGAGTTTCTGCCGGTCCTATACATACCGATCTAGACTACTACCAGCCATAAGCTTAGATTCTTTATTATTATGTTTTTCCTTGCTATCTTTTAGTTTTTTAGGCTAAGTCATCGGTGGAGTGCTCTCTTAAGGTATGCTTTCCCATTTATCATAAAGTCTCTGCTTCTATTTAATGTCCTATGGACTTATTGTTATATGTTTGTTTATAGGTGGCAGTAGGGGCGTGCTTTATGACCTGTTATTTCTGTTGCTGAATATTGGGTAGTCCACCTGCACCACATGCTGCCTTTTCTATCGTTTCCTAGGACTCACCTTAACACTGATATCTGCTATGTTGGTGTGCGTGTGGATGGGTTATTATTCGGGGATGGTTTATTTGTCGACTGCTTTCCTGGAGGTGTTGTGGATGTTGATCCACTCTTAGAGGTAGTTGGTGGTGGTCATGTCCTTGAGGTTTTCCTGGGCCTTTCTTTCCTATTCCCACATAAATAAAATGGTAATGAAATAAGATTGATAGGGAGCAAAATAAATTTATATAGTAGACGAATATGCTACTGATGTAAAGGATAATGCAAAAGACTTTATTTAAAGAAAAGATGCAGTGTTTATTTAATCTAATGTTTAAAAATTAAAGAATTTACCCGTTCGCTGACTATTTACTACCCATTCACTGACTATTTACTACCCATTCACTGACCATTTACTATTATATACATTACAAGATATATTTTCATGAAGAGATTATAAAGTAGATTATGAATAATTAGTTATATTTGCTATTCTATTTGTTGTTGTATATGAAGTTATGAAGATTGCCTTAGTGATGTATATCTTATTGTGATTATTTTACTATTTTTATGTCTATAATGTTATATGCATTTATTGTATTTTTATGTGTTTGCTTTTGTATTTTATTACGTTATCCATTGTGTTGTTTTATGTATCTATCATCATTCTTCCTCTTGCTGTTGCTAAGCATCTGTGAACTTGCGCTTCACTAGTTCTTTGTGGATTATGTCGCTCACTGCCTTGTCTTTGCTGCGAATAGTCGCCGATAAGTTAATCTACTACCCTGCGAACAAAGCCACGTTTATCAAAAAACTCTCTCCCAACTTAGACTTCCCGAACAAGTGGCAGTTCAAAAAGTACTGCTACTAGTTATCAGCCACCTAAGATACCAACCTAGCATGAAGTATTTTCTCGTATATTTGGATAATCTTTCGGAAAGACCTGTATCAACACAAGCGTACCTGCCCTAACGAAGGGGAATTGTGGTTTAAAAGACCAGTTCATTACTGCTTTTCTCCCAATCAAGCTTAAAATTGGTCTATGTTATCTCTGCTGGTTCTACGAACTGCATATAGTCGATGTTGATTTCCTATGTTATCAGGTAGGGCTGTTCTAGACCTGCCTGGTTGTCGTAGTTAATGTAGCCGTACACTACTCCAAACTAGCCAGCACTGAATCGCAGTTGTGCCCTTAGACTCACCCACTCGAATGCTCTCAAATTGACACACTGGGCCTTCTACAATACCAACACTTCTGCACTTGAAGTAAACTCTATCTGCACGTTCAGGAAGTTGTGTTTAGTAGTATTCAGCAGTAAAATGTCGAAAAAGAGATCGTACTTACTCACCTTTACGAAAGCCTAGGCATACAACGGATCAAATGAACCAGTGAGCTGCACGATAGATCTCAAACGACCAATATAATCGATTTTCTAGGGTGCCTGCTCTAGAATGTCATTCACCTACTATTCGTCGAAATCCAGCTAGCCCACTTCCTACTTCCTAAGCAATCTGAAGTGAATCAGATCCGAAGGATTTTTCTCAATAACTTCTTGCCGCTTCTATCCGAAAGTAAACTCCACACTCTGAGAGGGTCTGCTTTAGAAAAGAGGATCATTGGTGCTGATGAATTTGGCAGGATCTAGCAGTCTACGCACTACTACAGTGATTTGGTCTACAACTGCCTGATCAACGAAGGACAAGTTGTTTTGATAGTTGCGCAACAATCCGCAGAAAATTACCAACATACTGCTCGCTCCTCGGGTAAAGGCGGCTGTTTTGCGTATTTTGTAGAGCAGTTTGGCTACTGATCGCACGAACACGCCCCCCATGATAGAGTCAGTGATCAGATGATGCCTCAGGTTAATAGTTGGTTTGCTACTCTACTAGCTTTCTTATTGTTTGGCCTCTAAAGGTGCTGCTCCGACTGTTTGTTTGAGCTGTTATAGACACTATTATATTTCTTGTTGTTTCTTGAGGTGTGCGGAGAGTTAGTCGAGCACGATGGTGAGTATTTGTGGTGAGGTGAGCTGATTGAGTGTATTTATGACTAGTTTAGTGAGGGCTTGTTGAGTTTAATCTGTTGCCCTGGTGTATATAACTCTAAATACGTTAGATAGAGCCAGTACTGACTGAGAATCAAGCTGTTAGAGCGATAAGGCTTTTGTTTGCAGGAAGGAGAGTAAGGAGGGGTGGGCTAGGAAACACTTGTGTGTAATTATTTATAGCAAAGTCATTATTTTAGGTACCAGTTGAGCGTGCTAGCCGGTTAGATCTTCAGCCAAGAGTCTTTTAAGCACCATTTATGCGCTTTTGTTGCTGACTCCGCTTATCACGATATCGATGATCTTACCTTTGACTTCTGCACTGGGAGTGTTTAGTCCTTCTAGTAGGTCTTCGAGCTGGTCGTCCTATAGATAGTTGGAGTTCTTGCAAATAAGTTCTAGTTTGTCTAGGATGATCTTTTTGACGTTGATTTCACTAGTACGGGCGAGAATGCCCACGTAGATAGAGAGTGAACCTCGAATGGTGGTGGCGCTGTTGCTGATGGCAGTGGCAGTAAGCGCACATTACAACTTTACAGCATCTGTGCCTTTTTCCTGGAAATCAGTCACTATCCTAAGCAATTTAGCTCGCTGCGAAGGATCCTCTCTGCACCTACTCTTTAGTATTTTGAGAATAGCTAGTTGCAATATATCTCCAATCTACTACACAGCCTGGTTCTTTATTTGTCCTTGTAGATAGTTCATGGCTTTCTGAGCAGCACTCTTATTTAATAGCAAGAAAGCGTTTCGTTTGGTCGAAAGGTCAGTTTATGTTTGCAGTAGTTCTTATATGTCTTCGTCCACGTCCCCAATCACATCTGAGCCGAAGTGAATGAACACGTTGAACAAGCAAATCACTGCGTTGCGTCGGACGTAGGCTGACTTGTGAGTCAAGTTCTTAGTAATCGCAGTGGCTAGTGGTTAGATAACTCCCTTGTGCATTATGCGAGATACGAGTCGCAAAGTGCGTCCTCGTACGTACTCATTGTGTCCAATCAGATCGTTGCGGAGTGAGTTGCAAGCTAGAAAGACCTCTTCCTTGAGTGACTTGTCGGTGGCAGACTTGCTTTTTTCGACAATTTCCCAGTAGAGCATCATGACTTTGCGAAGTTAATTGGACTTGTGCTGGACGGGTATGATGTTGGTGATAATGTTCATGATGATTGGAGGAAAACTCTAATCGTTTACTATACACTTAATGAGGTCCTTCACGGCTACTATTTTTTCCTAGAGTGAGCCGTCTTTGATGCGTTTCTTGATGTCTTCGAGATTAGCAGGGTTGCTGGCAGGTTTGAGGTAGAAGGTGCAAACACTCATATAAATCAAATATGTGTCAAAATGATATTGAAGATTACATAGCCGTCACAGAGATCAATAGATATAAATTGTATTAAAACACATAATAATCGTATTAAGAAATAGATAGAAGGCATATTAACTTGCGAAATGTAAGCATATTCAACAATCAAGTAGTTAGGTATTCAAAAACTATATCTTATAGATCACAACATATCATATGCTTTAGCAAAAAGAGAGGAATCAAAAGCAAGATCATTAATTAAAGAATCTACATAAAAATTAATAAGGAAAAGGCATATTTATATAGATCATTTTATCTTTGTTTGCAATTTAATAAAGTTATTCTCTCATTCCATGAATGGCTCACCCAGCCACTACAGCACCTTCTATGCCTCCCACCGCAGACCCAGACCCACCCTCACTTCTAAACCAGTGTAGTTTCACATCGCATAACCAGTTCTAGACTAGTATCGCCACATACAACTCTACCCTCCCACCAACAAAAGAATCAGACACGTCTCCAACACACATCCATCATAGTCGCAGAACTAGTAAACTACCCGCAGCTTATCAACAAAACACTATAAACAAAACATCAAACAGCACTATAGTATCAAAGAGGAGAGGAAACAAAGTATTAAAGATGAGTGGAAGCAAAACATGACAGAAAAGAAGAATCAGTAGAAAGATCAGTAGATATAATAAAGGAAAGAGGAGTATAAACCTAGGAAAGAGGAGTGGATGCAGAGTATAGATCGCTACATGCTTTCCAAGGAGAGGTTTTTAGAGAGACAGGGCCAATAGTACAATAGATTCGAGTTGCTTAGGCTGGACCGAGTCAACAGGTGTCGCAAGAAAAAGAAAGTAGTCTAGGGCTCTCTCCCCAGCTCCATCCTCAGCCATCAGCCTTTCTAGTAAAACTTCTCCTTCGACGTTATGGTCCAGCCCTTCAGGAAAACATCAAAAACACACATCCGTAGACTAACAGATACATCTAATATAGGCATGGAAACGTCTACTAGATTAATGGAAACATCTACTAGATTAGCTGAGCCATCTGTGAGAGAAACAGATAAATAGGTCATTTTGATAGGTACGTCTGCTAGAATCATGGATCAATCTGCTGAATTTATGGGGACGCGTAAGGGAGGAGAGTTGAGGGTGAAGACTGAGGGGTAGAACAAAGTACTAAAGAGTTTTATTTGTAACTACTTCAAGAAGAAGTACTCCCTCCCAGATAAAAAGTAAAGTTTTAAGCATAAACTGAGGAAGACACAGACCAGAAGACGGCACTTTACATCTTACTGCTATACTGAAGGGCAGTGAATGTTAGCATAAGTAGATTGAGTTGAGCTATGTTGTGATGGGCATATAGTGATGGATTGTTGTGGTTATTAAAGGTTGTTGGGTGATGTTTGTAGCTAGTATTATAGAGTAGTTAAGATAGTTAAGGGCAAACTACTTTGTTTATCATTTCTGACAAATAAGCTGTTAGTTGATATAAGTTTAATGCTATTGTGGCTATATACTATTTAATGAATTTTAATTATTAATTAATGGAAAACTATCGTTTAGTAGTTGCTTATATCATTTGTGAGATAATAAGATAATAAGATTAGTTATTACTTAAAAATAATGTATATTCTTGTTTAAAGTTAATATAATCTATATAGTTGATACATAAGATGGTATTTTATTGCTGCCCTACCAATAATATATTATACCATGAAGAAACCTACCTCTCAGAGCGTCAACAATAAACTCATCCAGAAAAGCTAAACCTTCTCAGAAGTCACCCACATCAGCGATCGCCGCTACCGCTTCTAAACTGCCGCCTTAGTCAGAGTAGCCCTGCCCACATTCAGCAACTCAACCTCGAAGTTTTCAAGGTCTACCCTTGTGGAGTGGGGCAGACCCATAACTACAAGCAGTGTCCCAACTACCACAACGCCAAAGACCGCAAACGATACGGTCACAACTACCACAGCACTCTCTGTCCTGCCATCAAAAACAACCAAAAGTGTCCATAGGGCGACAACTGCCCTTACGCCCACTCACTAGTCGAAGAACACTACCACCCCCAGGAGTACAAGAAGAAGTTTTGTTCGCACTTTCCCAACAGTATCAGTGAGTGTCCGTACCAGGAGTACTGTTCGTATGCGCACAGCGAAGAGGAGATACTGACGCCGCTGATCCACAACTACGAGGAAGACGACGATTTCTACATGTTTTACTACAAGACTGAGAAGTGTCCATTTAATCTGACGAAGCACGACCCAGCATTATGTGTGTACTACCACAACCTGCAAGACTACCGGCGGAAACCACACTAATACCACTACCAGCCACTGGTACTTCTGTCTTTATGTAGCACTGCTACAACTGGAAAATGAAGGAACACATCGACGAGTACCTCAAGGGCTGTTAAATGGGACCCCATTGCAACATGTGTCATGGCTGGAAAGAACTACAATACCACCCGTCCTACTATAAAACCAACAAGTGCGACAATCCCACCTGCAAAAAAGGTTCCTGCTACAACTACCACTCCTAAAAGGAAAAACGCACCATTGACCCCCACGTACTCTCGGGTGCCTTCAAGTACGTTCCCAAAAACAGAATAACGGAGGGAGTCTTCAAAAGCAACCTACAGGGTGGATTCCTGCCCAAACACGACCATCTAGCACATAAACATGACCGCCCTTCCCACAAGCAGGATAATGATAAGTTTGCTTAATGCAAGTCGAGTGAGGGTGGCTACAAAGGCAGCTTTTTGGGCAAACAGGACAAACAGTCTAAGACAGTGGCATACCCCAAGAAGTACCTGTAGGAAACTGAACACAAAACCAACACTCTAGTAATGGTTAAGGAAAAATCAGTGGAGTTCTAGGAAAAACAGTCATGGATCGTAGGGAAGAGTATGGTGCACTCGGATGAGTAATAGGAGGAAGAAGTGGGGAGGGAGGAGAGTGTTGGTGAGGAGCAGGTGTAGTAAGACCAGTAGATGGAAAAGCAAGTGAGGGCTTTGGTGGACTGAGCCTGATCGTAACAAATATATAAGACTAATGAATACATATAACAAATATATAAGACTATGAATAGATATAACCTATAAAGGCATAACTATACATGTCTCAACTGTAGTACATACTTATATGTATACTAAAACATAATTATATGCATACTAATAATGCTTATATGGATACTAGCAAATACTTATACGAATATTAGTTATAATCTTTATTAACATGATATTAGCATGTGTCTTTGTGCTTATGCATTTTTGTACATACTTATGTGCTTATGAATATTAGTACATACTTGATACAAATAGATTTAACTAGAATCAAGCATAGCTTTCCATTAATTAATACTAGCAAATCAAATCACCAATCCATTTCAGTATAACAACTACCATCAATAATCATTCCTCATTATCATTTATCATCTCTACTCATTCCTATATCTGCCATTCCTGCTCATTCTTATATCTGCCATCCCTCTATTTCAAAACTTTACTCCTCCTCCCACGCCTTGTGCTAGCTGCAACTCACCTTCTTCGCCCTCCTTAAACCTACCTCTGCCTTCTTTTCCCTGCTTAAATCCACCTCCCCCTTCTATCGCCACTTCTTTTCGCTCATTTTCCTTATCTTTCCGCTCATTTCGTTATTCTTTGCACTCATCTTCTTTATCTTCTCGAACAACCGCACTTTTTTTGCTTAAAAGTTGTCCTCACTCCACAGAGCATGTTCATTCTTGCCCTTCCTGGCTGCGAAGTGTATTTTTTAAAAAAGCTAAGCATTTTCTTTGGAAACGAGTTTGGCGTACTTTTCTAGTGCCCTTGAAGTAGATATTCGATTATGCCTGCAGTGCTGTTCCCTTTCGAATGACCACATCTAACTAGTCTTCTGCCTGTTTTCCGCGTCTATCTCAGCAAAGGGTCCAGTTTTGCTGGTTGATTTGGACTAGTCGTCGATAGTAACTGCTTATGTTTTAGTTCTCCTTTAGGTCTTGTGCCTGTGGAGGGCTCTAGTATTGGTCTGGAAGCACTGGTAGTGCTAATCGCACTCTGTTTTGCACGCCTTCATAAAAGGCTATGTAAGTTTTTTGCGCAAGAACTTCTGTTTGGTTATTATCATTCTCTACTTCTGTCTACTTTCGATTATACTGCTCTATTTGTCTTTGCCTATTATAGTGCTCTATATTTCTTTGCCTATTATAGTGCTCTATATTTCTTTGCTTATTATAGTGCTCTACTTGTCTTTGCTTGCGATCATCTTACAATATTTGTTTTTGTTTGTAATTGTATTGATTTATGTGTCTTTATTGTTGGTTATGATTCTCTATCTGTCTTATATTGCAATAGTGATATTCTCCATGTCTTTTTTGGCAAAGGCTTTGATTCGATTATTGTTTGCAATCGAATGCTGTTTGGCGGCTACCCACAAGGGAGACTCTCTAAGGAAACGATTTGAATATTCTTTTAGGGGAATGGACTGTTTGATAGTATTTTGGAGTATACTTGTGGGCAGGTTGTTGCCATTACTGAGCCTTAGAGCTGTTGGCGATTGATCTTTTTTAGTGTACTTTTGTTGCTGTTGATGAGTGGGCTATGGTTGTTGGTGATTGTGTTTGTGAGTGGGCTATGGTTGTTGGTGATTGTGTTTGTGAGTGGGTAGTGATTGTACTTAGATGGAATCTAGCATGGTGGAAAATGGAATGGCCAATAAGTTTATAACAAAACAGCAGTCTTTTTATTTATCATAATAAACTTAATATTGAACTAACACAATCAATATACAGCAATTTGAATATTAAGAATAGTCTTGAAAATAGTCTTGGAAATACTATATAAGAGTCTGGAGAATAGTAGTAAGAAATTGGTAATAATATAATCTTTAGAATATTATAAATTAGTAGTCACTCTTATTAGTACTCTCTGTCCTTCTCCTTGTTCGCATTCACGTAAAAATAGTCAGTCTCTGCCATTCTCTTCTTTAGTTCCTAGTACGAGTTGTTCAGGATCACGTTGTATTGGCCCTCGAACACATGGCACGGTCCGTACAGCAGCGAAGCCCTAAGTCTTCGTTCCTACATACACCCTCACTTACCTGGAACACCATGTTGTTCACTTTGGCTATCACTTCCAACGCCTCAGTCAGGTGCTGGTACTCTAACAATACTTGCTGTTTCATTATTATTTAGTTTTCAGGCAAAGATACTTCCAATCTCTAGTTTTTTAGTTTGTTCTTGAGGGCCTTCTAGAGTGCATTGCTAGTTGCTCCCCAGGGAATGCCAGTGAGCGAGACGATAGGTTTGGCGGAGGCCTCTTCGAACTTGATATTGCGGAAGCGTTGGAAGTTGACTCCGAAGAGGCGGGTTTATGGAGTCATCACTTTGTGTTTGTGTTGAAGTGAACTGAACCTGAGTATCATGGTGGACTTATTGTATTTGGAATACTTTGCTGTCTACAATTTATCCATCAGGCTCAACTTGATAAAACCACTCTACTTTTATACAGTCCCCTTCGATTATATATAGGATTTCTGGTAATCTAGTTCCGATTAATGGTTTTCGTCCTTAGTCTTGTATATCTTTTTGAAAATACTCTATATCTACTGCTCGATGTTGATGGATCTGTATGTCTTGTCGATGTAGTACCCACTCTGCCTGCTCTCGTCCTCGTTCACGCTGTACTACACCTGGAACCTTGTCTTAGGAATCAAATCTCTGTATGGCATCAGCATGGCCACCTACACCTCCACTCCATATCTTCCCCTCAAGTACTCTACAAACTACTAGGCTTATTCGTTGCTGATATTATAGGGCAGATCGTACACTTCCAATAGCAACTTGCTCTACTGGGCTCTCTGCTACGACTAGGACTAGTCCCCAAAGTTAATCTTTTTGAATATCTGCAAACCCTAGCCCTTGCTGGCTGTAGCCTAAGCTGCACTTTCCTTCAGATCTTTGCTTTTGGGTTTCTTTGAGAAGGAAAGTCTGGAAAAACTAGTCCTATCCTACAGTTTCATGGCCATCTACAAAGCACTTCGCAGCTTATCCTCTCTTCTACCATCCTACTCTCTTCTACCATCTTACTCCCTCAGATGCCTCTACTACTTGTCATTTCCTTGCTATTTATTAAGCGCTTCCTACCTGGTCTGTCCTTGTGGCTAACTTTTGAGCTAGGCCTCTTCCCTGTTCTGGATGCGGTTGTTGAATTAAAATGCCAGGAATGATCGTTTTTTGTTGATTGAGTCTACCTCGATGATGGGCTTATGGAACATGAGGTACTCGAATGTAGAGCAATTAATGTGTTTGGTATCAGCCACGCTAAGTAGTTTGAGTAGTTCTTCCACTACGCTGTTGTTGAATTTGTAGGACTAGGTCGACACTGAAAAGTTCTTCAGCAGTATTCCTCTAATCTCCTTAAACAGTTTCTGCCTGTCCTTTTAGTGTTCTTTATCGGACTACTGCTAGGAGCGTTGGGTATGTGACTTGAGGGAAGCGTTGAGGGTGAACTGCTATATGATTTTGACGATGCGCGAGGACTGATCGTGGGACAAACAGTGGTGTATTTCACTCATAAACTACCTAGCGTTCTATATCCCCCTGATTCTCTCCTGTTGTTAAATACTACGCTATTGCTATAGACTGCGCTACTGCTATGTTTCTCTCTATCTATCTAAGTTTGCAGTTAGGTCATGCTCGTACTAATCTGTATGGAATGTGGATGTTGGTGATGAGTTGAGCGGGGGGTGGAAGCCCTGCAGTTTGAGGGCCACTGAGTTCATGCTATTAGGGTTGTTCTTTCTGAACTTGTTCTTCTTCTGCCCTTTGTTTTTGGCATGCAGCTGGTCGTGGATGCGCATCAAGAGAGGATGCTTGTCATCGCTTTCTCTAATCCTGCTGAAGTTATGCTGGATGTTTTTGGCAGCAGAGTGGGTCTTGATGAGTTGTTTGGCCATTTTGTGGAGTATCATCCAGGGATTATTAGTTGTGATTATTATGACTGAGAACTATGAATATTGATGAAATACAAATTAAGATAAAGCAGATTAATTTTAATTCTATTTATTAAAGGTTTTATTTAATTTATAGCTTTTTCGTAAATTTTATTTAAGTGTAGGCAATAGGAATGTGGGATATTAAGTTTGAGTTTGTAAATTGTCTGATTTAATGCTAATTATATTGACCATAGGATTAATAAATATGAGTACTATTGTTAGTAATAAATAAGATTATTACTGTAGTGGCTATCAGCATACCATAGTTTAATTAAGTATGATAAGTGCAATAACTGCTATGATATTAATAGGAGTGACTATACCATTACTATTATTAGTGATGTCATATCGTACAACAATCACCTATATTTAGTGACATCATATAGTACATAACATGGCCTAACAATCCCCTATCTTCTCCAAAAACTTATAACTTAGATATGCCGGACACCTACAACGATCCCAGGCCTTCAATCAGTGCAAACTACTCTCCAGAGAACTATACCCTCACGATTTCACTTTCTACCACGACCATGTAGCCTCAAGACACTAACGCAACACCCAGTAACTGACCAGGCTGATCCAAGCCCTAAAGTAGGGCAAACTACAGCCATAAATGCTGCCTTTCAACGTAATAAACTCATTCTATCCTTCGCACGTACTCCATCACCACTTCTCCATCTTCCTCCCTCTCCTTTCCAAACACATGCCACAATTCGCCAAAAATATTTCCCTAAATGGCAGATGGAATACTTCTGCAAGTGGAAGTAAGGGTGTGCTTGATAGTTTGGGTGCTTTTCTACACTAAACAGTGAGACTTGATTTGCAGCCTTAAAGCAAGGAACTGCCCTAGCTGACCTAGGAAGGTACAATTAAAATGAAAGATAATGCTGTCTACTATTCTCCTCAGAGCAGTCCCTATATATCCTTAGCTCTACTACTAGTCCACAAAAAAGGCACTACTCACCTGGCACTTATTCAGGTCAGATAGAACGGTCGGTTGGTGTCTACAAAGCAATTGCGAGACTTGGGTGGAACGATAAGCATGGATTATCTTTCAGTTGGCTACAATTTCAACGGAACTAAATCCCTTCTGGTAGTTGAACGTAATCATACGCTGATTCAGTTTAGCCTAAACTTATCAAACGCGTGATGGGTTCAGCTTCCTTGCAACAGTTCCACGAGTTCCACTACTCGTTGCTGGACCTGCAGAAAAGTTTGTGGGTGACTATGAAGTACACTTCGATGCGTCGACAGTTCAAAACTGTGCCCAACAGCAAATAGGAACGACCCATCATCACCTACCAGGCAGTTCTAATCAGAATAATGAACGCATTCGCCCAATTCATGGCTTTTGCCGACCTAAACAGTCGTCTTCTAGAAAAAGAGTACTATCATTTGGGCTATACTGCCCTACTCACTGAATCTCATCACCTGGTACTCTAGCACCTAGTTCATCTGAGGGAGTGTTGCGGAGGTTTCGGATATTTGCAGCAATCTGGTCATCCCGGGTGCATGTAAAGGACTGCCTACAGGGCAACAGTGTCCAACCAAAAGTAGCTGCAACTGAGCGAGTAGTTCCTTAAACTAAGCCACTACTTCACCAGCTCACAATAAGCCCTCTAGCTGTATGCCCAGCCAGTCACTGAAGAACACCCCGATTATATGAAATACTTCGGCATCTTTCTGTCGATCACCTACAATATGCGCCAGCAAAGACAAAGCATTCCAGTCCAGCACTATAAAAGAGAGTACCTAAAGCAGTCTACCCTTATGAACCTGCATCTGAGGTAGGCCATGAGTAAGGACGGCCCCCAAAATGCGCACTCCCTCCTCCTCCAGTTCGCCATACTACAATATATACTCCAACAGCCACAATTCATCAACTGGAACTTGGTAGTAATTGATCGACAAACCCTGCTGAAAGCAGTGGAAACACAACGCAATGTTTTGGTTGGGCAGTTAGGTGAGCAAGTAGGCATACTGATGGAGAGCATCAGGTGGCCGTACCTGAGAAACGTGGTGGTGGGAGGATAGTCCGAATAGTTCTACAACTAGGTAGCATAGGTAGCCAAGGGGGATTTACGGAATAGTGAGTAATACATAAACTTGGTGCAGCAACCTATAATTGAGCTGTTAGGCTAGACTAGGTCAAGACTGTGAAATGATATAAGAATATAAGCATAACATGATATCTTACTATATAAGCATAGCATGATATCTTACTATAAGAATATATAAATGTATCTTTAT
>Ga0169931_10007549_pt1 | contig 16096 bp, 8 predicted proteins | sample Kivu_15m_20L_FD_129675 | JGI IMG/M metagenome (GOLD analysis project Ga0169931, IMG submission 129675) | Freshwater microbial communities from Lake Kivu, Western Province, Rwanda to study Microbial Dark Matter (Phase II) - Kivu_15m_20L... | ecosystem: Environmental > Aquatic > Freshwater > Lake ...
TAATTCTTTCCAATTGTAAATCGGAATCTCCGTGATAGGTTCCGGTGGGGTCAATTCCGTGTTCGTCAGAAATAACTTCCCAAAATTTGGCTCCGATTTGGTTACCGCATTGTCCTCCTTGTACGTGAACGATTTCTCTCATTTAATTATTATATCTTAATTATTGATTAGATCTTAAATAAGAAAAATAAAATTTGGTTATAATTTTCTTTAATTAAAAAAATTAAATTAACATCTGACAGATATTTAAGATTCAGAATAATTAAATTTTATAAAATTAAATGAGAGAGGTAATTGCAATTCATATTGGACAAGCTGGTATCCAAGTCGGTAATGCTTGCTGGGAACTCTTCTGTTTGGAACACGGAATTCAACCTGACGGACAAATGCCATCAGACAAAACCATCGGAGGAGGAGACGATGCCTTCAACACTTTCTTCTCAGAAACTGGTGCTGGAAAACACGTCCCAAGATGTGTCTTCTTGGATTTGGAACCCACCGTCGTTGACGAAGTCAGAACTGGAACCTACAGACAACTTTTCCACCCTGAACAATTGATCTCAGGAAAGGAAGATGCTGCTAACAACTATGCTAGAGGATATTGCACAATCGGAAAAGAAATCATTGACTTGGCCCTCGACAGAATCAGAAAATTGGCTGATAACTGTACTGGACTCCAAGGATTCTTAGTCTTCAATGCAGTTGGAGGAGGAACTGGATCAGGATTGGGATCCCTCCTTTTGGAAAGATTATCTGTCGATTACGGAAAGAAATCAAAATTGGGATTCACCATCTACCCTTCACCCCAAATTTCCAACGCCGTTGTTGAGCCCTACAACTCAATCCTCAGCACCCACTCTTTATTAGAGCATACTGATGTCGCTGTTATGCTCGATAACGAAGCCATCTATGACATCTGCAGAAGACAATTAGACATCGAAAGACCTACCTACACCAACTTAAACAGACTTATTGCTCAAGTCATCTCTTCACTCACTGCTTCTTTAAGATTCGATGGTGCTCTTAATGTCGATGTTACCGAATTCCAAACTAACTTGGTCCCCTATCCTCGTATTCACTTCATGCTTTCATCCTATGCCCCAATCATCTCTGCCGAAAAAGCCTACCACGAACAACTTTCTGTTGCTGAAATCACCAACTCTGCTTTCGAACCCGCAAGCATGATGGCCAAATGTGATCCCAGACACGGAAAATACATGGCTTGCTGCATGATGTACAGAGGAGATGTTGTCCCCAAGGACGTCAATGCCGCTGTTGCTACCATCAAAACCAAAAGAACCATCCAATTCGTTGACTGGTGCCCCACTGGATTTAAATGCGGTATCAACTATCAACCCCCCACCGTCGTCCCAGGAGGAGATCTTGCTAAAGTCATGAGAGCTGTCTGCATGATTTCTAACTCTACTGCTATTGCTGAAGTTTTCTCAAGACTTGACCATAAATTCGATCTTATGTACACAAAAAGAGCCTTCGTCCACTGGTTCGTCGGAGAAGGTATGGAAGAAGGAGAATTCCAAGAAGCCAGAGAAGATCTTGCTGCTCTTGAAAAAGACTACGAAGAAGTCGGAGTTGAATCCAGCGATGGAGAAGAAAATGAAGAACAAGGAGGTGAGCAATAAAAGGATTTTTTAGTCATCGTTATCTAAATTTATTTTATTTAATAATTTTAAATATTTCATCTATTTAAAAAAATAAGTTTAAGAAGTAAGTTAAAATGTATTTTTATTTAATTAATAAATTAAGAAGTTTCTAAGATTTTATTAAGATTCTTTCAATAAATATTTTTAATTATAAAAATTTATGAATAAATTTATTTATAAAATAATTTTTTATTACAGATATTAAAAAGAAATCTGTATAGAATATCAATTTATATAATTTATTCCTAATTAATACAATTTAATGGAAAACATATAACTAATATTTATTTCACGCTATAAAGTAACAATCTTTAATTGAAAGGAAATTTCGAACTGAATAAAACTTTTCCGTTTTCTGAAATTATAAATGGCAAATTTATGGGACCTACACTGATAGCGGAGGCATTACATTTGATGCATTCTATATCACTATCATTTTGTTCATATTCGTTAATAGTAATTTTATAAATAATATGATCGATTCCAACTAAGAATAAACTTCCGTCATTTGAAATAGAAAAGTCTTTCACCTTTATTGCTGTATATATTTTATTCAAATTATTAGATTTCTCGTCGAATGAACAAAGTTCATCATCAATACCTATAAAATAAAGTGTACCTTCATTATTTATGGAAATCTTTTTAGCTCTGAAATCTAGTTTAAACCAGAAGCACTCATCATTTTCTTTAAACTGATAAAAATAATTTGGATCATCTTTTTCAATTTCGAGCATAGATAATTGATCACAGATATAGCGATATACTGTATACCCATTATCATCGTAATCGCAACCTAATTTATAGGCAATTCCATTACGATTTAATGCAATATCCCAAATGCAGCCGTCTATCTTCATCCATTTCTCCTTAAGAGATCTGTAATAATAACCGTCTCCATATTTACTAATTACGAATAAATAATTATTATAAGCCCCTGTAATAATTTTATTTAAATTTCGTAAATAATTAGAATCCTGGTTGATTTCGTCCCCATCAGTATCATCTATTGAATCAACAGTGGTTTTTATTTTGTGACTTTTTTTTCCTACAAACTCAAATTTATATAAACAACCGCCTAAGTCTAAGTAGTACAATATTCCGTACGCATCTACAGATATATAATTAGCCGCTATTTCTAGATCGGTCCAATTATATTCAATGCAATCAGAATTTAGTAAAGAGATTTGATTATCTATGTTTGTATGATTAATTCTTTCTTCCTCATTTTTATAAATAGATGAATTATCATAAACATTAGTGATTGCTACAGCAACACTGGATGCATCTCCTTTTTTTGAAGCAGCGTAGGATTTGGATTTAGCTTCTGCAAGAATTACGTCTGAATTATCCTGTGAATTAGTAATATTCCTGTCATCATTACTTATATCGTCATTATTTATTATTTCATTTTTATAAGCTGATGCGGTTGATGTCGATGTGGCCTTTGCATTTCCAAGATCAGTCAATGCCTTTGATTTAGAATCGGATAACCCTATGATAAAATCTCCTTTATAATTATTTCTATCTTCTAAATTTAAAAAATTAGAGTTTTTCGAGAGTGATACGGATGAATCTGAATTTGAATTGGCTTCGGCACCCCCAAAATCTGATGCCGAATTTGCTTCAGTGAGTGATGAAGATAATAAGAAATTATCCTGGCTAAAGTGAATCTTAATATCTACACAAAAGATAAACAGAAATAAAAATATTGAAACTTTATTCATAATTTTTCTCATTTTGGTTATTTTGTAAAAAAATTTTTAAACTCTTAAATAAGTTCAAATTTTTATTTTTAATAGTTAATTCAAAAATTATTAATCAAATAAAATTTTTATCTAAAATTTATTGAAATATTTCCTTTGAACTGATCCTAATGTATATTAATAACACTTTTATGGATTGATATGTTTAATACCAGTAGTATTCTATATTTATTATTTATGATTTATTTATTATGTTTTCTCGAATTTCTCAATGACTAAATTCATCATTCCGATTATTAATTAAAAATTTCGGAAAACAATATAATGAATATAATGAAGAAAATAAATTACTATCTAAGTAAAATAGAAAAACTAAATATTGTGATATTTTTAACTGGCAAGGGGAAATATGGAATAAATTTAGAATTATTTTCATTTCCTAATTCTGAAGAAATAATTTTTAATCACCCAAAAAATATCGATTCATCTAATGATTTAAAAACTTTCCTTTCAAAATCTGACAGGAATTCAACTCTGATTTTTACAAAAATTGATGAACTAACAGAAGAAATTTCTGAAATACTTTTATTTTATTTAGAAATAGAACATGTAATAATAAGATTGTTCTGTTTCGAATCACAAGATCTAGGAGAAAATGAATTGATTAAAAGTTCTATTGGTCAACGATTAAAGCATTTTATTTTTCGTGTGAATTTAAATACAAATATTCAAGATGAATATTTAAATTCTATGTATCATAAAATAATTAAAGATAAAATTTTGTTTAAATCTCTTTCAATTTATGAAAAATCCTCAACAAAATTTTTATTTTTCAAAACTAAAAATGAATATTCAAAAATTATTGAGCTGAGGACCTTTCTATTATTGCTTGACTCATTGGCAGAGAATAATAAAAATGAAAATGAATTTGATGATTTTAATTTCAATAATTTATTGGAAAATAATTTACTTCAACATTTTTTCATAAATAATCAAAAATTTAATCATTTAGTCCAAACATGTTTGAAAAGTTTAAATTATATAAACATTTTCAAAATTAGAAAAATCATTTCAAAATTACAGGAAGAGTTAACGAAATTTCATCTAAAAATTGACAGAGTGCGTGATGATTATTCCCAAAATAAACAAAATATTTATAAAGAAAATAATTCACTTTTTTATTTTATGGAAAATCTAACACAAATGGAGATCATTCAATTAATAAAGAACATAAATAAAATTATTCTGATAAAAGACTTCACGACAGCTTCTGAAAAAATAGAAAATCTTTTGCATAACGAGGAAGAAAATTTATATGCGACTATCTTAAGTTTTGAAATTAAAGAAACATCTACAGATGTACTATTTTATAATCAACTTAATTCAAATGGAAACCAAAATTTTGAGAAAAAATTAGCAATAATCAAACCCTTTTCAATATTAAAAATAGAGAATATTTCCATAAGGTATAAAGACCAGAATAAAGGATATTTCCAAATAGATTGCACTTTGTTAAATGAACAAGAAATAAAAAATTTTGTAAAAAACAATTCAACTTACGAAGATTGGGGGTTATATATTTCAGAAATAAACTCAGAAAAATTAAATTATTCCGAATATAAGTTTCATCTTTTAGATTTCATGGTAAATATCTCAGTAAATAGTTTGGATTTTGAATTTTACAAAAGGGAAAAGTTTTTAAAAGAATTAGAAGATGCACTTAATACTAATCGCATTTCTTTTAAGGGTTTTAATCGATCTGATTATTTTCTGTTAGGACGAATTTATAATATGCTTGGAGAATACCAAAAATCCAACATGTATTTTAAAAGATACAAATTTTCAAAATATGACACTTATAACAATCTTGCATGTAATTCTTCAACGGATGCCTATTTTAATATTAATATGGCAAGTATTTCACTAGAGGATTTGAATGATCCAGTAAGTGCGTGGGAATATCTATCTTTGGCTATGAATAATTTAAAAACAAATGAATTTCTTAAATATGAAAAAATTATTTTAGAAAAAATAATTAATTTCAAGCGTATTGCCTTTTTTAAAAAATTTCAAGAGTATGGCTTATCTATGATTAACATAGATGAGATTGGTTATATCAATAATAATTCATATTTAGATGATTTTTTAATGAGATATCATATAATGAGAGGAAACTCAGATATGGCCTTAAGATATTATAAAGAATTGATAACATTAAATTTAGGGAAAAATTATTCTGAAATTGATCCTAATTTTCCAACTTACAAAAATATTTTCATCGGAGCTATCCATGCAAATATTTTCCTTGGAATCTATTCTAATTATGTATATTACACGTCAAGCAGTATCGCAGGATATGTAAGTTTTAAAAATTATCTTAAATATGTAAAAGAAAATAAAAAAAATGAAATTCCCATTGAATTAAACATAAGTCTTGATAAGACTTCAATACACGATTATCATATAAATATATTAATACAAGATGGCTTGCTATATTATCCTTGTTATTACATAAACGATCACGTCATTGAAAATCTTAAAATAATTTCAATTTTTCCATTTACAATCATAGAATCAATAGGCAATAATACAATTTTAATAAAGAAAAATACTATCCTTGAAATATTATCAGATACAAGTATTGAAATACTAAAATCAAAATATTTCCTATTCTTCAAAAATTTCTTTAATATATCAGAAAATAAATATCACATATTAGAAAATGTCCATTCAACAAAAAATTTAATGGAAGTTCTTAAGGAATTGATACATCTTATTTTATGTTACAATCACTTGAAAAAGTTTGGTATTTTAAAATTTATTAATGAGCATAAAATATTTATTCAACTCTATAATTTAATCTCAAAAATTTTGAAGAATGTTATGTTAATAATGTCTTTACCGCAGTTTGATTTACTTGGAATAATAAATAACTTTAAAAGAAGCAAAGACAAGTATATGAAAATGATTTTTTTCTTATTTTATTTGACATTGAAAGTTTCAATCGGCCTTATAAAAGAATATTCTCTACATAGAAGCAATAAATACTTGTACGATAGTAGCATTACTAAAGTGATTGAACTCCTTGAATCTAAAATTCCTTATTACATTTTGAATATTAAAAAAGAAGACACTCATAAATTTAAAAGTGTTATCTTGAAAAAACTTGATGATGAGAAAATTTCTTTCTCTGAATTTGTTAAACAAATCGAAATAAAATTTTGCAAAAGAGATAAGATAGTGAAATATCTCTTAAAATCTTTTATTATAAAATACATTAATAATTTGATGTATAAAAAATTGCTTGATAATTTTCCTATCGAAGATATAGAAATTATTTTGAACAAGAATATTGATTTCTTAAGATGCGATGGTAAAAATTCAATCAACATTTTCTTTCACAAGAAGATTATAAATATTTACAAAATAAAACAAAAAATAAATATATTGAATTCACAAAAAACGATTGCTGAGATAATCAGAAATAGAAATAAGGAGTCAAGCAATTCTGCATTTAAATTAAAATTTCATCAGAATAAATTAAAAGAAGAATTGATGGATTTGTTAAGAATAATTCAAAATAAATTTTCCTTCTTCCTTTTTAGTGTGAAAAATACTTCCAGTCTTATTCTAAATATTTTAAAGATGATTTCTCCACATTTTACAAAATTCTTAGAATCATGCGACTCAAAGGAACTTAATCCTTTCAATTTCAAAAACGAAATTTATGAACTAACTATGCAAGAAATGAAAACATTTTTGAGATAAAATAAATAAACTTATCTTATTTAAAGATTAATTTTAATATTTGAATTAAATTTTATTAATTATTTATTATTTCATAATGGAAATAAAAAACAAAAATAATGCAACTAACCAAAAAACAAATGAAAAGCCTATCAAAAATAACGACGAAATTGAATTAGTCGATAACAGAAGTTCCGACGAATCTGATGAAGATAACCAAAATGATCAATCTAGGAAAATTATTAAAAAGAATGAAAAACGTGGCAGAGTGTTTATAAAAAATCTTCCTTTTAAGCTCATTTCTGAAGAGGAACTAAAATCTTCGCTTGGCCAATATGGTGAAATAACCGACGTAAATTTACCTATCAACGAAAAAGGCCTATCAAAAGGTTTCGGTTTCATTCAATTTAAAACAAGGCGTGAAGCTTTAAATGCAATTAAGGAAGGAAATACTGCAAATTTAAAATTCGGAGGAAGGAAAATCAATCTTTCATTAGCATTAGCAAAGGAAGATTACAAAGAAAGAGAAAATGAGCTACAAATAAAGGAAGAAGAAGAAAAAATTTTAAAAATAAGGCAGGAAAAAATATCGAAAAAAAATATTCAAGAAGTAAATGAGGTTGAGGAGGAATCCAAGCCGAAAAGACCTTTATTAAACGATCCATCTCGTACACTATTTGTAAGAAATCTTGGATATAACACAGATGAAGCGAGACTAAAAGAATTTTTCTCTAATTATGGTCAGGTATTATATGCCAAGATTGTCCGTGATAGGGATACAAAAGTTAGTAAAGGCACAGGATTTGTTATGTATAGCCATAAAGAAGATATGGATAATGTGCTTCAATTATATAATACTCATAATAATAACAAACAAGCAAAAAGTAAATTTAATAAGAATAAAATTAATTCCGAAGATGATTCTAACGGCTTGAACCCTTTTGAATTGGATGACCGACAGCTCTACATTTTTCAAGCTATGTCCAAGGAAAATGCACAGGAAATGGAAAAACAAGCACAAAAAGAAAAAAATGCAGACAAGAGAAAAAGAGAATTACTTTACTATGGATTGAGCGAAGCCAGCATAAAATATTTCAAGGAAGAAAACCAAAATATTTCAGAAGAGGATAAGGAAAAAAGAGAAGCATTAATCAATCTAAAAAAATTAGATTTTACTAAAAATCCTAATCTTCATGTTAGTAACACCAGATTAACTATTAGAAATTTAGACAAGAACGTCGATGAAGAGAAGTTAAAAGAGATAATCAGAGAAAAATTGAATGAGTATGAAAAATCATTAAATGAAGAAGAACGTAAGGACTACAACAAAGTAAAGAAAATTAAGCAGATTAAGTTATTAAGAAACAGTAAAGAATTAGATAAGAATGATCAACCAAAAAGTAAATGTGTAGCTTTTGTAGAAGTCTGTGATTTAAAAGTAGCCAAAGCCTTGATTAATTTAATGTCTAACATGAAAATTAATAGTAAGAATAAAAAAGGATTAATCCTTGATTTTTCTTTGGATGATATAAGAAAAATCCAGACAAGATTGAATAAACTTAAAAGGCTTCAGGAGAGAAAGAAAGAGAAATCAAGTGCAGATAATAAGGAAAAATCAGCAAAGATTAAAAAAAATTCAAACAAAAGTAAAAATAACGAAAATCCAGTAGGTGATTCTAATTCCTCGAACTATAACAATCATAGTAATGAATCTCTTGAAAAACAAAAAAATTCTATTGAAAATATTTCTGATGTTAACGTTTTGTTGGACCTTTATAATAAGACAGTCTCTAGGGGGAAGAAACAGAGAATTAACAAGAAATTGAAAAAATTAGGGGTCAATCCACCTCCCACAATGGAAGCAAAAATTAAGGAAATAGATAATACAAATGATTTCTTTAGAAGACCGAACTCTAATTCCAATGATGTTTATGTCACTAATAGGATTGAGAATGAAAAAACAAATTTTAATAAAAAGATTCAAGAAAATATAAAAAAAGCTAAAGATGTAGAGAAAAATAAAAAGTCTATTCTTAATAATAAAAGAAACAGGAATGAAGAAGTAGGAGAAGACGGATTTGGTAAAAATAAAAAAAGAAAAGTTGAGAAATTTGAAAAAAATCCAAAAAATGTAATTCAAACTTCTAATAATCAGAAAGCGAAAAATAAAAATTCAAAATCTTTTGAATATGGCGATTTTTCAGATGACGATGACATGGACGAAGACATGAACCCGTATTATTCCCAAATTCTGCAAAATTTAAATAAAAAATAAAGTATAAAAATAAAGTTCATTTTGAAAGGAATTTAAATTAGAATTTCAATAATATACCTACTATATTTCTTAAAATAAATTTAAATATATTATGTTAAAATTATTTATAATTATTTGCTACTTAATTATATATATTTCCTATTTATAATTAAATTTATTAAATAATTACTTTTAAATAACTATAACTATTAAACAGACACATTTAATTTTATTTGAAACAAAACGTAAATCTATATATGTTTAAGCTTCATTGATTATCTTCATTTTGTAAATTATGATCTTCATTTATGCTTTGCAAAACATCCTCTCTATTTTCATAAGAGAAATCATTTGAGTTATTTTGGTTTATTTGCTCAACGATGTTTATATCATCAACTTCTATAAGAGGAGCATTATCGTTATTTAAATTAATTTCAGATTGAGGATGAATTTGATTCTGTGTATTTCTATTAGATTCATCTAGCACATTATTTATCGAATTATCTATTAAATTATTGCTATTAATATTATTTGTTTGATCATTTTGAGTGTCTTGAGCGTTATGATTTAGTAAACCATTAGCAAGGTTATTGCCAAGCGCCATTTGAATGTTATTAAGCCTGATTATATCTTGGACGACTTGATTTATTTCAGTGTTTCTAGTCTGAATCTGGCGCCTTCGATTACGTAGGTAAAATAAATAAAAGCCAATAGTCAAGACATTAGCTATCATAATAACTGATGCAGTTTGGTTAAATTCTTGTATAAAAAGAACTAACCAGTTTTTCCTCCACTTATTAGGAAATTTTGTCAAGTCCATAGAAATTATTACACCATCTGTATTCAATATAAATAAAATTCTAAAATATAATTAATCTATTTTACATTTTTTCGTCAATCCTTTCAACAAAAAATGTGGAAATCTCTTTATTTCTGTATTTTTTAGGGAGAGCTTTTAAATTTATAGTTTTAACGATGTCTTTATATTCTGAAGATTTTTCCTTGTCTTTTTCTTTGTATAAGAAGATGTAGGTGAACTCATTTAAATTTTCAAATTTCTAAAATTAAAAATGTTTCTTTAAATATATTTTTACTATTATCACATTTTCGTTTTTGGAGTCAGCGCTGATCTTACTCACCCTTTCGTTTTTATGAAATTTATATTGTATCCAAGCTACTTGACTCTTGGTATCAGAAAAAGCAAGGTAATATACAATTCCTTTGGCTATTTCGTACGCTATATGTTTATTATTTGGGGAATTAGAGAACACAGTAGGTCTCATATAATCCTTGAAGTTTTTTATAGATGTTTCGAGATTAAATTCTTCTTGATTAGTATTATAATTGTCTGTTATAATTTCGTCATTTAATGGTATTCTTATAATGTTTAAATTGTAAGAATTGTCTTCAGTTGTATTGTAAATATTGTGATAATCTGTGTCATTTGCTTTAATCAAATTTTGATTTAGATGAATTCCTGAGGTATTAGCAGTTAAAAAGATATGCGTAAGCTTGTAGTCAGCTTTAGAATAACCGTCATGTACAAATTTTAATGAATTCGTGTGAAACAGTTGATCAACTTTTTTATCCAAAAGAGGACCCAAAAAAGAAACTTTCCATAGTCTTTTGCCATCAACATTATCTCTTTTAAGGATATAAAATTGTCTAAAATCAACATTCCTAGCATAAGCTATTACATTAGATTTAATTGCCATCGCAACGATAGGAGTGTTTCCACTTAAGGAAAGGTCATCGTAGGTTTCATCGTTGAAGTAATTCGCAAGGGATAAAATTGAACTTGAATCAACATTCTTTTCTTCATGATTAGATTTTTCTGATATTTCAAAATAATGATCAATAAATTCATTAGATTCTTGTTGTTGGAATTGTCTAAATTCCTTTGATGTTTTTGTATTGTATTTAATATTTTTACTTAGTAAATAATTTTGGTACTCCTTATCTATCTCTTCATCAGTCTTCTCTATTCCTACATTATTACAGTTTATATTATGAAAGTATCGTATTCTATAGGTTACTGTATGTCCTTTAATTATTCTGTAAAATACACTAATCTGTTTCTTATCTGAGGAAGAAACAGCACCAACAATCTTTCCATAGAACCTCGAAGTCCAACATAATTTAATTAAAGAATTTTCTAGTAAATCATAAGGAGAAGCATCATTAGTAATTAGATTTTTCATTGGAATTGAATACAAAGATATCTGCCCTATTTTACTATCGAAATGAGTGTTGGAATCCCGTTCATTTGAAACACTTAGAATATAAATCATTTTATAATCGGAATCAGGATACATCGAAATTTTTGTAGAATTTGAAAATTTTAATTTTGACTTTTCATATTGTTGTAAAATTTCATTTGCATGAGAATTGTTATTTTGTAAATTTTCGTTTTCTGTACCGATTTTGTCAATTTTAATAGAATCGTAATTTATTTTTGAAATTTCATTTATTGAAGTTTTTTGTTGATCATGATTAAAATATTTTCCAATATATTTTTGTAGTGACTTTAATAAAATTGAATCGAATTCTGCTTTTTGATAAGGGTCGTATGAATTAGCGATATACTTTGGAGAGATTGTCTCTGAAGAGAAAGTGTTAAGAATTATCATAATCAAAATCGTTATTATTAATCCTATTAGCAATATCCAGTATTGAGCCGTCATTATTTATTAGTTAATAATTGAATTTCAAAATCATAATTTAAAGCATTTTAAAAATAAAAATTAAAAACGCATAGTAAATAAAAAAGGTAAATTAAAATTTAAATAACTTTTAAATGTTATTATTTATTTTGTCTTCTGCGTTACTTATCAATACCTACTGATTGTGGAATTATGTCGATAAAATTTTACATTTAAGTTCGAAAAGTGACAACATATTTTACAAAATTAGTATATCATTTTATTTTAAATCTTGTTTTTTAAAGATTGAATTAAAATATAATATTATCATAATTATATCTCTTGAATTTTGTGCTCGAAATTCTTGAAAAGTATATAAGAACATATAAATTTTCTTCAAATGTTTAATTTTTCTTTTAACTTATTATAAAAAAGAATTCCTCATTATAAGCTATAAACATATATATAAATTTTACTTTTATAATTTTTTTAATTTAGTCTATATATTCAAAAACATACATAGTTAAATTTAATATGTTTTTCGAAAATATTAGCATATAGCTACAATTTTTATTTCAGGAAATTTTGATCAATTTATTTAATTGTAAATTTCATCATTTATATAGTTATATTATATTCCCAAGTATATTAGATCATAGAAACTTATTAAGCATAAAATATATTTAAAATATAATTAAGAAAATGTTTTCGACAATTTCATTGAATCCTGAAACTGACAAAGGTAAAAGAATAAATGAAACAAGTTTGGAATCAAAAAATAATAAGCACCGATTAGGAAGACCAGAGTGGCAGCAATCATGGAAAAGTATTCAACATTCAGAACACAATCAGAAAGATGTAAGTATTTAAAGAGATTCTTTTACTTAAATATATAGTATTTCAATAACAGAGTAATCCTTGACAAGCCATATTTAAAGCCAAATTTTTCCCAATTTGAATTAGTTCACTTTCCTAATGCCGAACCATTTCTAACAAGTTACAAAAGAGATATTAAACCATTTAAATGTGAAGATAGATCAGAATCTAAACATAAATTAAAAGAATTTATAAAAGCTTCGAGAATTATTTTAGGTGATTACACAAAAGTAACAGATTCCACGTACAAAGAAAATTATATTGAACCTGAAATTCAAAAATCTAGATTTAATTATAATAAAATTCAATTCCACAACCAAGATTACAAGGTCAATCCTATTACTTCAGATTTGATTTACAAACCTACTCATAAATATTGGGCTTTTGACTACTATAATAAAGATAAAAGTAAGTATTTTAAATCTAATGATAAAATAAATGGTTTAAATACCAATTTTAAAAGAGTATTTGATCCCATTGTTAATCGTTATTTTAATTAAAATTTGATTGTCACAGTCACAGTAACAATCAATATTGATTTTTATGAAAGAAATGTTTAGTCTTATATAATAATAAATTTTTCGAAACTTATAGATGAATTAAATTATTAATACATAGAATAGTCATGAAAAATATTTTAAATTTTTTCGATAGTTTCGAAAGAGTATACTACATTACCCTTCCTATTAATTTTATCAATGTTAGTATTCAGTATCGATTATAAATAACACAATAATATTAAAAGTCAAAAGAATAAAGAAATCATTTTAACCTTGAATTTTTATCATATTAAATAACATTTTTAAATTTATATTACTATTTTAAATAAAAATTTCTTTTGGATTTTCTAATGTCAAGTAAATTAAATAATAATTCAGGAAATTAATTTTTTCTTGTATTAATTTTATTTAGTTCTACATTTTATATTTTTACTTTTATATTTAACAAATTTTTTAATTATTTCACCAGAAAATAAATATAAATAAACTTTATTAAAATTAATATAAAATTAAATGAACAATAATAACATAGAGAACAAAGCCACAGATCCAGGAGCTGACGGTCAGACTATCGTTGAAGAAAAGGTAGTGAAAGTAACCGGTGATATTCAAATCAAGAAGTATACAAAAGGACGTCTATTAGGAAAAGGAGGTTTCGCAAGATGTTTCGAATTCACAAGTCTGGATTCTAAAAAAATATACGCAGCCAAAGTGGTAGCTAAATCCTCTCTAGTAAAATCAAGAGCAAAACAAAAATTAATTTCTGAAATAAAAATTCATAAGGCCTTGCACCATACCAATATAGTCGGTTTCGAACATTATTTCGAAGATACAGAAAATGTCTATATTCTCCTGGAGATGTGCCACAATCAGAGTTTAAATGAGCTTTTGAAAAGAAGAAAAACACTTACAGAATTAGAAGTTCAATGTTTTGTAGTTCAATTAATTAAAGCACTCAAATATTTACATTCCCATAGAATTATCCACAGAGACCTTAAACTTGGAAATTTATTCCTAACAGATAAAATGGAATTAAAAGTTGGAGATTTCGGACTTGCGACAAAATTAGAATTCGAAGGAGAAAAAAAGAGAACTGTTTGTGGTACCCCTAACTATATAGCCCCTGAAATTTTAGATGGGAAATGCGGTCATTCTTATGAAGTAGATATTTGGTCGCTTGGAGTAATAATTTATACACTTATAATCGGAAAACCTCCTTTTGAAACACAAGATGTGAAATCAACTTATAAAAGAATTAAAATGAATTCATATTCCTTCCCTGAAAGAGCAGTAATAAGCGATGCAGCTAAAAATCTGATTAAGGATATTTTAATAACTGATCCTACTAAGAGACCTTCACTTGATGCGATTTTAGCTAGTGATTTTTTCCAACTAGGGGTATCTGTACCTAAATTACTTCCGGTTTCTGTCTTAGCATGTCCTCCTTCTTTAAGTTATATACGTCAATTTATGCCTGATGCTGGCCCTAATGGGATAGTTCAAAAACCACTTTCATCAACCAGAGCTTCATTTAACGAAGGAACAGAATTAAATAAAGACAGTTCTAATAAATTACTTACTGATAGAAATAAAGCTCAGCAAGGGTCATTATATTCCAGCAGTAAACCAGAATCTCAACCAGATACAAATAGGCCTAATACAACTAATTACAATTCTAATAAAGGGGGTGCACAAACTAGAGATTCTGGTAAAAATTTGGTGTCAAATATTATTTCTAATGATACAAAACGAATTAAAACAAGTGCAGGAAGTTATTTAAATACTATCAATATATTGGGAAATAGTACTGCGAATCAGTCAAGCAATGTTTTACCGGCTGCAGAAATTTGGGTCAAAAAATGGGTCGATTATTCTTCAAAATATGGCCTTGGTTATTTACTCTCGAACGGTTATACTGGAGTATTTTTCAATGATTCTTCTAAAATTATATTAAATCCGATCAAATTGACCTTCAACTATATTGAAAGAAGGCAAACTGATAAACAGGAAATTATTTCTACCCACACCCTTTCTGACTATCCTAAAGAACTACAGAAAAAAGTTACGCTCCTTCACCATTTTAGAAGTTATTTAGAGGGTGATAATACTAACAAGGAAATTACTAATATGAATACTAATACTGATTGTGAAAAAAATTTAGTGATGAATTTCAAAAATTTACAAATAAATGAAACTGATAACAAAACAGAAGATGATTCTTCCAAAAAATCAATTTGTAGTGTTTATGTTAAAAAATGGATGAGAACCAAGCATGCAATAATGTTTAGGCTTTCTAATAAAATTGTACAGGTGTGTTTTCAAGATCATACAGAAATTATCCTTAGTTCAGAATCTAGAGTCGTTACATACGTTAATAAAAAAGGGGAGAGATTAACCTATCCCTTAAATAATGCACTTGAGTCGAATAATAATGAAATGACTAAAAGATTAAAATACACTAAGGACATCTTAACTCATATGTTGCATCTCAATCAAGGTGCAGGAACCACTGGAACAACTGGATCTAATACAGGAACTTTAAGAATGCCAAGTATTGGAGGAGATCTTATGGGTGAAAAATGAACGGTGACATTCATTAAATAAAAGTTAATAAATCACGGAATTTTTTGATAATAAAATAAGTTTTTTATAATGATTATATAATGTTGGAATATTTATTTCATTTACTTAGAATATGTTTTTATAATATATA
>Ga0169931_10007550_pt1 | contig 16096 bp, 13 predicted proteins | sample Kivu_15m_20L_FD_129675 | JGI IMG/M metagenome (GOLD analysis project Ga0169931, IMG submission 129675) | Freshwater microbial communities from Lake Kivu, Western Province, Rwanda to study Microbial Dark Matter (Phase II) - Kivu_15m_20L... | ecosystem: Environmental > Aquatic > Freshwater > Lake...
GTAACGCGAGTTTTGCAATCTCCATCCGTCTCCGTCTCAAAATACCAGGACTCGTTACATATGTATTTGTCACCATCAATCACCTATAGCTGAATACGCCATCGATAAATAATTGTAGCATTTGATCATATAATCTCACCAAGATCTCACCAAAGTATACACAAGAAAATGGTCAAACGATCAGAATCAGCTCCACTCGACTTTAAGGGTTTCTCAGCCTTTGCAGATCATACATCTGTTGCATCAGCGGCTGTGCAAATGTCTCGTCGACGATCTTCTTCGACACTCAATAATAATAATAATAATCTTTCATCATCAACAGCAACGGCTTCTATTACCTCGTCATTATCTCCGGCTGCTGGTACTTCCACCTCTATAACATCGTCATCTTCCTCGCAACACCTACGACCGTCGCCAATCTACTTAGGAAACGATCCACAAATTATCATTCTCTTTCGTAGTATCGGACAAAAGAAGGATGCGACAACAAAAATAAGATCCATGGTCGAACTTTCATCACTCGTCTTTCCAATTACTTATCATGATACTGATGATATTGATGATGGTATTTGTACGACTAAAGATATACCCAACTCATCCTTTCAAAAGCGTTTTAGCAGCAACAACAACAAAAATAGTAATAAGATGATGAGCAACTATACAATAGAAAATCCTCCAGGGCACTTAAAAAAATCGGATTTAATACTTGTCTTGAGTCATTTCTACTATCTCTTTCAAACAAAACTTATACATGATAATAATCCGCTGGTACGACTAGAAGCCATCCAAGTAATTAGAAACGCCATGTTACATGTTCCCAAGGCTTTTTATACTCTGGCATTTACTACACAAATGACGAGTAATTATCGAAATTCAGTGGATAATGAAATGGACTCTTCTACCTCGAATCATCTATATGAACAATATGCTGGATTAGGTATAGGGAATGTTATAGGATACATCTATACAGCCAAATGTTTATTAGATTCTACTGTCAGTCCGATAGCTTCCATAACTTTCTCTAGAATGTTAAATATAGGAAAAGAAAGATGGAATCATCATCAGCAACAAGAACAACAACTGGGGGTCAAGGAATGTCTAAAGCAAGAAGGAGGAGGGGGGCACGAAGATGGTAATGATGATGCTGATGACATTGATTCAAAACGATTTATATGTAACTATATTCTTCGTCATATAGAGGCTATAATGCATTTTAGTTCACGTCCAGTGATTTTAAATGATGCGTTAATGGGAAAAGTCAATCAGAATACCCACAGTATCTCATCTCATGATACAGCATCCACCACTCTATCAGGGAAGAATACCATAAAGAAAAGTACAAGTTCTATAGATTATCCCACAACTGTACAAGATGGAGGAGATACTTTTGACAAAGAAGAAGTAGAAGAAAGATATGAACGAACTGTTATATCTTCCTTAAAAGCACTTTGTACTTTATTACAAGAATATCCTGAGACATCTTTTACTCATCTAGGAGATGATGGTCAAGAATTGCTATATTCGACCTTGATACAATCTCCTACTTTACTATGGAAGCATATGAATAGTACTCGAGGGAATTTTCGACGAGAAACGTATAATATAATTTCTAGTGCTTGTCAACATGCATTGTCCTTGGTTCATTCACTCCCTTTCAACAAGTCGACTTCTAATGACCGCGGACCATCAACCTTACAGTTCAATACCAAAATTCAAGCACTCATGACTCAAGCTCTTGTCTCCGAACGAGAAATATCTAATTTTCCAGCCTTATTTGAAATGCTTCTTGTTTATATTCATTCTTGGAAGCAAATGATACAATCAGTTAGAGGAAGTAGTGGCATCGACGCTGAATCTACCTTATGGGATGAACTCAAATTAGATACACTGGTAAAGGCTCTTGTAAAGCCTTTAAAACATGCGTGTTATGGTAGTGCAGCTAATCAATGGGGACCAATTTTATTACCAATCATCGCATGTATGCCGAATCAACTGACTTTGAAGCTTCCTATTGTAAAAAATCTGGTAAGGAAGCAAATACAGAATACTCTTGGAATGGTTTCATGTTTATTACAACATATTGTCTCATGTATCCTTCCCTTTCAATATGTTATAGTGGGAGGGATGCTCTGCTACAACGGTTCGTGTCGATAAATTGGCCATAGTCTCAGCTGTTGCTGAGATATGCGGTTATCTATTAAGCTGTAAAACAGTAGATGATTCTAAGGATAGCGACGCGATCAAGGAATCGACGCAGCTACTCACTGAGTCCTTATCTTTTTATCTAATGGAGCCCTCGCTTGGATCATCCTCCATGGAAAGCTCCAAAACTTTATGCAGGATACTATCCAAAGTACTTGTCAAACTTGATAAGATCCCATCTTATGATGATCATGATGGCAAACATTGTTTCCTTTATGTTCAATCATTTTTCTGGAGCGAGGGTATTTCTACGGTATGGATTCAATCATCACTAGACGATGACTCTGTTATGAGACTCAATGCTTTGATCAATAACCTTCTTGTTTTAATGGTGGATAGCAGATATTTGCCTGGACGTTGCAGCGACTTACTTCTCAGTTTCAAGTCTGTGTTTCGTAACTGTATGACCTTGCCACAGGGACATTGGTCCGATATTAAGATACAGCTTTTTTGCAATATATTTACGTTATGTGGTGTAAAATATATCTTGTCCGACGATGATGATAACAATGACGAATCTCTCCATGGTCATGTTGAGACCTTCGTCATGAATACTATGCTCACATGGTTAATCCCACGAGTTTCGTCCACGAGTGTCAACTCGCCTAATCAGGCAACGCATAAAGCGATATTTTCTCTTCTTTTCCTTATTCTTCTTTCGATCGAAAATTCAGAGGTAAAGAAACTATTATGGGAGGCCCTTTTGAATGAGCTTATAAAAGCTGGTGTCCAATTGGATGCACTTACAGGTGGTTTATCAGTATTAATATCGTTAGCTGAGGAGCGTGGTATACTGGAGTTTTCATCCGTTGTCATACGATCTAGCGTATTGAATTCATTCGCACTTCACTTGAGTCAATGTGTTATGATGAGCAATTGCGATGAAGCAGTATATAGTTCTAGAAGAATTTCGTCAGCTGAAAGAGCTAATTTCTTATCTTTTCACGGACTTGATGGCGAGGATATGAGCAATAAGAATCTTTACAGAGATTTTATGAGTCTCACCCTGGGGCTTTCGCCGCATTTTTTGAGTACACCTATCATATCTGCGGAAACAGTAAAAGATATTGCGACCCTATTCGCCTTTTTAAGAGATGATTCATCACTAGAAAAGGGGCAACTTATTCTGCTGGAACTTTTGTTGGAGAGTTGTTTCGTCGGGAAGCTCACAGATGAAGACGATGTTCAAATTCTACTACTTACAGCATGGAAGCAGGGCGGTGGCATTTGGGACATGGCCAAAGTACAGATTGTATCATCTGTTCAAACTATACATTGTGTATCGGTCTTTATCGCTGGTTGCTTCAATGGGCTTCTTGAAATATTGTCGAGGCCCTTTTCTTTTGACGGTACTAGTTCTCTTGCAGAATTATGGAGTCAAAGGTGCGATATGTTGTCCACAATGTTGTGTTAACCCCATTCCTCATACAGCTCATACGACAAATTTTGTTCACTGAAAGAGCGTGGCGTTTGTATGAAATTTGCATGCGGGATGAGCATCGAACCAAGAAATTTGCCCGACTAAGTGGTATTGGAAACGTTACGCTTTGGATATCAACAACAAATAACGCTTGCACTGGTCGTCGCGATTTTTTGTACCGATGCCTCAATCTATTCCTCAAAAGTTTTGAGCAATCAATCGATCGATGCATGTGCCTTGTTGGTCAGAACGATGACGATATTGAATTTATGGCTGTTTTATTGAGTGCATTATGTGTTCCAGTATCTTCATATTGGTCTCCATCTATTGTATCCAGATGCAAAGAGCTATATTCGTTGTTGCATGCGTCTAAAAATCTACCACGTTCATTCCATTGCTCTGTTGCTTTTTGTCTACTTGATTCGCTTTGCACTAAACTAGAAGATGTAAGTATTTCGGAGACAGAGACAGTCTGCCTCATGACAGCGTTGGATTTTGTGATGGATCATTTGGTTGGTAAGATAGTGTACGACGATGCCTCTGTGCCCATACATCGACTGACGCAGGATGGGTCTAGAATCATTATTGATCAAGAGCTCGCTTCCTTTATCAACGACATCGAATCTCAAATGTGTGAAAACATCATCAAGCGCTATTTGACCCCACCGGATGCGCATGAAACCATGACATCGATTCAGTTGGATATTGCTTCCGAGACCTGCAACTTAGTTCTTTCTCGTTGTGGGTTACCTGGTAAGGCAGGTTTGGGTAGTAGAAAATATGAGTTGTTCTTGACTCTTACGTCGATGTGTGATCGCGTTAAGAACTCGCTGTCTGCTGCAAGGATTGGAAACACTGACAGTAATCTACTGAGACATTTATCACAAGCCATGGGTTACGGCCGAATGACAGCTCCATCGAGACAAAACGTCATTTTAGTGAATCTGGATTACAAATCCCTTTCGGATGTTATCGCAATTTATATCAACGAATATGAATTCACCATAGAGTTTTGCTCAGCACTTGTTATGTTCACATCGACGGTTTCGCATTTGATAGAATCCGACAAATCACACAAAGAGAAAACTTGGAATATACTCGACAGGGTTTCAAAATTTATCTTTGAAATTGATGACAAGAATGAGGAGTTTTATTTTTGTTTACTTCTCCTGAAGGCGATAGACACCATGAAAACCTCTCAGTTTGATACCGTCTATTACAGCAAACCTTGCCTGGTTGAAGTGAGAACCCGCACCCGACTTTTATTGACCTGCAGTCGCAATATGAATCATCATAATCTACAAGATCAGAATAAAACACCACTTCAAGAGGTTTCTTCAAACTTTCCGCATACCCTAAGACACATCTCTTTTCAGAATATGTTTGATGCTTTCCTCGACGATATTTTGTCTTTGCCAGAAGATGTTATAGTAACTATTTGGCAAGCATGTGTGGAAGACATGTACACTGATATTTACTCTTGTTTCCAGTGGAAACTTTTCAATCTTTTTATGGTTGGAGCAAAGAATGGCGACCAGTTGTACACAGAGACTGCTTGCTTGTCAAAAAAATTATCAACAAGGCTGGATCAGCTATCATGTAAAATAATGAGTGAAGGTGAAAGTGACGAGCTGAAAGAGGATTTCTTAGTCGCAGCAAAGTGGCTCCCGCGAAGCCTCATGATTGACTTGGAGAGTTGGGATGATGAATGTGAGACAGCACTAGGAGATGATACTGCAGTATCAAGATTTCTCATTTGGTTGCTTTTCCTTGAAATTCTTGACAATGCGTCCAGGACTGACATAAGAAATCGATCTCATCTATCGTCATACATCGAAACTACGAATGCAACATCAGTGATCATGGATCTTGTTTTGTCATGCGCTACCTTTCAGGAAAAGGATGGCTCTGAATGGATGACCTGCATATCATCAACTCCTCATCAGTCACTACGCTTATCCCAACTCGCTTCTTTGACAGCATTTAGAAGTTTTGAATCCATTCCTACGCTGATGAAAAGATGGTACAATGAAACCTGCCCTAGATCCATGCAGTCATCAATAGCGAAATTCGTTGAGACTAAAGTATCCGCACATACATTGAAGCGTGAGCTTGATAGATTGAAAAGGGCCGAAAACCTTAGCGATCTTGTAATCAACGGCAGTAACGTCAGCAGGGAGGTTTCGGCGACGTATCTTCAAGATGAGGTAATTGATTATCTGATTTCTTGACCGTGAATCGATCAACTGAAGTAAATATATTCTGTTCCCTTCTCTACATATTTAGTGTCAGTTGAGTGTATTAATCCATATTCCGTCACTCTTCCCTTTGAAGAACGTGGAGGTCGATTGCAAAAAAACGTATGGAGTCAGTGAGAAACGATGGCGGCATTGGTCACTGCAAATAATGAGAATGCTCAATAGTCAAGATGGAAGTATTTTAGATGCTTTGCTTCTTTGGAAAAAAAGCGTCGATAAGGAGTTTGAAGGTGTCGAGCCTTGTCCAGTGTGCTACTCCGTCCTATCTGTCAAAACACATTCTATGCCAAACATTGAATGTAAAACATGCCACAACAGATTTCACAATCATTGCCTATTCAAGTGGTTCGAAAGTAGTGGAAAAAACCTTTGTGTATTGTGCCAGCAACCATGGTCTGGGACCAGAATTTCCTGAATGTAGATGGAGCTGACTCGTTAGAGGGGGCTAAACAATCCACAAGAGGCATTACGGTTCAACGGCATCAAATCAAGCTTTTGAAGCGTTAACATAGAGTATGTTATGAATTGTATACTAAACCTCTACTTATTTATGTACCGATGTTATATTTTTGTTCACTGAATCAGGCGCATGGTCAATAAATAATTAAAACTTTACGGTTTTTTTTACATCAAGCATCGTCTTGAAACGGCGAAGTACGTAATGAGATATAATCTCTTCTTAAAATATTGTCAAACTTATTGTCATCGTGAGTGAGTTTTGGCCGGTATAGATGGCAAGAGCGATAAAAACGCTTCTTGGCACCTGTGGTGACAAAGGCCATGTGGTGAAGAATTGCCCTGACACAGATTGAAGCCACCCACGGTGGCAGACAAAGGACGTGAAAGAAGCGAAGAATTTAACGCCGATCCAAACGAAAGTAAGACTAAGAAGAAGAAGTGCCTCTCTATATCGTGTTGAGATTCATGACCAATCACGTGAATAAGAACTCAGACAACGACTGTGATTGGCTTTCAAGTGAGGGATCCTTTTCGACACTTGCACCCAGTCACAAGACGATTCATGCGAGGAATTCTTATAAAAACATCAGAATGGATGGCAAAGAAGCATTCGTTTCCCACATAATTTCTAAGTGTTTAGTCGCATTGCTTCCTCGCGTTTATTAAGTTGATCTTCCATCTTGTCTATACATTTATACATTTATACACAGTATTACATCTGTAGTTATTCAGTTATGGGTCATGGAGTTATGGATAGTTAGTTAATACTCAGCATGAGCCTGTAATCCTGTAAGCTGAATGTTCGGTACGTAGGTACGGTACCGTACCGAGACGCGAAACATTAACGGCACGTCTGAGAGATGTAGTGAGATAATTACCGAAGTCAGTTGAACGCGGTGACGTAATGGTCTATGAACACGCGGGGAAAGCATGCCATCTGAACATCTGAAGCAGAACTTCAAGACTCGACGAACATAACACCACAAGACGTTTAGTCTCCAAGCTGCTCCCGGCTCCATTTACTGATTGCATTTGCTCGTGTCATCCATATAGAAACGCCATGAAACTTTTTCTGTCCGCCTTGCTTGTTTCTACAGCACTTTCGTTTTCACCGCAATTACTCAAGGTGAATCGAGGATCCGCTCTATGGGCAGCGAAAGGCTTGGACTTGAGTGGGAATACATGGAAGCCTGATAGTGGAAAGATGGGAGTAAGTAGCGTGATGAATCTTGGTGAAATGAATGCGTTTTCATTAACTCTCTATACAATCCTCATTCACATCATGGCTGACTTAGAGTACTGATACTGGAGACTTCTTCCCAGAGGGATATGAAAATGACATTGCCTTTAGCGAGGGAATGATGGGTTCACAAGTTACACTTGGGGGAAATAAAAAAGGTCCTCAACTGCCTGGTATGGAAAATCTGGGAGCTGACGCCATCATGATGGGTGGTATTGAGCAAGCTAGTGATATTCCAAAGGGCATGCAATTCATCCCTTCAAGTGTTCCTGATGGGACATTTTCATTTGATGTGGCCGCTAGTTCTGAAGGTTTGTTTCATAGTCTACAATATTTATCATCGTGTATACTATGACTTTGTCTCTTATTCTGTTGTTTATCCAAGGCACTGAATATGTCATCACCGTGAAACCGTTTTGCATGTCATACGAAGATTTTTATGCTGCTTTTACAGCAGACTCCCATAGATCCTTTAGAGTTACACCATCGGCTGGACGTATGGATCGACGAGGAGGTCAAAACACTTTGTTGACTATTAAATGTGAACCGAAAGGAGCGGCAGGAACTCTTACTGGAACCTTAGTGGTCAATCTACCCGAAGATAACTCCAAGTTAACGTACAAAATCACTGCTAGATCATTTTAAGCCATGGCGATAATCTGAATAATATGTACAAGATATGAGTTAAGTATACAGATAATTCCAAGCATGTAACAAAAATTTCATTCATTTTCATACTGACTGTATACAGATCTCCCAGCTGTCCGTGGGAATTGTCGTTTCGATTTCTGATTGTATGTATATATGGCCATGTAAAATGAAGATCTTAGTTTAAAAATACCAGCAATTGCATATACCTTCACAGGACAACCCCCTTCAAATCGAAAGCAGGAGAATGAATGCTCACGTCGTCCGGGTGTGTATATAAAATAGTGCTGCTTTAAAAGACTCATAGATCATTGAGACGTGTAAAAATTGTACTGTACTACGTACGTATGACTCGGTCAACAAATGAATCTTGAAAAGAGTGAAGGCCGAAAACGAATAAAACACTTTTCCATGTCTCATCCTTCATTAGATCAGAATGGACGACACGTTGAGCTCAGTTGAATCAAACTTGTCTAGTCGGATTCAAGGAATTTCAAAGAAATTCGCTCAAGCGGATGATTCAGCTGCAAATATTCGTGTCCTAGTACGTGTGCGTCCCTTGAACCATGGTGAAATCTCTGGAAACCAGGGTGAAAACGGGCGTATCAACGTTGTATACATGGATGAGAAGAGGGATCAACCATGCAGTGAACTAACTGTTAGATTTGGATCTGCTCAGAAACGATACGCTTTCGATGCTATCCATGGGATCAACTCAACGCAACAAAACGTATTCCACTCTGTCAAAGACATTGTTGATAGTGTAGTGAAAGGATACAATGGGTGCATCTTAGCATATGGTCAAACAGGATCCGGAAAAACTCACACTGTCTTTGGAAACTCAGAGGGGTAAGTCTGGTCTAAGTGGTTATGTTCTTAGTTCTGTACAATTTTGACCTCGATAGGTATTGATTGCACATATTGATTCGACTTTTAATGCTAGGAAGAATGGAGTTGACTCGCCAGCAATCATGCCACAATCGTTACGGGAACTATTTGAACAGCTTGACCAAGCCATTCAAACTATGAAGGAACAAGAGCAGACGAAGGACGTTTTTGAAAATGGGATTCGCAGTGCGAAAACAGAGTCCACGGCGTCGTTTTACGAGATTTTGAATGAGCAAGTATTTGATCTTTTGGCGCCACAGTCTCTTGATAAGGCACTCTCTGCTCGCGAGGATGTTGGAGGTTATGGTGTTTATGTTGAGGGACTACGGGAAGTAAAAGTATCTGATCCGGAATCAGCCCTGCAGGTTTTTCGACAGGGAATCGCTAATCGACATGTAGCTTCTACAAAGATGAATCGTACCTCATCACGCTCGCATGCTGTTTTCGTTCTCAAGGTCATGTCAGAAATAACCACTTATCGTGGGATAACAAAAGTGAAGAGGTCTAAATTAACTGTTGTAGACTTAGCGGGTTCTGAAAGACAGTCGAAAACAGGTTCCATGGGTTTACGCCTTAAGGAAGCTGCGCAAATTAACAAATCATTGAGCACATTAGGTTCTGTAATTAATGCATTAGTGGATCGAGAGGCAGGAAAGCTGCGCCATGTCCCATTCAGAGACTCAAAAGTACGTGATGAGCATTACGCGTTAAAGCACCTGCATTATATATTTGCGCTGAATATTTGTTTTTTCTGTCTTTTCAAGCTGACATTTTTATTACGAGATAGTCTCGGTGGGAACTCTAAAACTTGTTTAATTGCTTGTGTGTCCCCCTCAGGAGCGTCACTTGATGAGACAATATCTACATTAAATTTTGCACAAAGGGCGAAACTGATTAAGAATATTGCTACTGTGAATGAGGATACTAGAGATACGATTAACTCGCTTCAAGCTGAAATAGAGAGGTTGATGACACTTTTACAAGAAAATCAGTCCGGATCCTCTCAACAAAGACAATATTCAGATGCTGAAATTGAGAAAACTGTTTCTGCCTATAAGACTCGAGCAGAACAGGCTGAAGAAAAAGTTAAAATTCTCAATGGAGAACTTGTCGAAAAGCAAGAGGATGTGAAACTTCTGGCCCGAAAATTGAATGAGCTCACGATGGTTCGCAGTATCAATGAGAAAAGCCGTTTTGAGATCTCTAGTGGTGGTGAGTGGTCGATCGTAACTTATTCTGCATATCAATCATACCTAGAAAATCGTAATCCGCATATATTTTCTCGTTGTTTTAAGAACTTGACATACAAGAGCAAACACTTATTTTACAAGAAGAGCTAGTAATGCTACTAAGACAAATAGATACTCCGTCGCGGGCCTCTGCGGCCTTGAAGCTTAAATCATTTGAAGACAAGGATGAAATCAGTAAAATTGTGCAAATGGAGATAGCGCGGCTCGATGCATCATCTAAAGCGTTGAAAAATGTCAAAGAGGTGTTGGAACAAAGAATAACTGAATTTATGCTATCCTCTAACGAGACTCAGGAAGAAATCGACTCTTTGATTAAGGCTCTTAATCGCCTTGATGGTGATATAAAGATGTTAGAGGATAAGTTGGATGCTAAAGACAAGCAGTTTTTGGAGGCATGCAACCGTGCTGAGAAAGCAGAGAAGGAGGTTATGCACCTGAAATCGTTAGTGACGACGCTGCAAAAGCAGGTGAATTCACCCACGTCTGTCGTAGAGTCCGCGCTTAGTCCGATCCCGATTCGGCGGCCTATACGTTCGGATCGTAAGATGATAACGTCATTTTCAGCTCGGGACAGCGAGGATGACTTTGCCGTTCTGGAGTCGCAACTCGATTCCGAACTAGATGTTCTGAAAAAGCAAATTGATCTCTACTAATTCATACCCCTTCGATAATAGTAAAATTTTTATTTTCGCCTTTGAACTAATCATTCTTCTATGTAAGCCGATAATGCATTTTACCAACGCCGTACTAGTCCGCCTAACCATGAATGTTTATCAGCAACAGCTTCGCAGTTGCAACGTTTACATTTTGTTATTTCTTTTTCTTTTTCTTCGAGACCATCACAAACCCATCACTATCAATCAAAGGTTTGTTGACGCTATCCATCAGCTTTTCCATACCGGCCCATCGACTAGTTCCGTTACTCCGTTCGTAGAAAAGTATGTATGCCCCTTTTGAAATTGATGCTTCTGCATTTGTAACCCTAACACGGTTATCATTGAAATGGTACCAAACATCACTCTTCATATTTCTTACGGTTGCTGTATAATGACCGCTGGTCGTTGTCATCCCTGAATGCTCAGCGACCCCTATGAGCTACATAAAAAGGAGCATGATCTTAGTGATGGCGCGAACGCTGAAAGCTCAATAATGGATTCAAGCATGAACATACTTTGTATACGGGGGGCGCTGACTCGTCTTTTGGTCCGAAAACATATTTGTGCAAATCTAGACGATCGATAGGGAAATTTATAACATCTTGTATCTTGGATCGCAACAATCCATTTTTCTTGGCTACGTTGGGTTTGAATGTAAATCTCTTCAAATGAAGAGTGAGAATATCTGGGGTTGTCCAAAGCTGAATTTTTTTAATTGCGCAAACATGTTTCTGACATTTAGAGCAGTACCATCCGTTTGCCTCATCTAATTCTTCCCCTTGAGTGAATTTATCAAGACTATTGAACAAGGTATTATGGTGTTGAGAGTTATCTAGAGTAAGCGATAAAGATGAGTAGACATCGAATTTTATACTTTGCTTCCCACAGTGAGGACACATCAGATAGCTTTTTTGCATACCATGAAAATGGTCAACGAAAAAACTATCATGTCGTTTGAGGTAGTTCTGCCATGATGACATGGCTGCTGCATCACAGTCCATACCAAAACCTTCGATATCTTCTATATACGGTTTATTCTGATTGAATTCAAAACCGTTAGATAGAGTGTGGACGGATATACACAACGAAGAAAAAAAGCTTACCAGAATTCTATTCACATCTTCATGAAGTCCATCAAGAAGAAAAGAGAAAAACTCATGACTATCATGTTGATATGTATTATTAAATTGTGGGGCGAATTTTGCAAAAGTTGATTTCAACGCATCTGGGGATAGAGCAGAATATTTTCCCGTCCAAATGCTATGAAGCAGCTGAATAAAAACACAATTAGGTCATAGACGCAACCATTCCATGAGAAAATTTTCAATATAAAATCATCTACTTACAGATGCGTATGCTTGGGCAAGTTCGCCTCCAGTTCCGAGTGGATTGGATCGGTTTAAATCCTGAAGGTGCTTTTCTTTCAAAAAATACGAAGTTACAATATCTATCTGATTAAGGCATTGCAAGATAGCATTCATATAGCACGTGTTCCCCTACAAATAAGCGATTGTTAGATGAGCTCTACACAGTGGAAAGTATGTATAGTCCGGATGTATTTGATCGCTACTCACTAGATTGAATAGTCCCACAGAGCCTTCCGCTACAGGATTTCCAAGTAAAGGCTCAGAAGAAAAGCTTTTTCCAATAGGCGAAATCATGAAAGCGGGCTTTTCTACGGCAATTTGACCTCTGTCATCAATGAAATCCCCATTAGGCGTTTCACGTAAATGCGTATTCCACTTGCATATTTCTTCGCCGTAAAGGTTCACCCATCTAAGGTGTGGTGGATAAGCTTGTGGGATTGTTGTTGAATCAATACAAAGAGCGTCCTCTTCTTGACTGGAGAGCGTTGATTCTTGCTTGACATGCACAAGCACTTGGCGTTTTCTATGTAGAAGGAGGAGCGGAGTCCGCAGGCCATGACTGTCAACCTCTAAAATTTCCAAGTCAGCTCCACCCACTGTTGATTGTACTGAATCATGATCACTACCTATCCATTTCACAACACCACGAACCCATTTCGGGCGTTTGACTGTTGAGCTAGTACATCGTACTTCAACCAAGTCACCAACGCAAAGCAGATCTCTCCATCTTGTAGTTTTAGTCCATAGCGGAACTGGAGGATTCATACGTTTATTGCGCGATGGAATGTCTTCATCATCTATCATGCGTCGAATGACATGATCCCATTTAGAGCTCCATCCACAGAAGTGGACTTTAATATCATTTTTGCTAACTTCTCTTACAACAGCTTCATACCATGTCCCATTCGAATCTTGAGCGTCAACGAAATCACCTACTCGAACCCTATGTGACAGCTCCAATAGTTTCCGTGGCCACGGGGACTCTGGTGATGTCCTAATCTCTACAAGAAGATTTACCCGTGTGCATTGATTCCAAGGTGATCCGATTTGACGTTTTACCCAGTCCTCGACAGACAAAGCATGGTACTCTACATCTGTAAGATCGACTAATTCAAATCCATCTCCAATCCATGTTGTACCTCTTTGTTCAGGTTGTCTATACGTGGATTGTCTTCTATCATACCATAATCGAACACAGTTTGGCTGTCTATCTCTTGCTACTAAACAGTTTAAAATATACTTCCATGCATTGTGAATTCGATTGGATCGAGATATTAATATACATCCATGGGCCACATGAGATTCATCGTCTTTCCATGTATAGTATTCTTCAATATCATCTTTAGATATCGATGAACAAACTTTACGATAGCAAAATTCGTATGGGAATAATTCAACTTCAGTATCTACATCTTCATTCAACGACGGTCCTTCCTTTACAATAGTCGTCAAAACCTTTCGACGGAATTCTATTGGATGCGATGGGTTGAAAATAGGTTCCTTATCCGTGCTAACATCTAAACGATTCATACCATACACAAGTTCATTTTCTTCTAATCTAGTTTCTTCCAATAACTCTTGTCTAGTACGAGAATCAGGTCTATATTGAAAATGATAGACAACTGTTGTTGATTCATCATCCTTCTTGGAAGGGATAGAGGGAGGTTGAAAGTTAATGAATGTTCCATCCTGACAAATAACACCATGATTTTTACAAATATATTGATAAAATAACTCTGGAACAGCAACACCATGATATATATCGTTATCTTCATTGTTAGGGGAAGTAATGTTTGTATGTAATGTGACCTTAGGATGGAGTAGAAAAGGTTGACTTGGTGTTGAAAGACAAGTTGAATCGACTGGTCCAGGATTAGGATGTATAGAAACGGAGATAGGCGGTGATTGTTCCTGTGTAAGAACAAGAGAAGATCTCTCTTGGTTCTGTGAAGGATCATGTGGAGGAGGAGGAGGACTGTGTAATGATTGAGATTTTCCTTTTTTAGATTTCTTCTTGGCTGCTTTGGTTTTTAATTGTTTCATACTCCTTTCCACGGAGGAAATATTTCTAGGAGGATAATTTTCTATTGTTGTATTCGAAGTAGTCTCCGGAGGTTGAACTGTAACCGTAGGTATATAGAGTTCATGTAAGGTTGCAGCTATTGAAACAGCCATAATGAAACGATCGTTTTCTTGGTCTGGCACTTCTTGTTGTCTCACCCAAGTCAACCATTTTGAAAGATATGCATGTGGAATGATATACACAAAGTTATTACCAGCTGTTGAGTTCTCTACGCTTGGCCTATATATTCTGGAGTCGAGTGTATTGGGCTGATGATCATCGGGACAGAGTTCTGGTTGTATAGTTGACCGAATGTGTGAAGGAAGATAAGGCGTTTCCAGTAACAATAGAATTGCTTGAAGATACGGCGATACTGGAGCCGGTAAGTAGAGATACTGCCTCTGATTTTGATATTGTTCTAGAGTCGATGCGTTTCCGTGTATAGTCTGCTGAGGATCCATGATGCTCATTTTCATGGAATACTACAGTCCATCTATCTGATACATATCTGAAGTTGCAAAACCAATGGCGATAAATAAAGCACGAGTTACTGCACAGTATGATGATTTTACATTTTACCTCTTGTATTTAGGAAGGTATTGTTGTTTCTTTCAAAGTAATGATCACCCTATCAAGATTCTCACTATGAGACCATTCCATGATAAACGATCTCAGCTCACAATTATGAAATCGTCTCTTGCTTTCATCGCGCCCATCTACCAATTTTACACAATCATGTTGCATTAAGTAAAATAATATTCCACCATGAGTGACTACTGCAATTTTTTCTTCCGGTTGATTCATCAAAAATAGAAGACCTTGATATCCACGTTCTCCACAACTATCTTGTGATTCTAATACTTCCGTCCATTCATTATCTTCGCATGGTACCGATGAAAAATCCCATGTCGATGAGAATAAATCTACAAGTTCATCCCGTCCTCTATGTTTGGCATTTAATAGCCAACCATTAATTTCTCGAAAGTGACTTGAACAAAATCTTTTAGCTCTTTTTAAGGAGGGAATAGTTTTTGGACACAAGACTAAATCGGCTGTTTGTATACATCGACTTAAGGGACTGCTTATTATTAACTCAACAGTCTCTAATGCATCCTTGTATCGTTGTCGAGCTTGTAAAGCTTGAACTTTCCCTAGCTCTGTCAAAGATGCATCTAATACATCATCTTGACGCATCAAGTCTAAAAAGGTTTCATGAGAACATCCAGATTCTTTGGCAGCCTCCGCTCGCGGGTTGTGCTGTGCTTGACCATGGCGAAGGAAAAAGATTTGTTTTTGATATTTTTTATTGGCTTTTGCTAATACTGTACATGTCATAGTCCTATATGTTTTAGATAGATGTTTTTGGAAGCGATATGAAAGATTGAACATAGGATGCTGTACTATTAGGAGAAGACATACAGTTGATGAGGGTTCCTTTTAGGACCACACTGTGAATGTATACCACCCCACTATACTGTACGCTACATACTGTGAAAGTCAAAATACTAAAAGGCTAAAAGGTCATTATTCCTTACCAGTTTAAGTGCATCCTATTACGCGTGAAAAAACAGTGTTTTTTACAGCTAAATTAGCTTGATATGATTCCGACGTGTTCATCCATAATCAAACGTTCATGAATAATTTTA
>Ga0169931_10007551_pt1 | contig 16096 bp, 14 predicted proteins | sample Kivu_15m_20L_FD_129675 | JGI IMG/M metagenome (GOLD analysis project Ga0169931, IMG submission 129675) | Freshwater microbial communities from Lake Kivu, Western Province, Rwanda to study Microbial Dark Matter (Phase II) - Kivu_15m_20L... | ecosystem: Environmental > Aquatic > Freshwater > Lake...
ACGACATCATCGTAGAAATCTCCTTTAGGAATTTCCGCACTCTACATCACAACGGACTGCCAGATAACCATTCAGCACGCGAACGAAGCACCAGCAGGTAGGCCACGACACGAATCGAAGGGATGACTTCGCTGACGTCTCGTCCCGGTGACCGCGTCGACGACGAAGTAACGGGCCTGCCATTTGCCGTAGTGCTTGCGAACTGAACCTCTCATGGCACAAGACCTAGCAGGCGACTTTGGAAAACGTGCCGACATCCCGGCCACGGCGCGTGGCCGAATGTGGCCGAAACGGCTCCGAGCAACCTCCCCGCAGCGACCTCTCGGGCCTCTGTGCTGGGCTTATGTAGTGGAGCTAAAGGGAATTGAACCCTTGACCTCTTCCATGCCATGGAAGCGCTCTGCCAACTGAGCTATAGCCCCGAAACGGGATGACGAAACGATACCGTCCCTGTGCCCACTACCCAAACGCGCGTCAGTCGTTCACGGGGGCTTTCCAGTCCACGCGCGGAGCATCCTTGTACAGACGCTCGATCTCGTAGAACTGGCGCATTTCATCGAGAAACACGTGCACGACCACGTCGCCGTAGTCCAACAGGACCCACTGCTGTTCGCGGTGACCCTCAGTACGACCCGGCGAACGCCCGCACTCGTCCTTCACCCGCTGCTCGATCTCGTCGGCGATGGCCCGCACCAGCCGGCGATTCGACGCCCCGGTGACCACGAACAATTCGGTGATGGTCAGCACCTGGCCGACCTCCAACACGATCGTGTCGGTGCCCTGCTTGTCGTCGGCCGCTCGGGCCGCCACCAGAGCCAACTCGATGCTGGCATCGCGGCGGGACGAGGAACCAGATGTCATGAAGGAGTCGTCTCTGTCGGCGACGGCACGACGGAGTCGACCGTCAGGTCATCGGGGTCGATGTTGGGATCGGGTCGTGAGCCGTTCTGCAAGAAGTCGATGAAGTTGGAACCGAGCACGATCTGCACGTCGATCCCTTCGACTCGCTCACTGGCGGACTCGAACACGATCTCCCCGAACAACGTCGTGAGCGGTTCGGACATGGCCCGCTCCACCTCGTCGCTGTAAAAGATGGTGGTCGTCTCCGGCACTTCCATGTCGACCGACCTCACCAGAATCACGTTCGTGCCCATGTACAGCAGGCGGAAGGTGGCTTCTTGAATGACCGTCGAGTCGGCGAACGGGCTGTCGATCTGCACGCTGAGAGTCGGGTACACCGGCACCATGGCGCTCGGCGCGGCGCTGGCCATGACCATCACCACTTCGCCGAGGTTGTAGCCGTACACGTCGATGTCCAAGGGGTTCTTCTCGGCGTCGGCGATGCGCTGACCGCCCACCTGCCATACGCGAATCGGTCCGGCCAACAGGGCCGACATGAACGTGGGGACGTCGGCCGGAGTCTGCGCACCGACATCGGGCACGACAGCGGCGGGCGTGGCACCCAGGGCTCCCGTTCCGACCGCCACGGCGATGGCGTCCCACGTGGCCTTGACGGAATCGAATCGGGTGCCCTCGGGCTTGTCGGCATCACGGGCGGCCAGGACGGCAGTGGCGTCGATCGGCGTGAACGTGTTGGGTCCGACCGCTCCGACGACTCGGGTGCTCTCGCCTTCGGTGTCGGTGACGTCGGTCGCGAAAGTGGGTGTGATGGTTCCGGCACGGGCAATCAACTCGGCCGTGCCGTCGACACCACTCACCGACACCAAATCGATCTGGCTGTTCGTCATGTCCTCGACGGCCTTCTTCAATGCATCCGGGCCATCGCTTCCGTAGACGTCGGCCAGACGCTTCGGCTCGCCCTCGGGTTGTCCGCCGACCGACGCACCAACGGGCAACAACATCACGGTGCCGCCCGCACCGGTGGGAGTGAGTGCCACGACGGCGAGCGACGCGAGGAAATTCTGCTCGTCGGTGACTCCGATCACCGCGGTCGGCGTGGTGGGCAAGGTGCGTGAGGGAAGGGCGACGACCTCTTGGGCGGCCTTGGAGTCACGCACCGCTCGCCACGCCACGACGATCGACGCCGGAAGAAGGAGCAACACCATCAACGACGACGCCAGAACCACGAGCGTGCGCCGACGACGGATCTCGACCAACGACGTCATGAGGACGAACCCGCCAGTGATCCGTACAGCGCCCGTTCCCGGATCACCTCGAGCACCGGCGGAGTGATCAGGTAATCGAGGGGTCGACCGTCGACGAAACGCGATCGAAGATCCGTGCTCGACACCTCCAGTCGGGGAACTTCCACTCGAACCCAGTCGATACCCGCGGGGAGAACGACCGGTGTGCCGGGACGATCCACCACGACGATCCGCGACCGATCGAGCACGTCGCGGAAGCGTTCCCAGGTGGGCAAGCCGGCGGCGGCATCGTCGCCCACGATCGTGAAGAGTTCCGCGTCGGGGTGATCCTGCGCCAGGGCTCCCAAGGTGTCGGCGGTGTAACTGGCTCCGCCACGGTCGATTTCGGTACGTCCGGCCACCAGACCAGGCACCCCGCGGACCGCCGCTTCGACCATGACCAAGCGATCCTCGGAGGGGGTGATCCGCCGAGACCCCTGCTTCTGCCAGGGCACGTTGGCCACCATCAAGATCACCTGATCGAGGTCGAGGGCGTGCATCACGTTGACCGCGGTCACCAAATGGCCCACATGGGGTGGATCAAAGGTGCCCCCGAAGAGCCCGATACGCAGGGCTTTTTCGGTCGATTGGGGGACTGAAGGCGTAGACACTGCGGGCAGTCTATGGGGGGCTTCGGTCGACCTACCTGCCGGGCCATGACCCACGCCGGGGTCACGTGGCCACCGGTGAGATTTCTCAAGAATTCCTCAAGTTGACGCTGATTCCTCCCGAAAGACCACACACGGACCGACAACCCCGTCGTTCCTGCCATCGCCGGAGAATTTCGGTGATGCAGACCCCCAAACAAGTTGATAACCTATTGGTCTCCCTTTCGGACCCCCCAGGCCCGAAGCGTCGGTCCCCCCGGCCCGATCATCACGGAGCCAAGCCGATACACCCCCACAAACGACTTCTTTCCTGAGTCTTCGCGTCGCCTTCACCTCGAAGAGACGTGTGACGTCAGGCGGGAAGATTTCGAGCAGCAGAACAGTTGAGAAGAAGAACAATGAACGACTCCATCGGTATCTACCTGAATGACATCGGCAAGGTCCCCTTGCTCACCGCCGAAGACGAGCGGGTGCTGTCGCGCGCTATCGAGAAGGGCCGCGAAGCCGCCGCCAAGCTCGCCGCTGGCGAGAAGACCGCCGCCGTGAAGCGCGACATCCGCGAGGCCGCCAAGGCCAAGGACCGCTTCATCCGGGCGAACCTTCGACTGGTGGTGTCGATCGCGCGCCGCTATCCCCTGCCCCAGGGTATGGACCTCCTCGACCTCATCCAGGAAGGCAACCTCGGACTCGAGCACGCCGTCGACAAGTTCGACTGGCGCCGCGGCTTCAAGTTCTCGACCTACGCCACGTTCTGGATCCGTCAGGCCATCGGTCGCGCACTCGATCAGAAGGCCAGCCTGATCCGAATTCCCGGTGACCGTTCGGCCAGCCTGCGTGCCGCACTGCGCCAGGCCAGCGGCGACGGCGAAAACCTCGACATGACCAATGCCGAGTTGCATCGCCTCACCACCCCGGTGTCGCTCGACAAGACCATCGGCGACGACGGCGACGCCACCCTCGGCGACCTCATGGCCAACGGTGACCCCACCCCCGAGGATCACATCATCGCTCAAGGCGAGACCGATCAGCTGAATCAGCTGCTCGACACCCTCGATGCTCGGGCCCGATACGCCGTGGAGGCCCGCTTCGGGCTGATCGACGGTGAGCGCAAGAGTTTCCGTGAAGTCGGCGAGAAGTTGGGCGTCACCGCCGAGGCCGCTCGCCGTTTGGTGTCGCGCGCCGTGGCCGGACTGAAGGAAGAAGCCGAAGACATCTTCGTCGCCTAACCCGCGAATCGACTTCCCGTGACCCGCGTGGTCACGTCTCCAAAACGACCCGATGGCTTTTCGCCTCGGGTCGTTAGGCTTTTTTCATGGCCTCCGCCTGGACCCCATCATCGTGGCAATCGTTCCCCGCCGCGCAGCAGCCCACGTGGCCCGACCAAGGTGCGCTCGACCGCGCCCTCAAGCAGATCGCCTCCTATCCCCCGTTGGTCTTCGCCGGCGAAGCTCGCTCCTTGCAGGCCGGTTTGGCCCAGGTGTGCGCCGGCAACGCGTTCTTGCTGCAGGCTGGAGACTGCGCTGAGAGTTTCGACGATTTCTCCGCCAACAACATCCGCGAAAAGTTGCGCGTCATCCTGCAGATGGCGGTCGTGCTGACCTACAGCCTCGGGGTGCCCACCATCAAGGTCGGTCGTATGGCCGGTCAGTTCGCCAAGCCGCGTAGCAGCGACACCGAGAAGGTGGGCGACCTCGAGATTCCGTCGTTCCGCGGACACATCGTGAACGATCCCGCTCCCACCGAGGTAGCCCGAATCCCCGACCCGGATCGCCTCGTGCAGGCGTACCACCAGTCGGCCTCCACGCTCAATCTCGTTCGCGCCTTCGTCAAGGGCGGCTTCGCCGATCTGTCACGGGTCCACGCCTGGAACCAGGAGTTCGTGGGGTCCAGCCCCGAGGGTCAGCGCTACGAACAGTTGGCCACCGAGATCGAACGAGCGTTGCGTTTCATGCGTGCGTGCGGCGTCGACACCGAGAACACCGCCACCCTCCACGAGGCCAACGTGTACACCAGTCACGAAGCGTTGTTGCTGGGCTACGAGGAGGCGCTCACGCGTCAGGACTCGCTGACCGGCCAGTGGTACGACTGTTCGGCGCACATGCTCTGGATCGGCGAGCGCACCCGCCAAATGGACGGTGCCCACATCGAGTTCCTCCGCGGCGTCGGCAATCCCCTCGGCTGCAAGATCGGACCGTCGACCACCGTCGACTTCGTCCTCGAGGTGTGTCAGGCCCTCAACCCCGCGCGGGTTCCCGGTCGACTCACGTTGATCAGTCGCATGGGCGCCGACAAGGTGGAGGACGCTTTGCGTCCGCTGTTGCGCGCGGTCCGCGACTCCGGTCATCCCGTGGTGTGGGCCTGCGACCCGATGCACGGCAACACCTTCACCTCGGTCGGTGGTCGCAAGACCCGTCACTTCGACGACATCATCCGCGAGATCGCCGGTTTCGTGAACGCTCACCGCATGGAAGGAACCTGGCCCGGCGGCATCCACGTCGAGCTCACCGGCGACAACGTCACCGAGTGCCTCGGCGGAGCCGACGATCTGACCGACGCCGACCTCGACGACCGCTACCAGACGGTGTGCGACCCACGGTTGAACGCCCGCCAAGGACTGGACTTGGCGTTCGGTGTGGCCGAACTGATTCGTTCGTCCGGCTTCGCGTGATTCAATGACCGCCAACGATCGTTCGGACGACGTCCTCGCGGTCATCGATACGTGGCCGGTTCCGCACGCGGCCGCGGCTCGCGTCCACGGAACGTCGATCATCACGCACGGGGACACTTCGTACGGCTTTCGCCTGGCCAGCATCTCCAAGGTGATCACGGCCTGGGCGTGTCTGATCGCCGTGGAGGAAGGGTCGGTCTCCCTCGATGACCCGGTCGGTCCACCGGGCGCGACCCTTCGACATTGCCTGGCTCATGCCGCCGGCTACGGCTTCGACACGCCCGAAACCATCATCGGGGTGGAAAAGCGACGCGTCTATTCGAACACCGGCATCGAACGTGCGGCTCAACACGTCACCGAACGAACGGGAATCGCGTTCGCCGATTACGTACGAGAAGCGATCTTCGACCCTTTGAGCATGTCCGACAGCACGGCGAAGTCGTCCCCCGCGTACGGGATGTGGAGCACCGTCGACGACCTCGTTCGTTTCGTGCTCGAATTGATGAACCCCACGTTGATCGCCTCCGAAACGGCATCGCTGATCTCCACGATCCAGTTCCCCGAACTCGGCGGCGTGATTCCGGGGCTCGGCTCGTTCAGGCCGAACCCATGGGGTCTCGGGACCGAGATTCGGGGACACAAAACGCCGCATTGGACGGGTGTCACCAACTCGGAGCGCACCTTCGGTCACTTCGGCGGTTCGGGAACGATGATGTGGATCGACCCCGCGATCGACACCGTGTTGATCGCCCTCACCGATCGGAACTTCGACGAGTGGTCCGAGCAAGCGCTGGAGCAGTGGCGTAGCCTGAGCGACGCGGTCGTCGCATCCGTTCGCTGACGCGCACCCTCGATCCCGCATCTGACCCCTCTCCCGACGCATGCCCTCCACCCGTACGACCGAACGCATCTTGCTGGGTGCCGCATTCATCTTGTCGGCGAGCAACAGCCTGGTGTTCGCCCTCATGGGAAACCTGCAGGACGAGTACGGGTTCACCGACGCGGGCCTCGGCTTCATCGCCGCCGCCGCCTTCCTGTCGTCGTTCATGATGATGGTGTTGGTCGCTCCGCTCGCCGATCGTGGACATGCCAAATTGCTCCTCATCGTCGGCACTTTGCTGGCCATCGTGGCCAATCTGGTGTTCGCGTCGGGTTCGTCGCTCTGGGTGTTCGTTCTGGCTCGGGCCATCGGAGGAATGTCGACCGGTTGCTTCATGCCTCCCGCCTACGCGTTGATGGCGTCGCTCTCGACCAGCGGAACGTCGGAACGCATGGGAGCGATGCGTGGAATCGAGTTGGCCGGTTTCGTCACCGGGCCCGTCATCGGTGGCTTTCTCGTCGGTCCTCTCGGATTGCGTTGGCCCTTCGTGCTGTTCGCGTCCACCGCGGCCATCGCGACCCTCATCGTGTCGACGCAACACCTTCCGACCCTCGTGCGAACGACCGAGTCGAGCCGTCTGGCCTTCGGCTTGTTGCGAAATCGGTCGGTGTTGGTGCCGATCCTTTTCCTCGTCGCCATCGCGCTGCCGGTGGGCATTTACGACAGTTTGTGGGATCGGTTCCTCACCGACATCGGAGCCAGCGACATGGTGGTGGGCCTGAGTCTGGCCGCCTACGCCGCTCCGTTCGTCCTCCTCTCCCGATTCGGTGGGCGATTGGCCGATCGCACGAATCGTGTTCGCGTGGCCTTCGTGTCGTTGCTTTTCATCGCCCCATTGACCGCGACCTACGGATTGTTCACGGTGCCCCTGATTCCCATCATGTTCGGGGTGGTCGAGGCCAGTTTCCAGGCGGCCGCCCAGCCCGCGGCCAGTGGCATGTTGGCCGCCGGGGCACCCCCGGGACGCGCGAGCGCCGCGCAAGGCCTCGCGGGTGCGTGCAACCAACTCATCGCCGCCGCCGTGGCCATGTTGGCCACGTGGGGGTACGGACACTTCTCGGCGCGCACCATCTTCGGTGCGGCCGGACTCGGTCTACTGATGATCGGGTTGTTCGCGCGCTTCCTCGCGCGCAAGTTGCCCGAACCGGTTCTCAGCTGAGACGTTCGACGATCATGGCCAGGCCTTGGCCACCACCGACGCACATGGTCTCGAGGCCGAACGTCTTGTCGGTCTCCTGCAGACCGTGAATGAGGGTGGTCATGATGCGCGCACCCGTCATGCCGAACGGGTGACCGAGGGCGATGGCACCGCCGTGAACGTTCAACTTGTCCCACGAGATGCCGAGGTGCTTGGCCGACGGGATGACCTGGGCGGCGAACGCCTCGTTGATCTCGACCAGGTCGATCTGATCGATGGTCATTCCGGCGCGCTTCAACGCCTGACGGCTGGCCTCGATCGGGCCGAGACCCATGATCTCGGGGTTCAGCGCGGAGACGCCACTCGACACCACGCGAGCCAGTGGTGTGAGACCCAACTGCTTGGCCTTGGTGTCGCTCATCACCATCACGGCCGCCGCACCGTCGTTCAACGGACAGGCGTTGCCGGCGGTGATCTGGCCGTCGGGTCGGAAGGCCGGCTTCAACGATGCCAAACCCTCGAGAGTCGTTCCCTCACGGGGGCAGTCGTCCTTGCTGACGACGGTGCCGTCGGGAAGCGTCAACGGAGTGATCTCGGCTTCGAAGAAACCGTTGGCCACGTTCGCGCTGGCGCGGTCCTGACTCAACTTGGCGAACGCGTCCATCTCTTCGCGGGTGACACCTTCGACCTCGCGCACGTTCTCGGCGGTCTGGCCCATGGCGATGTACGCGTCGGACAGACCGGAGGGCGGGGTCCAGGTGGGCTGACCGCCACCGGATCGCAACTTCGAACGCTCACCGGGACCCTGGAAGATGGGGTTCGGCGCGGTGTCGGAGGCACCCGATCCGTAGCGGCTGACGGTCTCCACACCGGCGGCGATGAAGCAATCGCCCTCGCCAGCCTTGATGGCGTGGGCGGCCATACGAATGGTCTGCAGCGACGACGAGCAGTACCGATTCACCACGACGCCGGGGGCCTCGGGGATGCCGGCCAACAGCGCGACGATACGGCCGAGGTTGAAACCGGCCTCTCCGGCGGGCTGACCCACACCGATGATGAGGTCCTCGATATCGGATCCTTTCACCTGGGGCACCTTGTCCATCAGGGCCCGCACGATCTGGGCAGCCATGTCGTCAGTGCGCAACGTGGTGAGCGAGCCCTTGTGGGCACGACCGATGGGGCTACGGGCGGTGGCAACGATGACTGCTTCGGGCATGACGACTCCAGGGGTTCGGGCACGCGAGGTGCGGTTCCCGAATCGTAGTCATCACGCGCCAACGGAGGCGCAAACGTCACGAATGTCAGGCCGTCACGTTCGTCAGGTGCGACGTGTCATTGAAGCCCACCAGCGCCGACCCGCGTGCCGACAACTCGATGCGACACATCGACGCCGGATCGAGCCGAGTTCGCCAGGCCACCCCGGAATCCACACCGAGCGCCAACGTGACGGCGGCCTTGATCGGCGACACGTGGCTGATCACGATCACCGTCCGCGCCCCGAGTTCGAGCACCCGATCCATCGCGCCACGAACCCGGCCCTCCACGTCGACCAGCGACTCCCCACCGGGCGGACGGAAGTTCGGATCGGCCCGCCACTGCGACCACGTCGTCGGCTCGATCTCCGATTGGTGCAATCCGTCGAACATTCCGTAGTCCAGTTCGATCCAGTCCGCATCGACTATCGTCTCGATGGCGCACCCGGACGCCGCGACGATCTCGCGGGCCGTCTCCGTGGCGCGCGACAACGGACTGTGCACCACCACCGCACCGTCGCGGACGTCGGACGACAGCGCACGTCCGACAGCTGCGGCTTGGCGACGACCGACATCGTCGAGCGAGTTGTCGATGCGTCCCTGGATGCGACCGGCGGCATTGAACGCCGTGCGACCGTGGCGGACCAGAACGAGGCGAACGGCGTCACTCATGAAGTGTTCCTCCGCGCACGAAATCCCGACGACGCGCCGCGTCGGACAAACCGAATCGTCTCCACGCATGCGCGCAGAGGAGAAGCCCGGCGATCTCGAACGCCGCATTGAGCCATCCACGTTCGACGACCGGAAGTCGGGCACCTTCGAAAGACACGCCCGTCACCGGCCACCAGAACACCTTGGTGGAGCTGAACGCTCCGTCGAAGATGAGATGCAGAAAGGTCCCGATGGGAACGGCCAGCAGTCGTCGCCGAATCGGTTTGCGCCCGGTGGTCGCGACCATGACCACGACGAGAATCGCCACGCTGCCGGTGATCGAGTGCAGCGCCCGTGCCCCGCCCCAGATTCCGTCGATCATGTCGGGTAGCAATACACCGAGGATCAGAAGTCGATGGTCGAATCGCGAATCACGGTAGACGAACCAGACCGAGAGAACCGCGGTACCGATGAACCAGAAGAACACGCTCCTACCGTAGGAGCAAGCGGGCGCAATTGGGACATTCGGCGAACTGATCCGCGGATAGTCGCTTGATGGCATCCAACTCGCCGGCGGAAATGTCCATGTGGCAACCGCCGCACACGCCGTGCTTGATCTCGGCGATGGCCACGCCGGCGTGATTCGCCCGCAAACGCTCGTACGTGACCAGATCCGACGCGTCGATCGACGCGATCAGATCGGCTCGCGCGACCGACAGCTCCGCGATGACCCGATCGGCTTCCTTCTCGGCATCACGCAACGTGGCCTCGGCCACCGCCAACTCCCGCGCGGCCTCGGCATCGGCAGCCCGGGTTTCGCCGAGTGCGGCATCGGCGGCACTCGACGCGTCCAGCATCGCGAGCCCTCGCTCGTCGGCGGCCTCACGTTCGATCATCAGATTCTTCATCTCGTGTTGCAGTGCTTCGGCTTCGCGGGGGGCGATCACCGTCTTCAACTGCTTCTCCAGCTTCGCCAGACGGGTTCCGATCTCGGCGTCACGCTTCTCGATTCCCGCCAATTCGGACTCCAGGGTTCCTTGCTCGCGCAACAGATCCCCGATTCGAGCCCGCAACGTCGCCAACTTCCCGGCCGCGGACTCCTTGACCGCCAACTCGGGAAGATTCGCCCGCGAGTGACGTGCCTGATCCATGGCCGTGTCGAGACGTTGCACATCGAAAAGGGCCCGTAGATCCATCGACTGACTGTGCCACGTGCCGGCACGGACCACAAGACGCTCGGCTCAGGGACAAGCCGCGAATGTGTACTCGTCGACCGGCAAAGTGGGTAGCGGCCAGGTGGGATCGACCTGACCACGCGGGATGGTCGTGTTGATGTCGGTGATCACACCGGGGATCGGCACCGCCGTGGTGGACGTCGAGGATGTTGTGGATGTCGATGACGTGGTGGACGTGGACGTCGTCGACGAGACGGTGGGATCGCCGGGTGTCGTGGTGGCCGTCGTCGGTGCCACGGTTGTCGACGTGGTGACCGATGCCGGGCAGTCGGACTCCGGGAGATACAAACGCATCGGCTCGCGCGGATTCGCGGGTGGTGTCGGGAACAAGGTGGCGGGCCGACCCGCCAACGCCGCGTCCATGGTGGCTTTCCAGATGCGTGCGGGGAACGTTCCGCCGATCACCCGATCCACACCCGCGGCGACGAACTCGGGAATGTCGTTCATGGGCAGGTACAGATCGGGGTGCCCCACCCACACCGCGGTGGTGAGTTCGGGCGTGAAACCGACCATCCACGAGTTGGTGTTGTTGTCCTGGGTGCCGGTCTTGCCCGCGGCCACGCGACCCTCCAATTGCGATCGCCGCGCCGTACCGGCGACGAGCACCCCTTCGAGAATGCTCACCGTGCGCGCGTTGGCCTCGGGAGTGAGCACCTGGACCCCGGCGTCGGCGTGTTGGAACACGACCCCATCGGGTCCCTCGATACGTTCGATGTAATAGGGCGGCATGTGCAGCCCACCATTGGCCAACGTTTGCGCGCCGGACGCCATGTCGAGCGGGCTCATCTCGTTGGCGCCGGTGGCGAAACTGGCGTATGGCCGCAACGGAGCACGTTCCTCCGGGTTACGCCCCGGGTACAAGTACAGATTGTTCGCCATTCGGTAGGTGGTGTCGACCACGCGGTCCAATCCGACGATCTGCGAGAGTCGGGCGTAGGCACAGTTGATCGAGGCCCAGGTCATCTCGGACAACGTGCCCACCGGACGACTGACGCCATCGGTGGCCACGAACGGATTGTCGGGATCGTCCGGATTTGGCAACGTGCACGGCAAGGTGCCGTCGATGAGATCGTCGCCCTGTGCGCCGGCGGCGATGGCCGCGGCGAGGATGAACATCTTGATGCTCGACCCCGTCTGCCGCGGGGCGAGCGCCATGTTCACCTCGTTGCGTTCGGGCAAGAACGGCTTTCCGCCCACCATGGCGCGCACCGCTCCGGTCTTGCTGTCGAGCGACACGATCGCGGTGTCGATTCCGGCAGTGTTGGCGGGCAACTGCTCCCGTCGGGCCTTCTCCGCGGCCTCCTGGGCGACGGGGTCGAGGGTGGTGTAGATGCGCAGACCCCCACGGAAGAGCTTGTTGTAACGCTCCTGATAGGTGTCGCCGAGCAGGTTGCTCTTGTTCAAGAGATACGACTTCACCTCTTCGCTGAAATGCGTGCGGGCGATCTTTTCCTCTTCGATCTGCTTCACGACCTCGGGCAACTGCCAACTGCCCGCACAACGTGCCTCGGCGATCGGATCATCGGAGTCGATCAGACAGAACTTGATCTCCTCGGCGGTCGTGGCGTCCATGAGACGCTCCTCCACCACCGCGTCGAGCGCCTGACCGAAGCGCCGACGACTCTGCTGAGGGTGCCGGATGGGGTCGTAGGCCGACGGCGCCTGAATCAACCCGGCCAAGAACGCCCCCTCGATCAATGTGAGCGTGCCGACGCGCTTGCCGAAGTACACCTCGGATGCCGCCTGAATGCCGTAGGTGTTGTTGCCGAAGAAGACGGTGTTCAGGTAGCGCTCGAGGATCTCGTCCTTCGTGCGCACTTTCTCCAATCTCAACGCGTCGATGATCTGGAGGATCTTGTAGCGACCGTCACGTTCGAGCCCGGCCAGGTACTCCATCTTCACCACCTGTTGGGTGATCGTCGACGCACCCTGTCGGGCACCGCCCTCGAAGTTCGACAGAGTGGCTCGGAACAGACCACGCACGTTCACTCCGTGGTGGTTGTAGAACTCGCGATCCTCGACGGCCAGGATGGCGGCGATCACGTCGGCGGGGATCTCCGAGATCGCGACCGGCTGACTGTTTTCCAGTTCGTACGCGGCGATCTCGTTTCCCTGCGAGTCGTACACGTAGGTGCGTTGGGCGATGCTCTCCCATTCCGGGAGGCTGATGGCGCCTTCTTCGTGGGCGTTGACGATGTGCCACAGTCGCGGAGCGACGCCCACCACGAGACTGGACACGATCAATGCTCCGGCGACCACGATCACGCCGAGTCGCACCCACCAGGTCAGAACTCTCACAACGACTCCACGGTACTTGGCGGCCCGACCGACGACCGGTCACCCCGAATCGGCTACTTTCGTCGCATGTCGTCGTCTCCCCGCCCGTTTCGTTTCGGTGTTCAGGCCCGCAGTATCCAGAGTCGCACCGAGTGGACCGAATTGGCTCGGCGCGTCGAGGCCACGGGTTTCTCGTGTCTCACGATGCCCGATCACTTCGACGACCAATTGGCCCCCGTCCCGGCGTTGATGACGGCGGCGAACGTCACCACCGACCTGCGCATCGGAGCGCTCGTGTGGGACAACGACTACAAGCATCCGCTCGTGTTGGCGAAGGAATTGGCCACCATGGACGTGCTCTCCGACGGCCGGGTCGAGATCGGCTTGGGAGCCGGATGGATGATCAGTGACTACGCGCAATCGGGCATGCCCTATGACAGCGCCAAAGTCCGCATCGATCGGTTCGTCGAGGGTCTCCACGTGATTCGCGGACTGATGGCCGACGGGCCGTTCTCCTATTCGGGAGAGCACTACACGATCGCCAACCACAACGGCACCCCCAAGCCCGTGCAGGCTCCGTGCCCGCCGGTGCTGATCGGCGGAGGCGGCAAGCGGGTTCTGAGCATCGCGGCCCGCGAGGCCGACATCGTCGGCGTGAACGCGACCATGTCGGCCGGAGTCGTCGGACCCGACGCGTTCACCACCATGACCGCCGAAGCGGTCGACGAGAAGGTGAACATCGTTCGTGAGGCCGCCGGTGCGCGCATGAACGACATCGAGATGAACATCCGAGCGTTTCTCGTGAACATCTCCCCCGACGCCACGGCGGCCGCGGCCGCCATCGCGTCGATGTTGAAGGTCGAGCCCAAAATGGTCGAGGACACTCCGTTCGCTCTGGTCGGGCCCACCGACAAGCTCATCGAGGACCTACTGGCCCGTCGCGAACGCTGGGGGTTTTCGTACGTGATCGTCGGGTCCGACGATGTCGACGGCTTCGCCCCGGTGGTGGCCGCTCTCGCCGGTAAGTAGATCATGGTCGCGGGTCGTCCGACTTCGGTCGCGCTGTGTGGCGCCGGAATGATCGCCGGTGCACACGCGTTGGCGGCACGCGAGGTGGGCGCGTCCGTCGTGGCGGTCGCTTCGCGATCGGAGCAGTCGCGCGCCAAGTTGGCCGGCGATCTCGGCGCTCACGCGGTCGACTACGCCCGACTCCCTGCCGGAGCCGACATCGTGGTGGTGGCCACTCCACCGGCCCAACATTTCGATCACGCGTGTCACGCATTGGAACGCGGCGCCGCGGTGTTGCTGGAGAAGCCTCTCGTGCTCACGTTGAACGAAGCCGACCGATTGGTGGACCTGGCCCACCGACACGGTGATCGACTGCTCTACGCCGAGAACCTCGCCTACGCCCCCATCACCCACGCCATCATCGGACTCGTGGCGCGCATCGTCGCCGACGGTCCGCCCGTCGACCATCTGCAGTTACGGACGATCCAATCGCTGCCCACGTGGGGCAACTTCACCTCTCCCGAGTGGGGTGGCGGCGCGTTGTACGACCTCGGTGTCCACCCCGTGGCCGTAGCCGTGCTCATCGGACGAGCCGCTCGCGCCGGGGAGGTCGTCGCGGTCGAGTCCCGACTTCGCGGAGACACGACGGACACCCACGCCGAGGTCACCTTGGTCTTCGAATCCGGGCTGAGGGGGTCCGTATTCTCCAGTTGGGAGGGGGGCGAGGTGCCCTCGTGGGACATCCAGGTGTCGTCGGTCAACCATGTGGTGCGGGCCGAATTGTTGCCGTCGCTCTCGTTGGAGCACAACGGTGATCCGATCGCACTGCCGCGAACGACGGCCACCATTCCGATGATCGAGAACTTCGGATACATCACACAGATGCGCGAGTTCATCGACGATCTGGCGAACCGGCGAGCGCCCTTCATGGACGCGGTTTTCGGTCGTTGGATGATGGAGATCGTGTGCGCCTGTTACGTTTCGGCGGCCCACGATGGCTCGACGACCCCGGTTCCCAGTGGGTGTGCTCGCACGCGGACGCCCTTGCAGCTGTGGAAGACTCCCTGACCGAGCCGATGATTCCCGAGTTCCCCGTCTCCCGTCGCGTGTTCCTGGCCCTCGGGGCCTCGGCTGTGGTCGCCGCGTGTTCCTCGTCGAATGACAACGCCGACGGGTCCGATGTCACTCGAGGCACCCCGCCCGACACGACCGTGGTCGACGCGACGTCTTCGTCCACCATCGTGTCGCCCTCCAGCACCAGTACGACGTCGGTACCGGTCGCCCCCTACACCCAGCCCGGTTGGCTCGCCGCCGAGAACAGCCTCGAGGGCACGGACGCGTGGAGAATTCTCGACGACATCGCCCCGACGAAGCGAGCGGCCATGCCCGGCATCATCGAAGGCTTCGCCGACACCACCAGTGCGCGACCGGGCCAGACCGTGTCGCTGTACGTGGCGACCGCCGCGCCCACGTGGCACATCGAGGCCTACCGCATGGGCCATTACGGCGGCGCCCTCGGTCGCTTGATCTGGCGATCGGACGAACTCGAACAGCCGTGGCAATTCGAGGAGCCGTCGATGGATCGCGAAACCCGCATGCACGTGTCGAATTGGGTCGCGGCGACGTCGTTCACCATCGACGACATGTGGCCCCCGGGTTCGTACCTGTTGAAGTTGGTCTCCTCCGAGGGGGGTGCCCATTACGTGCCTCTCACGGTGCGGCGCGACGAATGCGCGGCCTCGCTCGTGGTGGTTTCGGCCGTCACGACGTGGCAGGCCTACAACCCCTGGGGCGGGCGCAGCTTGTACGAGAACTTCGGTGCCGGCAGCCGATTCGACCGATCCAAGGTGGTGTCCTTCGATCGCCCGTACGCCCTCGCCTACAGCTGGGGTTCGGCCGACTTCCTCACCCACGAGCTCCCCTTGATCGCCCTGATCGAGGAGTTGGGCATCGACACCGCGTACGCCACCGACATCGATCTGCACACCAGTGGGTTGGGCGAGAATGACGAACTCGACGCGGTCTTCGCCAATCGCACCGCCCTGCTCACGACCGGCCACGACGAGTACTACTCGCGCGGGATGCGCGTCTGCCTGGAGCGGGCGCGTGACGCCGGGATCAACCTGGCCTTCTTCGGTGCGAACGCTGTCTACCGACACGTACGACTCGAACCGAACGCCGACGGGCTCGCCTACCGCCAAATGGCGAACTACCGAACGATCGACGACGACCCC
>Ga0169931_10007554_pt1 | contig 16089 bp, 20 predicted proteins | sample Kivu_15m_20L_FD_129675 | JGI IMG/M metagenome (GOLD analysis project Ga0169931, IMG submission 129675) | Freshwater microbial communities from Lake Kivu, Western Province, Rwanda to study Microbial Dark Matter (Phase II) - Kivu_15m_20L... | ecosystem: Environmental > Aquatic > Freshwater > Lake...
TGAACATATTCTCTTTATATTTAACAAACCTTTTCAAATTGACTAAAGTTTCCTTTGCATAATCATAAGCATCCTTATCAATTTCTTTCATCTTATATGCGTTTTTAATCTAAATTAAAAATTCAATACGACAATTTTACCCTGGACCTGAACTCGTTAATTCCAATTTTCATCGCATCCACAACTCCAACAGATTTTAGATTGAAGTTGTAATCATCCTCTGCATAAATATCATAAAAAGCGTTAAGAACATGAGAAGTGACTTCCATATCATTTTCATTCAGGCACATAGAATATAAAAGTTTACATATTTCCAAATTTGTCTCTGAAGAGTGTCCTTTGATAGAAAAAATAAAAGTTATGATATCAATTATATTAATCTTGATAAATCTATCATCTACATTATTATTAAGGATGATGAATAAAAACTTAAAGTCAAAATTCTTGAAGTCAATTATCTGGGTTATATTTTTATATTTCTCTAGAAGACTTCTAAAGCAGGTCAGCATTACTGAAAGAAAGTCTTGGTTCTTTGAATATTCTTCTATTTGAAGTCTTTTTATAATCATACTTGTTATTAATCCCAATAAATTATATTCATTTGCTAAAGAATTATTTCATTATTTACCATATATGTTATCAATGTTTTGTATTATATTGTTGATTAATGAAAGTGTGAAGTATTCCAAATCGTAAAGAAGTTCTTTTACTTTTATCATCTTGTCGAAGTCGCTTAGCAAAAATTCCTCGATTGTCAAATTGTTAAAAAATTCGATTAAGTTCTCTAAAAAGGATTTGTGAAGCATTTTTTGTAATTGGTCATAATTTGTGTTCTGGAAAATAAAATTAATCACAGAACCAACACTCTTTTCAATTTCAGATTTTCCCTCAATTACTTCCCCTGAATCATCTTCATCAATGTCTTCTATTTCATCGTCATTCACAGATAAACTAGAATTAAGATTTCTATTTGTGTTAAAGTTTAATTCCACTGAGTTAATGACATCAGTAAATGTTTTCAAGTAGTTCAAAGTCGCTCGAATATAGTCCTCAGCATTTTTTATTTTCTTTTTTATAATTGAATTTGCCTCATGATTTTTATCATCTGCAGTTTCACTCATCATTTCCACGTCATCTGTATTAGCTTCTTCCTTTACGAAATTTTGTATGTTTACATTCAGTTCCTCAATTTGGGAGGCTAAATCGAAATTTATATTCTGATGAATCATCTCGATTAATGTTTCAATCATTTTGAGTTTATTTAAATCGGGGTTATTGTCAACAGTTATATTAGAGCAATAAAAATAAAATATAGTTGATGTGAAGCATGCTACAACCAAAACATTCGCTTTGTTTCTTGCTTCTTGATTGAATACTATGTTTTCTGCAAAATGAATGAAGTTTATAAGGTTATTGTTATTATTAATGTTAATCACTCTTAGGGTAAAGAAGCTCGCAGTTAGCATTATGAAATTCAGGATGACATCTTCATCAAGAAATCCTGGATTAAGAATGAAATTAACAGACAAGGAGATCAAGCCATCCATTTGTAGTTTGTTATAATCCTTATACTCTCCCGTATCATACAAATCCATAAGGAGCAAAAGAAGATCTACAACATTTTTTATTAATTTATTTATCTTAGACTGTTCTCCTTCTGAATATTTAATAGACATATCCATATTATTTTTGTACTCAGTTAAAATACTCTCTACAGCAGGAAATAAATCCGAATTGAATAAGAAAATTGCATCCATGTCAGATTCCGAATAGCAAATTATGAGATTGATAATAGCAGAAACTGCGTTGTATCTGACTTGAATAAAAGGATCTGAAAGCTTTGAGACTAAAACTTTGCAAAATTCAATTGAGACAATTTGTTCTTTCATTTTAATTTCACAAGGGCTGAATTCATGAGATGCCAGTAAAGAAGTAATATTCTCTCTGTCTGTATAATTAGGGCTATTCAACTAAAATTTAATAATATTTTACCTTTTGAATCATCACATAGGATTCATTTATTTCATTTATAACATTGAAGTCGTTGGAGTTATTGAAATTCTCGTTGTTAGAATTATCTTGAGATTGTTTATTCTTTTTGTACTTGTTTAATAAATTTTTCTTCCCCATTTAAATAAAAGATAAATTAAAGTTAAAAATAATATTTTATTCAAAAATATGAACATGAATCAAGATAAAACATTTTCAGTAATTACTTTGAAATCGGGAAGCAAAGATAAATCAATTAATTCTTATATTAACAAGATATGCTCGAAAATGAGAGAATGTTCTTTAATAGAAATCAAAGCTTATGGTATTTTTATTTTTTAATTAATGGGAAACAATATTAATAAGTTGGTCACTATTTTAGAAATATTAAAGAGAAAACTTAACGAGTTAAAATTTAAAATAAACATTTCCTACGAAGAAATAGATAGGGAGAATAAACTTTTAAAAACAGAGTGTATGAAAGTTTCTTTTGAGATTAATCAAGCTTTTATAAAAATCAATGAAGAGGGAATTCAAAGTATTTTTATTTACTAATTATATATAGATTTAATGAGCGGAAATGAAAAGAGAGAAATTCCCTTAATCAAAGCAAAAGAAAATATTGAAGAAAAATGTTTAGAAAATATTAACGAATTCTTTAAATAATAATTATTTATAAGATAAGCCCATAATCTAAATCAACATAATTATAAAACTCTAATGTGTTTTCATTCATATTTTGTATACCCCCATTCATGTTCAAAGATTTTTCGTTATAGATTGTCTTATCTTTTCCCTGTTTATTGGATTTTTTATTAATTTCTTCTTGATTGTTTTTTCTTTTGTTTCTTATGCTTGAAGGTTTACCTAACAAACTGTCTATTTGCTCGAATAATAGGGAGCCAGGCGATGGATTAAAATGATTCATTGTATTTTGTTTTGTTAATTCTTTACTCATTGAATTATCTTCATCTGAAGGATCTTCATCCAATTCTGAATTATTTATTTTAAAATTCGTTGTTGTAGCATTATTGGAATCTATTCTGAGTTTAAAACATAAATTGAAATACGAAAAAATTTCTTGGATGTAATGAGAAAATTCTCTACAAAACGAAAGATTGTCGTAAATCGTTCTGATTAATCTTTGAAAATCTTCTTTCCTAAATTCAGTTGTTGATGGTCCATTTTGGACTACAAAATTTGCAATAAAAGCAAATTTCTTTAATATACTTTCTTTTTCTTTTAGTAAGTGCAAATTCGAATCGCCGCTTAGAATTCTTGATATCAAAAAATAAATTTGATCTGAGAAATATTTGAAAAACATGAGTGAAATTAGACCATTTTCAAGAGAAATGAGTAATTTTAAAACTTTACTAAATTCTTTTAGATTTTCGCATAAAACAGAATTGTTGGTTATTAAGATTTTGACTAGCATAACATTCACAAAGTTCTCAACTATTTTAAACAAACTTTCGATCTCATAAGAAATGTGAAAGTCAGTGATTACACTCTCTATTTCATATAATTTCGATTCAAACGTTTTTATTTTGAAATTCCCTTCTAGATATTTTATTAAAGATATTGTTTTATAATTTAACTCTGATTCTTTCACATAAAGATTGTATTGCCTATCCCAGATATTTTCCTTTATCCAAAAAAAAAGATATTTTATCACAAATAAGAGAGTATTTATGCTTGGCAGATCTTTATGTGTACAAGAGTGTCTGATCTCAACAATGAATTCAGGTAATTCAATCTCCTTAGCAACAAGGAACATATTAGAATTCAAATTACGATTCTTTTTCTTGAGATCATCAATAAGAAGATTGGTTACTCTGATTATTTTCTGAGAGAGAATATTCTTCACATCATTATAATAAAAAGGATTACAGTCAGGCTTAATGTCAAACTTGCCTTGTTTTATTTTTATGATTTCTTCCACTAGAAGGTTTGTAATAAGCGGATGATTCGTGCAATCGTTTCTAATAAGCCAAATATTTAAAACGTTTCTTGCATTTAATATATTATCAACATTTAATCCAGCTACAAATGTATCTAAGCTCTCTTCTATTCTATTTATCATTGTATTAGTTTTAGCTCCATAGGAATTATTGAATAGTAAATCATAACAAGCTTTCCATTCTTGAAAATTAGACCAAGGCTGCCTTATCAAGGGAGAAAATTTATTTGTTGTTTCTTTCTTATTAATTTCCATAAGTTAATTAAATGAATAAAATTAATAAAAGAAAATAATAACAATAATAATAAAATTACTTAAATGGATAATTCAAACGATAACGTAAATGATAGAGACCTAAGCCAATCAGGTGCAGGAGGTAAATATATAGATCCAGAATGTTACAACGAAGATTTTGAAGAAAGTAAAATTGTAGAGAAAGTTGCTCTTGAATTAAAACCATACTTTTCGCCTAGTTCAATTCCTACTACTCTTTATTTAAAAAATAATGTCCTCCCTCTTGTATTCGAGGCCTTAACAGAAGTCGAAAAAATAAGACCGAAAGACCCAGTAGAATTCTTTGCAGCTTATCTTTTGGAAAAGAATAGGAAAGAAATTAATTAATATCTGATAATATTATTATATGTAATAAGTTTTTATTTAATATATAATTTAAACTAAAAATATTATTAGAATTCATATATCATTATATATTAAAAATTAATACAAATAAAAGACATAATGGAACGATCTAAGAAATTATCTTTATCTGCAGAAATATGTCACAGTTTTAAATATGCCAAATCTTATCGAGCTTTCTTAGCATTAATTGATGTCTTAAAAGACGAAGGTTTCATCGTAAATTATAATTTAATAAGAATAAACGGTTTAAGAGGCGAATTGGAAGTTTATGTCAATAAAGATGGCGAATTAGTAAATGTTTTCTCTAAAAAGGAAACAAGCAATTGGTTAGATGATAAAAACATTTCAGAAACAATACAAAAAATAAAAAATGTAATAGAGGCATAAATAAATCTGATATTTTTTGTGGTTTTTTACTTGATATAAAATCAAGAATCATGTAGGGACATTATATAAAATACTTTATATATAATTAAGATCATATTTTAATAGTTAGAGGAATTTATTTTATTGTATTTATTTATAACACTCTTTTAATATTTTTTTGAATTTGTACACGTTGAATAATTATTTTCAGATTTATCTTCTAATATTAACTGGTTAGAATCTATCCTTGTAATTGAAGAAAAATTAATAGTCTCTTCCAATCTGTTTATTTCTTCTATTACGATCTCTAATATATTGCCATTCTGATTATTACTACTACTAATTGATTGAATTAATATTTCTGCATCTGAATATGTCCTTAATTTTTCTGTCAGCACATCAGTTGTCATATTATTAAAATTATTAATATCAAAATTATCAGATTCATTTCATTTATTAATGTCGATTTTGATTATTTCGAAAAAATATTTTTGTAATAAGGGGCGTAGGGTTGTTGTAACTGGAATGGGAATGGTAACTCCACTTGGAATAAATAAGGAAGAAACATGGAAAAATTTAAAAGAGAAAAAGAGTGGAGTCAGAGATTTATCAGGAGAATCTTTTGGGAAAGAATTACCATCCAATTGCAAATACGGAGCCATGATTCATAAAAAATTTGATGGGAAGAAGTATAGAACACTTGTAAGTATTTAAATAATTCAAGATTAATTTTATGCAATTAAGGGAACAGATAATTTACTAACACAAATTACCTTAGCTGCGGCAGAAGAAGCTTTAAATGATGCCAAATATTCACCATCCGAATTTAAAGAAAACAAAAGATTGAAATATAGAACAGTAAGTTAATTTTAATATTCTTAGGGAGTATATGTTGGAAGTTCACTTCCAAGCTTAAATTGTATATCCGAAAATATCAAGAAGGCCTACTCTAATGATTACACCCATATTAACAGAATGCTTATGCTAAGGATGCTTACGAATTTACTAGCTTCTAACATAAGTATTAAATACGATCTGAGAGGGCCTTTGTTATCTCCGACTATGGCTTGTGCCACAGGATTAAACGCAATAGGAGAATCGTATAATATGATTAAAAACAATGATGCAGATGTTATGATATGTGGAGGATCAGAGAATAGTGTTCATCCTCTTGTATTTCATTCTATGAACAAATTGAATACATTATATTCTTCTAATAAAGATTTTTCTCCTAATGAATCTTCAAGACCCTTCGATGCAGATCGTTCTGGCTTTATAATAGGAGAAGGTAGTGGGATACTCGTAATTGAAGAATTTAACCATGCACTTAATAGAAATGCTAACATTTATTGTGAGATAAAGGGATATGCTACTTTTGGGGATGCCTATCACATGACTAAACCAACTCTTGATGGAGAAGGTGGTTTTCGCGCGATGACTAAATGCTTAATTGATGCAAATGTAGAACCTGCATGTGTAAACTTAATAAATGCACATGCGACTTCAACTGAAATAGGGGATATAAGTGAATTAAACGCATTAAAAAATTTATTCGGTAATAAGAAATTTCAAAATTTTGACAATTTAAAAAAAAGTTTTGAGAATTACGATTTTAATATTTCTGTAGACGAACAAGAATTAGACAAACAAAAACTCAAAAATTTATTAATAAATTGCAATAAATCTCAAATAGGACACTTACTAGGTGCCGCAGGAAGTGTTGAGTCAATAATCTCTATTCTCTCATTAGTAGAAAACATATCTCTAGACAATATAAACACGATTAATCCAATATCTGAACTTTTTAACTTAAGATACGACTCTAATTCATCTATGAAACATAATCTTCAATATGTGATGAAAAACTCTTTTGCTTTCGGAGGTGTAAACACTGCGATACTATACGGAAAATTGTAACTTTAAGAATATTCAAAGTATAAATTATAAATCTTAAAATTATTTTAAATAAAAATATATAATTGTCCCATAATAAAAAATAATTAATAAAAATTACTATAAATTCATCAAATTCACTAAAATTTAAAAATGTCAGAAATAGCGAAAATGATTTTATTTGGCGAGGATTACGCCTCAGATTTCGCATTTTTAGATTTCAAAAATTTAATAGACTTCAAAGACTTAGGAATAGAAGATCAAGACATTCGTAAAACTGAGGAAAACACAAAATATAAAAATATCTCAGAAATAAATGGACATATGAAATCATCACATGCAGGAAAGAAGATCACAATTAAAAACAAATTAGGAGCCAGAACCAGCGAAAAGGAAGACAAAAAACATCAAGTAGATGAAAGTAATGAGTATCTAGTTCCTCTCATTCCTAAAGCTCCTAAAGAAAAGGACCTTGATCTAAAGCTCATGTGCATCAGCGAAGGAGAAAAAATATACAAACTCTCTGATTTATTCATTCCTAAAGATGAAAAAATAGTAAGAAAGATAGAAAAGTATAACAATAAGATTATGACTATAAGTGAAAAGGATAAAAACGATAAAGAACAAGATATTCATAAGAAAGACACAAACGAATTCGAGGAAATCAAAAATTTGATCAGAAAAACAAAAAGAAATCAGAAATTCACTAAAATAAATATCACATATAACGAAAAATTCTTTGATAGGACATTCTTTTTGGAAAATTTTTATCCCGAAAAATTATCGTCATCTAATAACTTAAATGAAAATAATGCTTTAATAGCGATTGATGCTTCAACAAATGATCAAAATGGTGATGCGATTGAATTGGATGAAAAAGTTTCACAAAATTCTAGTCATGAGTACATTCATAATAGAGATCACCTAGTAGAAAATAATTTATTGAACTCTATATTTGACGTAAATATGAAAATAAAGAATCGACACCTATCAGAAAAAGAATTTAAAAACGAATACGAAAAAGAAAAATCATCAATAAGTTTTGATAGGACTGATATCACAAACAATTACGAACAGGAAATTAAAGAAGTAGAAGATCTTAATAAAACAATCAAACAAAATGTTGAAGAAATTTTAACATCAACAAGAATAAACAAAATAATAGAAAATAACAACGCTGACTCGAATTCAGCAGATATGAACGAGGAAATTCTTAATCACACTGAATACTTAGATGATAATACGAATGCAAATGACAACCAGATGTATAATATATTTTCCAATCCTCAATCAGAACTGTTTCCACTGAAGAATTCTAGTTTATTCAAGGAATATATCCCTAAAGAAAATGCTGAGAGCATTCATTTAAATGACGGAAAGATGCTTCATGACAAAGAACTTACTTTTATTCAACAAAAGGATGAGATAGATTCCTGCCAGCTTTACGACTTTACTAAGAAGAAAAGATATAGAGCACAAGGTTATTACAATGAAAACATTCTAAATGGGTCCTTTTTAAATTGTATAATATACAATGAGAAAGAGATCAATAGAAATTATAAAGAATGTGCTAAAAGGATTTTCGACATGAACGATTATAATATGTGCTTCGAAGTTGTAAATTTTGACACTTCAGTCCTAAGTTCTGATAAACAGAAAACAAAAGAGCAAAAAGAACAACAAGAAAAGCAAATAAATATGACTTTGCAATCTAACGCTGGAATCTCCCAATCTGAGGATTTCTTCGGGATGTTTGCTAATCAAAAATTAGGAGGTTCAGGAGGTGCCTTACATCCCGTCATGAAAATAGGAAAAGCAAAAGGAAATTTATTAACACATGCAAAATGTGCATTTAATCTAACATATAATAAAATAAATCTTACATATGATGATTTGAAGGACTTCCATCGTCCAAATTTCGCAAAGATTCTTTTAAAGGAAAAAAAGAAAAGGAATTTTTCATTTACAATAAGCGACAAATTTAACATATCTCATGGTGCAGATAAAAAGAAGTGGGATTGTACCATTCTTACAAGAGCATATCTGAAGAAAAAAGAAAAGAAAAGGATATCTAAAAATATTCAATACATGAATGCTTATGAAATTTTTAAAGACAGGTACAAATTAAGCCTAGTAGATGGAAAATACTGTTTATTTGAACATATTGATGAAAATCCTCTCTTTTTGAACAACTTGGGGATGGCATCAAAACTTAAAAAATTTCTTTATACTCCTAGACTATTCAATTCAAATGTTGCCAATACTGCAACTAAATTAACAGATGTTGAATTAAAGACTTACAACTTCACTGGACCTTATGGAAGTCAAATTTTACTTAATTCAAATCAGAAATTACCTCTGATTGGTCAAATCGATTTGAATGAATTGAAAGGACTTTCGATAATAGATAATAAGATGTATAGAGCACCAGTATTTTATGAAAAATTGAAAAATCCTACCTTGAATATATCTAACCAAGAGATAGGCGGGAAGAAGTATTATAATTTTCTAATTACTTTTAAAAAATCAAAAATTGGAAAAGAAGGATTTTTCATTAGAGAATTAGATCACCTCTATACAGTAGGTCAAGAAGAACCAAAAATCGAAGTTTATCCTCCACAATCTAGGCAGTACTGTAATTTCCTTAAAAACAAAATTAAAACCTATACTTATAAATTGTATGACGAAATAGGATACAAGGCGGGGATTAACTTTAAAGTTTTTACCAATCTATTTCCAAATGCAACTGAGCAAATTTTGAAGAAAAATTTCCGAGAAATGAAAATAGAAATTGACAAAAACATTTGTTATTTCACTAAACTTCCTAATGAAGAAAATCAAACATTGATAACACCAGAAAATGTATGTCAATTTGAATCTTGTCAATTTGGTGTCTACAAACTCAGGGAAGTTGGAATAAAGAATTTAACGAATCCTGATAAAATTTCTTATGCTACAAATAAGTTCATAAATCAAACTCCAAATCTAAAGCAGCAATTTCTAGCTAAGGTAATAGAAGAAGAATTGCTGACAACTCCTTGGAATATAACACAGAATTTTTTACAAGCTAAACAAATAAAAGGAATGTTGGCAATTAAAGGAATTGGTGATCCATCTAATGGAATGGGTGGTTATTCTTTCCTGAAGATGCCTGTAAAATCCTATAACGACAATAAAACCTTAAAAGAAGAAATAGATCAGTTAAAGACGATGAATAAAAATATAAAGACTGTAACAGGGACAGACGCTGATTTAAGAAAACTTTCGAAGGACGACATCAAACTAAAATTAATTCAGCTTGGAGAAGATGAAGAATATATAAACAGACTATCTCGATGGGAAAGAGTTTCTTTACTTAGATACAAATCTTCTAAGGCAGCTGAACTCGGCTATGAAGGCGACATCACAAAATATGCAAGAGGCGCAAGGATGAGTTCCAAAGTACAAAGAGACGCGTATCAAAAGAATATAAATGATGTTTTCAAAAAACAAATACAGTACATTAAAGGAGAGAATATTCAAACTATAAGCGATGATTCTTCCGATGAAGAAAATGAAAACACTAAATTTGTATCTGAATCAGACAAGGCAACAAAATTGAAAGAATCTGCAGACACATTTGAAGATAAGAAGAAAGGTTTAGGATTCATGAGGAATGAAATCTATGCAAATAGCTCCCTCATTAAAAAGAAGAAGAGGCCAGAAGGTAAGAGATCAGGAATAATTCCTAATGAAACTAATAAGAAGTTTGATGAAGGAATAATCAAAATATACAAAAAGAATCAGCCTGACGTTTCAGACGAGATCTCAACAAAGATAAAATTTGATATGAAAAATTTAGATATAGATTTACTTAGACGGAAGAAGAAGAGTTCTCAACCATTCGACAGCATGTACGAATATGAAATGGATAAAACAACTTCATTGATTTCAAGAAAGAGAAGAGACACTCCTGAAAAGACTTTTAATGAGATTATAGAAGATATCATAGACGACTGTATAAAATTCGACGTCACTAAAATCTTCCACCTTCCCGTAAAGAAAAAAGATTATCAAGACTATTATCAAATAATCAAAAGCCCAATCGATTTAGGAACTATGAAAAATAAAACCAAAAGATATGAATACAAAACTGTGGATCAATTTTTTATAGATTTAGATTTAATAGTCAAGAATTCAATTATTTACAACGGGGAGAATCATGATGTTACTTTACAAGCAATTAAAATAAGAGACCTTGCAATGACAAAAATAAATGAGTAAGTATTTAGTTTTTTAATTCATGTTAGTTATTCTGATAAATTAAGAGAATTCGAAGAGAAACTAAAAACTTCATATAATGAAGAGATAAACTTCCAAATGTAAGAAACGAATAAAATATAAAAATATATTATTATAAAATAAATTTTAAATTCAGTTAATAATTACCAAATTAAGTATACGTTTCATATCGCTTCTATTTAATTAATTAAATTGAAATTCATTCAAATAAAAATGTCAAATTTATCAATAAAAATGAGTAACGCAATCTTTATTTTGCTTTTGATCGGATACGTTTACCCTATAGTAATTATAATTTATATTTAGGATATTCCTAATCTTAAACAAAGGAATATAGTTTCTCCTGTGATTACTCAATCTGATAATTTGAATTCTTCTAATTCAAAACAAAACAAAGCAAATTTAGACAGATCAAATAGAAAAAAGATTATTTCGGCGGATTTTACTGCTGAATCTTCAGAAAAAAAATTAGCAGAAAATACAATTATGGAAAGAGATAAATCAAAAGGTATTGTTATGTTTATAGTTTATTTTATTGATTTTTAATTACATTTATGAGAAAAACTCTCATAAATGTTAACTATTCTCAAAGTTAAAAATTATTCCTTTCTTAATATATCTTTTATTTAGAAGAAACAATATCTTTAAACAGGAACGATGACTTTAACCCGTTCGCCTATTATGAAAAAATGAAATCGCATTTTGAACAGTACATGACAATTGTGATTAATTTCCTTCATGAATTGATGAAGAGTCCTCAAGAAAATGTCACAGAATCTGGCTCAAGTTTAGTAACGTTCGATGTCAAAATTTTTCCCTACATAAAATTAATTTCCTTGATACTATTAATACTATTGTTTGGCAGAGTGGTTAAAAATATTTTGGAGATTTTAACTAAAGAAAAGGAAAATAATCCTGGTAAAATAGGTTCTGATATTACCAAATCATTTGTTTTAACACTACCCGATTTATCTGAAAAGTCAACCAGAAAAAATGCAGTTAAAATTAAGGGCAGGATAAAAAGAAATCCAAATCCAATAAATTACAATGAGCTGTTCGATACCAAGAAAACTTCATCAGAAAAGGAAAAGCCAAATTATCTTCTGATTAAATCTAAATTTGATGAATCATCAAAAAAAAATATAACAAATCACTACGAGAACAAGCCACAAAAAGTGAAAGAAGATAGTCTATGTAGTTCCGATGATTTATTCGATTTTCACATTCCAGAGCAGAAGAATTCTATTATTGAAAAGTAAATAATTATCATAAATTAAAATAGTTTGGTTCCTATTTCTAATGAATCTAATGTGTTCCACAATCCTGATCTTATTTTATTTGAAGAAAAACAAGATATAAATTTTAAAACACAAAATAAAACACTTTATGAGCCCCAGTTACAAATTGAAGAAAGAAATCCTTCGATTGATGTAGAAGTAGATGATCGCACTAAATTAATTCAAAGATTAATTCAAGGAAATTTTATCGAAAAAACAGCTATCACAAATTTTATGAAAAATAAAAATAAATAATTTCATATACAATAAAACATATACGTAGTAAAATAAAATATATATATTTAATATTTAATATTAATAATTAATTCTTATTTTTCTGAGTATTAAAACAAGTTTCAAACTTATTCTTTAGATCGTAATTAACCTCCCCATATTCTAAAATATAATCTCCATAAATTTGTTCATAGCACTGAGAAGAAACACACCTTAAAATGCAAGCCTCATCATTTGATCTTGATGAGCATTCATCGCTTTTACATTTTGAATATGCCCGGTCATATTTAGATCCACTACTTTTGTTTTTACTTGATTTTCCTTCATCGAATAATGCCCAAAAAATTAAAATGTAAATAATAATAGAAAACATTCGCATTTAACAAAAATTTTCTATTAGTATTATTATTAAATAATTAAATTCAAATTTAGAAAAACTTTATTTCTTCTAGAAATCAAATTAATATTAAATCAAACTAAATTAAATTTATTCATATAAAAAGCTAGTATGATAGGAATAAGTTTAGGATCTCAAAACACTGTGGTAGGTGTTTTAAAAAATTCAAATGTAGAAATAATTTTGTCTGAAACTTCAAGTCGTGGAGTGCCAACAGTTTCTTCTTTTTCGGATAGACAAAGATATTTTGGTGATCAAGCAATAAGCACAATTAAGAGTAATTTTAATAGATCAGTTCTATACCCAAATAGATGGTTAGGAGTGCAACCTGATTGGCCATTTTTAAAAGAAGAGGCCAAATTCTGTACTTTACAGCCCACTGTCGATAAACATAACAAAGTTGGATTTGAAATAACTTATAAAGGAGAACAAGATGTCTATTATCCAGAACAAATTATGGGATTATTCTTTAATAAATTAAAACAAAATTGGAAAAAGGCTGGCTTTGATACAAGAGAAGTAGTTGTAAGTGTTCCTGATTATTGCAGCGCTTACGAAAGAAAGTCCTTGGCCGATGCTTTGACTATTGCAGATTTGCACTGCATCAACCTAGTTAATGAATCTTCTGCTATTGCCCTTAATTATGGACTGTTCAGAAGGACTCAATTCGAGGATACTAAGCCTAGAATAGTTGCTTTTATTGATATGGGACAATCTAGTACAACAATTTCCTTCGGTTCTTTTACAAAAAACTCTCAAAAAGTTATTTCTGTTACTTCTGAGAGATTCCTTGGTGCTAGAGAATTCGATTATCTTCTTATGGAGCACTTTTCTAACATTTTTAAAAATAAATATGGATGTAATCCCATGAATTCAGCTAAATGTAGATTAAGATTGATAGATGCAATAGCAAAAACTAGAAAGATTTTAACTTCTAATAAAGAGGCTTCGTTAAGTGTAGAAAGCTTGATGGAAGATGAAGACTTAAATTACAATCTTACTCGTGACGAATTCGAAAAAATCATTTCTCCTGTTTTAGAAAAATTCAGAAATTTAATGAAAAGCGCTTTGACCAATCTCTCTAACGATGCAAGTAAATTATATTATTAAAATTATAGAATTTAGTGTATCCGATATCCATTCTGTTGAAATGGTAGGAGATGCAATCAGAACCCCAATCCTTCAACAAATTATAAAAGAGACATTTGGTTTGGATTTGAGCAAAACTTTATTACCTGATGAATGCATTGCAAGAGGAGCAACCTTATTTGTAAGAATAAATTTCTGATTATCATAGGCTGCCATGAGCTCTCCATATTTCTCGCTCAAGGACTTTACATTTGAACATTTTAACCCATATTCCGTTGTTTTGGAGTATCCTTTCTTAAGTAATTAAATTTATATTAATATATAGAGGATGGACAAATTCAGATAAGAAATCACACAATTATTAAAAGAGGAGAGAACTTCCCAAGCAGAAAATCCATCAAATTCAACGAAAAACAAACACCAAGGCAGGATGTTCTCCAACTCAGATTGTTCTATAACAATGAAGAAATTCCATTTCTTAACAACAACTTACTAAGTAAACATTTCTAATATAATTTTAGAAACATACATGGTTAGCTTACCACATGTCAAAGAAGAGCAATGGACATTCATTCTACAGTTCTACTTGGATGCAAATGGTCTTCCTCAATTAGATAAAGCATCTATTAATGAAGTTTATTATGAAGATGCTCCTTCAACAACTAAGACTACCCCTCCCACTGATAATGCAAGCACAAAGCCTGCAGAAGGAACTGAAGCTAAGCCAGAAGAGAAAAAAATTGAAAAAGTTAAAAAAGAAAGATCTACTCTGGGAATTATTAAGATAGTTGAAAGCCTTTATGGATTATCTCAATCAGATCTGGATGTAAAAGAAAAATTTTAATGTTTATAGAATATCACTCAAAAAGAAGCCAACCAAGAAAATGAAGACAGAATTTTCATCATGGCTATCAACAAAAGAAACGAAATCGAAAACTTCATCTATTCTACTAGAGAAAAACTAAATGGTGATTTAGGTTCCTATGTGAGTGCTGCTGATCAAGAGTTGTTGCTACAACTTATGCAAAATATGGAGGACTGGCTATATTCCGGAGATGAAAATGTTTATGTTAAATCTATTTTGGAAGAAAAAGGCAAACCTCTTAATGATATTGGAACAGTTATATATAAAAGATATCATGACTGGGAAAGACTCAAAGAATCTTTGTTTAAATTAGGAAGAAGTTTAAATGAAATAGTTCAGAAATCAAATAACGCCTCTCTGTCTGTTAATTTGAATCAAACTGACAAGGAAGAAATCACAAAATTGCTAACTGACCATAGTAATTTGTTGAATCAACTTGAAAATCAAGTCAATACATTAGCTAAAGTGTCTGATCCTCCTCAAAGATGGGAAGATGTAGACAAAAAGACAACTGAATTAGACAAGGTAATTTTGAATTTATATTATTTTAGAGAATTAATCAAATTTATTCAGATGCTAATAAAAGGGTAAAAGAAGAAGCTGAGAAAAAAGCCAAAGAAGAAGCAGAGAAAAAAGCAAAGGAAGCTCAAGCAAAACAACCTCAACAAAATGCTACTAACAATCAATCTACTACTGAAAGTAAGGAAAACAAAACTTCTGATTTAAATATGGATGTAGATTAGACTAGATTAGATGAAATATAATTTATATAATATCTTATCAATCATATTATATTTAGAAGTTTCGTTATTCTATATTTTATTCATAATTAATTAATATTAAAAGTTAATTATAATATTTTATTTTTTTATTTTTGTTTAGAACAATATTTTCAAAGTTTTTTTAAGTCGTTTTTTCTTGGATGATTTTTATTTAATAATTATTATTTATCAATAAATAATCTTAAAAAATAAGGGTCAGTTTTAACTTGGATGTGGATAAAGTGTGAAAATGTGGATGATGTGTTAATAATTGGGGATTGGGGATTGGGGATTGGGCCCAATCCCCAATCCCCAATCCCCAATCCCCAATCCCCACA
>Ga0169931_10007555_pt1 | contig 16089 bp, 18 predicted proteins | sample Kivu_15m_20L_FD_129675 | JGI IMG/M metagenome (GOLD analysis project Ga0169931, IMG submission 129675) | Freshwater microbial communities from Lake Kivu, Western Province, Rwanda to study Microbial Dark Matter (Phase II) - Kivu_15m_20L... | ecosystem: Environmental > Aquatic > Freshwater > Lake...
AACAGAGTAAAGTTGTTCTACGAAACATGCAAGATGGAACAGAAATTCAAATTGAAATTGAAAAGCTCACAGATGATCCAAAATCAATTCTTAATTTAGAAATGCTCTAGTTAACATCATAATTTCAGGACCACTAGTCATGGATCCGACAACTACTGTATGATTATTCGCAACAATTCCTGACATGACATATGGAATACCATTATTAATGGTGGTTTGCTCTATTTTTACGCCCATTATATTTGCAAATGTCTTCATGTCTTCTTCATCAGCTTCTGGGTGAATTGCAGCACCCGAGTTATTTGCAACCATTACTGCTCCTGTTTGATTAAATCCAGCGATTCTTTTTTGCAAAACTTCTACTCCTAACACCTGTTCAATTGTCTTACAATCATCTTTTGATAACCATGGTGATACAACAGCTCCTTTATCATTAGCACAAATCACATTACCAAGTGCAGAGTATTTTGAATCCAATACACCAATTTCCATCTTTGTTTCTTTTTTTAGAAATTCATATTCATCCATATATGCAGTCTTTGGAAGTAAAATTCCGTTGTTATTCATTACAATTAATGCTCCTAAAAGACGAGTATTTGCAACAGAAGAATAAATAATTTCAGTTTTTAGATATTCTGCAAGTTTTTCAGCTTTGGTTTGAGCAAAACCCATAGGAAGCAAAAGAAAATCATCATTTGCGTTTATGTAAACGCCAATATTCGGTCCTCTATACACATCAAATTTGATAATATCCATTTTTTGTAATTATTCTTCAAACGATATGAACGTAAGGAAATTTTAAATGAAAATGAGCACAGGTCTTTTATTATAGTTAAGTTTAGTCTCGACTAATTTTGTCTAGCTTTAAATAATATCTCAACGAAAGTTGGTTTATGCCAATAGCAGAAAATTTCCCAGAAGGATTGAAACCAATTGGAAAAATTAGTCACTCAGATGGCCAAAACTTTCACTGGGTTTGGGGTCCTGGTAAAACAAAAAATACTGATGGATCACAAGCTGAAGTATTTGCTGATGCCGACGTTGTAGCTGCTTATACTGCTCGTGGTGAAAAACAAGTCCCATTAGGCGTTAGTGGTACTATGGTTGCAGTTGATTGGGATTCTTGTGTTGCAGATGGTGCATGTATTGAAGCGTGTCCAGTGCAAGTTTTTCAATGGTATAGAACCGAAAAAGATATTCCAAATACTGAAGCAATAAACGCAACTTTTGCAGGAACTGGAAGTTCAGTTAAAGAAGAACGAAAAGATCTAACAGATAAAGCCGATCCAATCAGGGAACATGATTGCATTTGGTGTATGGCATGTGTTTCTGTTTGCCCTCCTCAAGCTATCAAAGTTGATCAATCAAACTTGGAAGCTCATGAGAAAGCTGCAGGAACTTATGTGAAAATAGAAGCAGGTACTGCTAACCCACATGCACACGATTAGATTTTTTATTCAATTTTCTTTATTATAATTTCATATTTTTAGTTAAAATATTCAGAAAATTAAGATCTATTGTAGTTTAGTCTCGACTAATTTTGTCTAGATTTAAATAATATTCAGATCAATGTTTTGTATGGCAGATTTAGTAATACCAGAAGATTTTTGTCACGACCAAAAACCAGTAGGAAAAACTAGTCATGGAAATGGCGAAAACTTTCACTGGATTTGGGGTAAAGGAAATCCAGATGGTGCAGCATTTTCAAATGAAGATGTAAAAGCCGCATATGAAGCTCGAGGAGAAGAACAAGTTCCTCTTGGTATTCACGGTACAACAGTTGCAGTCGATTGGGATTCTTGTATTGCAGCTGGATCATGCATGAGTGTATGTCCAGTTCAAACATTTCAGTGGTATAGAACCGAACAAGATATTCCAGCTAAAGATGTAGTTGGTAAAGTCTTTGAAGGTACTGGAAAAACTGAACAAGATGAGCGATTAGATCACACTGACAAATCACAACCAATTCGAGAACATGATTGTACAGTTTGTATGGCTTGTCAGGAAATATGTCCTACAGGTGCTATTCGAATTGAACAAGCAAACTTGGAATGGCATGAGAAAGCAGCCGGTACATTTGTTAAAATGACTGGTGGCGGAAATCCACACGCACACGATTAAAGAAATTAATTTCTTTTTTCTTATTTTTCTATGATTTTATTTTCAATACTCAACAAATTTTAATCACTGTTATTCATCACTTCTTGCAGAGGTCGCCTAGCTCGGTAGGGCGCGGGCCTTGAGAGCCTGTGTGCGCAAGCACCCGGGGGTTCAAATCCCTCTCTCTGCGTTTTTATTTTTCTAATTTTCCTAGTTCAGCTAACATAGCTGTTAGCTGAATCTCAGGATTTGCTCCAACTAAAATTCTATAATCGTATTTTGCAATCACTTCTAAAATATCTGAAATATTATCATGTTTTGTTTTGAATACTGCAGAATTTAGATACTTTAGAAAATCTGATTCTGACATTCCATAAACTTTGGTTAATTCAATCATCTTCTCTCTTGCATCTACAATTTTTCCAGATAATGCCATTTTTAGAACAATATCTACATCACTAGTTTTTGTCAATCCAGCTGATGATTTTACATTTTCTTCTGAAATCTCACCTATGCTTGCAGTTGCTTGCATCAGATTAATTGCATGTCTAAGATCTCCTTCAGAATAATCGTAAATTGCTTTTAGTCCTTTTTTATCGCTTTTTACTTTCTCTTTTTTAGCTATATTTTCTAGATGGTTAATTACATCCTCTTCAGGAATAGATGTAAACTTGAAGGTGGCACATCTGCTTTGAATAGGATCAATGATTTTTGAGATATTGTTTGCAATTAGGATAAATCTACAATATTTTGCAGTATCTTCTATTATTCGTCTTAATGCTGTTTGTGCATCAGATGTCATCTCATCTGCCTCATCAAGAATAATTATCTTAAATGGTACATCTACCATTCCTGCAAATCTTGAAAACTTTTTTACTTTTTCTCTAACCATACCTATACCTCGTTCATCTGAGGCATTTAGTTCAAGAGTATAGTCTTTAGCATATTCCCCAAGAATTTGTCTAGATATGCATAAGGCTGTTGTAGTCTTACCTACTCCAGCAGAACCTGAAAACATTAGATGCGGCATATCTGTAGGGTCTTTAATTAGAGCTTCTAGACTACCGATAATTTCTTTTTGATTTACTATTTCTGAAAGCTTTGAGGGGCGATATTTTTCCACCCACATGCCTGTTGATAACATGTGATCTTCTGGTCTAATTCCCACTAATAAATCGAAATTAATAGGATCAATTGATCTAACAAAATAGTGAATAGAATTGATCGATCCATTACATCAGGATCTTATGAATAGATAGTGATCTTACGATGGAAATAGATAAAATAGAAAAACTGCATTCTATTGGATATAGCCTAAAGGATGCTAAAGTCAGCATAAATCATGATATTAAATTCAATGTTGCAGGTGTTAAAATTAATGGCACTCAAGGTGAAGTCTTGAATCTGCCTTTATGGATAGGTAAAATTCTAGCCCAAAACAAACTTGCTTCACTTGAAAAACCGGATATGATTACTGAGCTTAAACAGGCATTATCAAAAGAAAAGATGGTTGGAGAATATCAAATGTCTACACTTGATCCTCACTTTTACATAAAATTAAAAGAATCCATGAAAGACTTGAATCGTGATGATTTTAATCATGTTGAAAGTATGATGTTAGAATTGTTTAGAATGAGACGAGGCAAACTTGTAAAAATTGCAGATTCAACAAAACTTAATTCTGAATTATATAATAAATTAACAATCGAAGAAAATATTTTCTTTAAAACAATTCACGATAATAGTATAGAATTTGAAAAACAAATCCGAGGAGACTTAAATGAGCAGAGTTCAAACTAGTACTTTTACTGATTCAGCATTATCTGATAAGGTCAAAGAATTTCTAACAAGATTCAAGGATAAATTTGGAAATTACAAGTATGTAGAACAAATTGACGAAATGATGCCAAAGAATGCAAAATTTATCATTGTAGATTATAATGATCTTGTAATAGAGCCTGAAATTGAACATATCTTTTCAACTGATCCTGATAGAGTTCTAAATGCATTCTCAAGAGCAATCAAAGAAGCACTCCAAACAAGATTTCCTGATTATGCAGAAAAAATTAAAGATGAAGTTCGTGTAAGACTTGTAAATTATCCTCTTCAAAGGAGTTTAAGGCAAATTAATGCTGAAACTATTGGAAATATTTCTAGTGTTTCAGGTATGGTTGTTAGAGCTTCAGAAGTAAAACCTCTTGCAAAAGAATTGGTCTTTGTATGTCCTGATGAACATCAAACTAAAGTTATTCAACTAAAAGGAATGGATGTAAAAATTCCAATAGTTTGTGATAACCCAAGTTGTAAACACAGAGATTTTGAATTAAAGCCAGAAGCTAGTAAATTCATAGATTTTCAAATTCTTAGATTACAAGAACTTCCAGAAGATCTTCCTCCCGGCCAATTACCTCATTATATTGACGTTACAATTAGGCAAGATCTTGTAGATAATGCAAGACCGGGTGATAGAATTATCCTTACTGGTATAGTGAGAGTAGAGCAAGAATCTATTGCAGGAATAACTCGAGGTCACAGTGGATTATATCGATTACGAATAGAGGGAAACAATATTGAATTTTTAGGAGGTAGAGGTTCTAAAACTTCGCGTAAAATTGAGAGAGAAGAAGTATCTCCTGAAGATGAAAAGATGATCAAAACACTTGCTCAAAGTCCTAATGTATATCAGAGATTGATTGATTCTTTTGCACCGCATATCCAAGGACAATCTCTAATCAAAGAAGCTATTTTGTTGTTGATTGTAGGTTCAACTCAAAGATTACTTGGTGATGGAAGTAAGATTAGAGGTGACATCAACGTATTTCTTGTTGGTGATCCTGGTACTGCAAAAAGTGAGATGCTAAAATTTTGTGCAAGAATTGCTCCAAGAGGACTATATACATCAGGTAGAGGTTCAACAGCAGCAGGTCTTACCGCAGCTGTAGTACGTGATAAAACAGGAATTATGATGTTAGAAGCAGGAGCTGTTGTACTTGGTGATCAAGGTCTTGTATGTATTGATGAATTTGATAAAATGAAACCAGAAGACCGAAGTGCATTGCATGAAGTTATGGAGCAACAATCTGCAAGTATTGCAAAGGGTGGTATTGTTGCCACATTAAACGCAAGAACATCAATTTTAGCAGCTGCTAACCCAATGTATGGAAAATACGATCCTTTCAAAAATATCACAGAAAATGTAAATCTACCAATTCCATTATTGACTAGATTTGACTTAATTTTTGTAGTACGTGATATCCCTGGAAGGGAAAAAGACGAAAAAATTGCAAGACACATAATTGAATTACATACACCTCAAGGAACTGACAAACGTTCAGTAATTGATGTTGATATTCTAACAAAATATCTCTCATATGCAAAACGTTCTAGTCCAGATTTAACAAAAGAAGCTGAAGAAAAAATCTTGGAATACTATCTCCAAATGAGAAATGTAGAATCTGAAGAAATGATTACAGTAACACCTAGACAACTAGAGGGAATTATCAGACTTTCAACCGCAAGAGCAAGATTGCTTATGAAAGATAAAGTAGAGGAAGAAGATGCTGAGAGAGCCATATTTCTGATTCAAAGCATGCTTCAAGATGCAGGTGTTGATGTTAATACCGGTAAAGTTGATCTTGGAGTTTTGCAAGGAAGGCCAAGAAGTGAAGTATCTAAGATGCAGTTGTTTATGGATGTTTTAAAATCAATGGAAGGTGACAATAAAATTGCAGTTGAAGAACGAGCTTTTGTCAAAGAACTAGAAAAAACAGACAAATTCACTGAAGAGGAAGCACGAAATTATATTCGAAGAATGCTCCGCGAAGCATCTATTTATGAATCAAAACCCGGTCATTATAACCGAGTATGAAAATAGAAAAACTAGATCTTCTTAAACCTGCAATTGATTTTTTATTGTCTGAAGGATTTTCCAAATTATATCCACCACAAGCAGATTGTATTGATGCTGGACTTCTCGATGGAAAAAGTATATTGGTTTCTGCACCTACTGCGAGTGGTAAAACTCTAACTGCAATAATCTCTATGATTAACTATCTTTCAAAAAATACCGGTAAAGTTGTATATCTTAGTCCGTTAAGAGCATTAGCTTCTGAAAAATTTACTGAATTTAAAAAACTAGAAAAAATTGATTTAGGAAAAAAAATCAGAGTGGGTATATCCACTGGTGATTTTGAAAATATTGAAAAAAATCTTGAAAAAAATAACGTACTAGTTTTAACAAATGAAAAAATGGATTCTATAATTCGTCATGGTGCTGAATGGATTGATGAAATTGGATTAGTTATTGCAGACGAGATTCATCTTATTGGAGATGAAAGTAGAGGGCCAACATTAGAGATGATATTGACAAAACTAAAACTATTGGAATCTAAACCTCAAATTTTAGGTCTTAGTGCAACAATAACAAATTCTGATGAACTTGCAAACTGGCTTGATTGCACACTTGTAAAAAATGACTGGCGGCCTGTCCCTCTATCTGAAGGAGTGTATGATGCAGGAGAAGTGATAATGAATAATGGTAAAAAATTCGAAGTTGAGCCTAGTATTCGTGGAATTCCTATTGATTTAGGTGTGCAATCTGTAAAAGACGGCGGTCAATCATTAGTTTTTGCAGAGACTAGAACACGTTCAAAAGCTCTTGCAACAAAAGCAGCTGATATTATATCGCAATTTTTAGAAAAAAACGAATCTGAAGAATTAGAAAAAGTTTCAAAAAAAATACTATCAAATAATGAACACACCGAATTAGTAAAGATACTTGCAACACTAATAAAAAAAGGAGTCGCATTTCATCATGCTGGATTAAATCAAAACTGTAGACAAACAATAGAAACTGAATTTCGTAAAGGCACTATCAAGTTATTATCTTCTACTCCTACATTAGCTGCTGGTGTGAATCTTCCTGCAAGGAGAGTTGTCATTTCTAATATCAATAGATATAATGCAAAGGTTGGTGCAAACAGACCAATTAGTATCCTAGAGTACAAACAACTTTGTGGTAGAGCTGGAAGACCACAATATGATGACTATGGTGAATCGATAATTGTTGGAAATGGAAATAGTGAAGAGCTAATGGAATATTATATTCATGGAGAACCAGAATCAATTTTATCAAAAATCACTGATGATAAGTCATTGAGAACACATGTGTTAAGTGTAATTGTAACAAGTCCTGGAATTAAAAAAGAAAATATTTTAGAGTTTTTTTTGCAAACATTGGGCGGATTACAATCTAGAAAAACAACAATAAAATTTGCTATTGATATATCCTTAAGGTTTCTAACTAGTGCATTTTTAATCATTAAAAAAGGTGAGAGATATGCTGCTACAGAGTTTGGAAAAAAGACTTCAATGTTGTATATTGATCCATTAACTGCAACTTACTTTAGAGATGCAATTGAAAATGTATCTAAAGAAAGAAAGCATACTTTTGGATTTTTACATTTAATTTCAAATTGTGAGGAATTTTTCCCTAAATTCTCGCTAAGAAACAAAGACTTTGAAATTGCAAGTTTGATGATTGAAAATCATTCTTCAGAGATATTAGAGCCTATATCTGAATATGATTGCTCTAGAAGTTTACTTGCTCTGCAGGCTTGGATTACAGAATCATCTGAATTGTCTTTATCTGATAATCTGGGAATAGAATCTGGTGATATGCATAGGATAGTTGAGACTGCTGATTGGTTAACATATTGTCTACGAGAAATTTCAAAGCACGTTGAGCGTGCTGATCTTCTTGATGAGTTAGAGAATCTTAGACGACGAATAATTTATGGAATTAAGGAAGAACTATTAGATTTAGTGAAAGTAAAAGGAATAGGACGTGTGAGAGCAAGAGTGCTATATAAACACGGAATTAAATCTCTTGATGATTTATCAAAGATTCCAGTGAACAAATTAGCAGAAATTGATAAAATTGGTTCAACCATCGCAGATAACATAAAGTCAGAGTTACAGAAGGTTAGATAGTTGACTGAATTAATCATACCTGCAATCATCTCATGTGTTGTTGCATTTTTTACAGTATTTTTTACAACTCCGTATTTGATTAAATTTTTACACAAAAGAAATCTTGCAGTCAAAGATGTGAACAAAAAAGATCATGTGATGATTGTACGACCTGGAGGCCCATCCATAATTGCAGGAATTATGGTATCCGAATTTATTTTATATGGGTTTTTACAAATGAATGAAATTCTTGCAATAATAATTACTAGTTTTATAGCATTTCTAATTGGTTATGTGGATGATAGAAAAGTAATGGGAGGATGGTTTAAACCCATTGCTTTGATATTTGCTGCAGCACCAATAATTTTCTTTGGCGCATATGATTCCAATCTGTCTTTTCCTTTATTTGGTACAGTCCAAATACCTGTTCTTTATCTTGGACTAATAATTTTCATGATCCCTATCACAGGTAATACCGTTAATTCTATTGATGTACTAAACGGGGTAGCTAGTGGTTTTATGATTATTGCAAGTTTTTCCCTTAGTATTGCATTATTTGTTTTACAAAATTATGAAATGGCTATAGTTAGTTTACCATTGGGATTTGTTGCTTTAGCATTTTACAAATATCATAAAATTCCAAGTAAAATATTTCCTGGAGATTCTGGTGCTTTAGCTTTGGGTGGAATGTATGGTGCAATTGCAATAGTTGGTCATGTGGAAATTATTGCGGCAATTGCTCTTTTACCTGCAGTAATTAACTCATTTTTGTTTTTATCTAGCATGAAACGAATTGTAGAACATAGGCAAATCAAAGGAAAGCCTGTTGAGCATACTGAAGATTTCAAATTACAGGCAACTAAAGATAAAACTGCTCCCATTACACTAGTGCGACTAATTTTAGCAGCAGGACCGTTATCTGAAAAACAAGTTGGTTATACAATTTTCAAACTTGCTATTTTTTCAGGAATCCTTGCAATAATAACTGCATTTATGACGAGGTTAGTCATTTGAAAATAGGTCTTTTTAGTTTTATCTTTGTTATGTGGGTTTTGATAATTGTTGGTGGAGGAATTTTAGTGATGATTTTAGGTCCTTTTTCGATCTCTGGTTATGGTGATTTTGATTCATTATTGACATCTATATTCAAAGCCATCATCGCCATTCTTTTGATAATAGCTTGGATTCTAATTTTATCAAAATTAAAAAATTGGATATTTAAAAAAGAAATTAAATTTTAACTTTCCATCCATTGTCTCTGTTTTTTATCGTATTCTTTACGTGTATACCTTATTGTAGCAGGAACTCCAATGACCACAGAATCTTCTGGAACATTTCTTGTTACTACTGCACCCATAGCAACTACACTATTCTTACCAATAGTTACACCTGCTTTAATGACAGCTCGTGCTCCTATCACTGCATTATCTTCAATAGTTACCCCTATCATTTTATCACACATTGGATATGGATCATTAGTTAATACTGCTGCAGGTCCAATGAATACATTTTTTCCAATTCTTGATAATGGTGGAATGTATGCTTGTCCTTCTATCTTTGTATTTTCTCCAATCTTTACATTATAATCAATATGGACAAGTGAACCAATCTTCACATTATTTCCAATTTCTACATTATCTCCAATATATGAAAAATGCCATATTTTGACATTGTCTCCTATCTTTGCTTTTTCAGAAATAAAGTTTGTAACCAACTATATCACAAATGCCATGGGTTTGCCATAGTAATAATTTTTTCAGGCAAATTTTTCTTATTGCTAGTAAGAAATTCTATCTCTTGCTCCTTGTTTCTTAATTCATCAGGTAACATTATTGGAATCTCTTCAATAATAGGATAAAATCTTGAACATTTGGGACAAAATAATACTCCTTCTGAAACAACATTATTTTTTTCTTTAATTTCATATAACTCTAAGGGATGATTTTTGTCTATAGGGCAAGCTAAAATATCCATCATTGTCTTGTTCATTTTAAATCCAGATAGATTGGTATGCCTTTTTGGCTGGATAAAAGTGCAGCTTCTGCTATTTTTGTTACGTTTACTGCTTGTTGTGAACTTACGATTAGACTGTTTTTTCCTTCAATAGCTCCCAAAAAACTTTGAATTTCGAGTAATAATGGTTCTTGTTTGTCACTTCGTGGTATTTCGGTTTCTTCTTTTTTCTCAATTTTTATTTCTTGGGAAATGAAATCCGATGTAATTATTGCATCAGTACATACTGCAGTAAATGTTCTAACTCTTTTTGGTGTAATCCAATTTGATGAAATAATTGCTACTTTATCATTTTTATATCCTAACATGATACTTGCAAAATCTTCATGTTCATGATTTATTCTACCTGATCTTGCAAAAACTATTTGTGGCATATCATCAAACAACCAATTTGCAGTATCTATGTCATGAACCGATGTATCATAAATAATTCCAACATCTTTGATATGTAAAGGCATTCTATTTTCTCTGTGAAATTCAAGCATTACGAGTTCTCCATACTTTTTTTCTTTCACAAATTTTTTCACATTGTCTACTGCTGGATTAAATCGTTCTATGTACCCACAGGTTAATACTAAATTATTTTTTTTGGCCAAATCTGCAATTTTTTGACCATCTTCTGATTTGTATGTCATAGGTTTTTCCACAAACACATGTTTTTTTGCTTCAAGCAATTTTGTTGCAATTTCTGTATGTGTTGAAGTCGGAGTTACTACAAATGCTCCATCAAATTCTTCAAATTTAATCAAATCTTCCAATGAATTATAATGCTTAACTGAATATTTTTCACCGTACTCTTTACTTCTTTCAGCATTAGCATCACAAACTGCTGAAAGAACACCTAGTTGTGATAGAATTCTTGTATGATTTTTTCCCCATCCTCCTGTACCGATTTGAACAATTTTCATCTAATACACCGCAGTTAACCAATCAGAGTAGTTTTGGTTTTTGTTCATTACTATGTCTGTATACTCTTTCATCATTTTTTTAGTAATATATCCTGGTTTACCGTCACCAATTTTCTTACCATTCATTGAAATTATAGGTGTGATCTCTGCTGCAGTCCCGGTAAGAAAAATTTCATCAGAAATTACTAATTCACTTCTAGATATTTCAGTTTCTGTCACATCAATATTTAGATTCTTTGCGATTTTTATTATTGCATCACGTGTGATTCCATTTAATGCTGATGACGATAATGGTGGTGTGATTAATTGATCTTCTCTTACAATGAAAATATTTTCTCCCGGTGCTTCACTCACATTTCCATTATGATCCAATAGAATTGCTTCATCATATCCGCTTCTTTTAGCTTCTTGTGTTGCTATTATTGAATTAAGATAGTTTCCTCCCATTTTGGCTTGTGGTGGATTTGACATGTCTGAGAATTTTCTCCATGACACAACTCCTGCAGTAATTCCGTTTTTGCTAAATAAATCTCCAAATGGGAAAGTAAAAATTGCAACATTAGTTGGTGCTTTTTCTGTAACATGTAAATTTATTCCATAATCTCCTACAAAATAAAATGGTCTAATATAGCAGGATTTTTTTATTTTATTTTTTTCACAAATTCCAATTATTGCATTACTAATGACTTGATCTGAAAAATTAAGTGAAATGTTATAAAATTGGCCTGATTTTCTAAATCGCTTTACGTGTTCGTCTAACCTAAAAATAAAAAGATTATTTTCATTCCAATATGCTCGAATTCCTTCAAAAACAGAAGTTCCATAATGAATTGCATGAGTTGTAATTGGGACTTTGGCTTTATCTAAAGTTGTAAATTTTCCATCAAACCAAACATATTTTGAAATAGGAAGACTCACAAAAAATCACCGATATATCAGTAATTAATCTATTTGGGAATATTCTTCTTGCTATTTTCTCTAAAATCTAAAATTCGTACATAATTTTGATAATTAAATTTGGCAAGTGTACTCATTTTTCATGAGTTCTTGAATAATTCTTGTTTTCATATGATTTTTAATTTGATAAATCTGATATTTTTTAGACAATAAATATTTGGAGCTAAAAATACTAAAAATATGAGATCTGATCTTACAAATCGGATTTTTTCTTTTTCAAAATATTTTAAAATTGTATTCTCAACATCACCCATTTTGTGTAATTTTTTTAATTTCACCTGTAGAAATTCTAGTAATTTGCCAATTCTATTATGGCAGCAAAGAAAAAAGCAGCAGCTAAAAAAACAACTAAAAAGGCTTCAAAAAAGAAATAATCTTTTGAAGCTTGTTTTATTTTTTCTAATCTAAATTTTTATAAAATATTCATATTTTGGATGATTTAATCTGACCATCCTTCTTTTGGAAATTTCATTCCCAAAACTCGAGTTGTTCTATCCTCAGAATCTGAAAATTTTTTAATTACTTCCCAATTTTCTTCAATTATTTGTTGGACACTTTGTGGAACATCATTTTTCCAATTTGTTGCTTTACCTAATGCTGAATTATAGATATTTTCTTTAACCGTTGTTGCTGATAATCTTCTTCTTTGTCCTATCTTTGGTTTTAATCTGTATAATTTGAGCATATACCCTTCTGTTTTGTCTCCTGTATATGAAAAAAAATCACCTTGTACATTTTTTAGTATTTGCTTTCGTAACTCCCATGATTTTGGCGATAATAATGGTGGCATGTATTTTTTAAATGGTGCAAAAAAAGTGTAGTCTTCTGTTATTGTAATAGAATCTCCAAAAATGGATGTCAACATTTTTTTTCTAATTTCAAAATTAAATGGAAAGCTTTTACTGTTGATTTCCGTTTTATCTGATTTGAAAATAACAGGCATAATTTTAACAATGTCTGCTTTATTTTTTAATTCATTTATGATTTCAACATGTGCATTAGTGACAGGATTTAGATGTGCTAGATACAGAGCAGTAATCAATTACATTAACTAGAAAAATGTCATATTTCAATGATTGACTTTCTTAAAAATGGGAACGATGGGATTTGAACCCATGATCTCCAGCACCCGAGGCTGGCAGTATACCAAGCTAACCTACATCCCCGAAGTTTAGAATTGCTAGGTGATTTTATTTCTTTAAAAAGTTGTTTAACCGTATGATTCGTACTTTACTTCAAAGCTTCCATCTGCACGTTTATCATGTTCTGTAACAAATCCTTTTGGTTTTAGGAAATCCATTACGCCGTCAATTGTTCCTTGCCAACCACAGACATAAAACATTGTATTTTCTTTTGTAATTTTATCTTCAATCAATTCTTCTAATGGTGAAATTCCATTATCTCTTGGTCTAAGAAATGTTTCAACCCTTCCAACTTGACCTGCCCATGATCTGTTAAACCATTCTTGCGGTCTACTTATAGCTGCTCTATATTTAAAATTCCATTGATCTTTTCCTTTTGCTATACTTTCATTTTCTAAATCTGTTAGTAATTCTTTATAGCTTAGCTCATCAACATAACTTGCACCATGTAAAACAATTATTTCTCTTTTATCTCCAATAGCATGTAGGTGCTGAGCAAAACTTACAAATGGTGCTAAACCTGTTCCTCCACCAATGCAAATAATTCTTCTATTGTCTTTTTCTCCGTTTGGAAGTGTTTCATTTATCAAAAGTGCTCTACCTGTAGGCTTTAACCATAAAATTTCATCACCTTCTTTGGCATTGAATAACTGTGTAGTTAATCTACCTGGAAGTGGTTTTCTTACCCATCTAATTACAAGCTCTACATACTTTTTATTTTCAGGATGTGACGCAATTGAATATGCTCTTCTAACAATTTTTCCACCTTCTACAGGATTTGGTAAACCTAATGTGATAAACTGACCTGCCTGATAATCTGGAACAGGTCCATCTTTTGGTACTAATCTAATAATTACAAGGTCTTCCTTAAGTAACTGAACATAGGTGATGGTTGCTTTGTTATCTACTACCATAACGTTACATCCATCCTAATTATGGTTAAATATCTTGTGTTAATTTCACACTTGTGTTTTTTTTGACCGCTAAACGTTAATAACCAATTTGAAAAACGTAATTCGATCAGTTTACTGATTATTGGGCCGATCGTCTAGTCTGGTAGGATGGGTGCATGGCATGCATCAGATCGAGGGTTCAAATCCCTTTCGGTCCACTTTCTTTTCTTATCCTTGCAAGCAATCTCTTTAACTCTGAATCTTGTTGTTTAGATAATTCTTTAATTTTACTCTCTGACAATGAATATCCAAGATCAATAATTGCTTGTAATGCACTTTTTTTAACTTCTAAATTAGAGTCGGACAGACAATTATAAATCGCTTTTTTAGCTTCCTTTGCATTAAGAAATCCTAATGCTCCCAGAGCACATGCTTTTACCATTGAACTTTGATCATCTAATAGATTAATGATTTCTGATATTGCATTAGCATCATTTCGATTAGCTATTACTAAAGCTGTGTATCCTCTAATGTTTTTATTTTGAGATTTCAAATTATTTACCAATAAATCTGAAATATTATTTTCATTTAATACTAGTGCACTAAAAGCTTCTCCTCTCACTTTAATATCGGCATCATCTAATTTTGAAATTATTTTTTGTATAATTTCTATATTATTTGTATCAGAAAGAAATTCAAGATTTTTAATTTTTTCTTCAACAGTTCCTGAATCTAAAATTTCTATGATATTTTTCATATTATTCATTAAAATCCCCAGATCTAGTTAATAACGGTTCAATATTTTTCATAAAATTTTATCTAGAATCAAAAATTCCCTTTTAGCTTTAAATTATCGTTAAATACCGAACTTCTTATGTCAAACGAATCCAGAAACACCATATTCATTGGTAAGAAACCATTGATGGCATATGTAACATCAACGCTAATTCAATTGGCAAACTTACCCTCCGTCTACATCAAAGCTAGAGGTCTAAGCATTGGTCGTGCTGTGGATGTAGCTCAAATCATTGCAAGAAAGACAGAAAATGCTGGATACTCTATTGGAGAAATAAAAATAGGCTCCGAATCATTAGAGTCACAAGACGGTAGAACCAGAAACGTTTCAACAATAGAAATTGAAGTAAAGAGAAACGGTTGATAACTGTACTTTACTTGAAATTTTTTATTTTATTCTCTTTTTGAAAATCTATATCTCTTTTCTAATTTTTGGAATTTAGGTAATTCAACCAGATCATTGAACTGATCAAAATTTACAACTTTTTGTTTAGATTTATTTGTAGTTCCTGACTTTTTCAATTCTTTTAAAATATTCATGGTTGCAAAAGTATTGGCAAATAACACTGATAGTGGATATAAAATAATTTTAAATCCTAATTTATGTAATGTTTCTGCTGACATTATCGGAGTTGTACCTCCCTCTATCATGTTTGCTACAAGAGGTGCTTTGATAGATTTTCCAATTATTTTCATTTCTTCTAATGATCTCGGTGCTTCTATAAACACTGCATCTGCACCTGTTTTTTTATTTTGTAATCCACGTTCTATTGCAGCATCTAATCCTTCTGTAGCTCTTGCATCAGTCCTTGCAACAATTATGAAATCTTTACTTTGTCTTGCATCAATCGCCGCCCCCAATTTTTCGGTGTATTCTTCTTGTGATATCACTTCTTTTCCTTGCATATGTCCGCATCTCTTTGGCCATCTTTGGTCTTCTAGAAAAATCCCTGATGCCCCTGCTGATTCTAACTCCCTTACCAATTTCCAAACACTTAATGCATTACCATAACCCGTATCTGAATCAACTATTACTGGAACTGAAACGGCTCTGCATATTCTTCTTGCATTATCTAATGTTTCAGTTGCTCCAATGAAACCATAGTCTGGCATTCCAAATAATGTAGCTGAAGTCCCATATCCTGTTTGAAACATAGCTTCAAACCCTACTTTTTCTGCAATTTTTGCTCCAATTGCATCATAAACTCCTGGAATTACAAGTGGCTTGTTTGCTTTTAGCATATTTTTCAAATTTTTCATGCTATACCTTTTAGATAGAATTATTTATGATTTTAAAAATATTAAAAATGA
>Ga0169931_10007556_pt1 | contig 16086 bp, 19 predicted proteins | sample Kivu_15m_20L_FD_129675 | JGI IMG/M metagenome (GOLD analysis project Ga0169931, IMG submission 129675) | Freshwater microbial communities from Lake Kivu, Western Province, Rwanda to study Microbial Dark Matter (Phase II) - Kivu_15m_20L... | ecosystem: Environmental > Aquatic > Freshwater > Lake...
ATAGAGCCGTCGTAGACTACGACGTTGATAGGACGGGTGTGGAAGCGTGGTAACACGTTAAGCTTACCGTTACTAATAGCTCAATTGGCTTGATTTATGCACTGAAAAATTTTTAGATACATCAGTTTATCAACAATTTTTCTTTTAATAATATTTTGTAAATTTTTTTTGTTTGGTGATAGTTTTTTTTAATTAATTTTGAAATATTTTTAAGATCATTTTTTCCATCAGAATAAGTTAAAAAATTCATTAGATCTTTAGTGAAATGTTTTAATTTATTTCGAGAAAGAGTTGGGTAAAGTCCTCTTTTACCCATATTTGGTTCGCATAAAATTTTTACTTTTGGAATTATTTTTTTTAATAATATTTTTATTGCAGTCCTTGCTACAAGATATCCACCTTTTAAACCTTTCAAATTTACGATATTAAAATTATCAAGTGAAGTATGATATTCTGGGTATTCACCATACTTGCTTCTAAAAATAGATGCTATTGGAAGTTCGATACCTGGAGAACAATATTGTCTTTCATCTGAACCTCTTTGTAAAAATGAATATACTTTGGGTCTTATATTTAACTTTTTATATGACTTTATAAGTGACTGATCAGAAAGAGTATTGCCATATTTTGAAAACATACATGAGTGCATTCGGTCATCCCCAATACAAGTTAGGTTATATCCTCCAATCACATTTTCTCTAAGATGTTTAAGATTTTTGTGAATAAATACAATAGATCCAATAGTTTCAGGAATAAATAAAAACCTAAGTGTCTTGTTATTTTTTTTTTTTAAAAAAGACTGAATTAATGACATAGCCACTATTGGTCCTGAAAGTTCGTTATTAGCTAATGAAGGATGACAAACATAAGTTGAAATTAAGATTTCTTGTTTAGATTTTCCAGGAATTAAAAATTCACCGTAAAGTAAATTGCCCCCTTTTTTTAAAGAAGAGTTGATAACAACTTTAAACTTATCGTCTTTACTATAAGAGTCTATTATCTGTTTTTTTTGATTAAACGAGCAACAAAAGCCCCAATATTTTTTATAGTAAGATGTTACATATGGTATTGCTTCTGGAATTTTTTTATAATCATGTAAACGATCTAATAATTCATTCTTTTTTAAAATTTTACTTACTGGAACTGAGTAGCTAACTAAATGTAAATTATTTTTTTTAAAATCAATAATCTTAATATTATTTTTATCTAATATATAGGCATCCTTTATATTCCATTCTGGAGGCACCTTCCAGTCAAAGACTTTTGTTCCTGATTTAACTTGATATATTTTTAATTCCGGAAGTTGAGTCTTGATAATTTTGAGCGTTTTTTTTATTCCATTACCAGTAATGCTCCTACATATAGGAAATAATATTTCTTTTCCTAGGTTATAATATCTTTTTATAGACATATGCTTGTTTAATTAATAGATTTTTGAATTTAGATAAATTAAATTTTTTTAAAAGATCTTGTTCAATATAAATATAATTAATGTGTAAAATTTAAATGGTGCTTCTAAATTTTACCATAGTGTATAGATAAATTCTTGAGTATTTTGTTCATCCTTAGAGTTTGAAATTTTTGGTTTAAAAATGTCTGAATTATTTTTTGAATGATTAATTAATTCAAGGATTTTCTTAGCAAAAATTAAATTAGCTTCCATATTAGGGTGATTATCCCAGGGCATTAATTGATAAATATACTCGTTTTTAAAATTTTTTTGCTCCAAATTTAAATGTGCAGAATTCCAATTAAATTTATTTTTTGTTAAAAAACTATAGATAGAATTATATTTGTCGAAACAAATTATATACAATTTAGTATTGTTTTTAATGCATTCTTTTTGAAACTCCAATAACAAACTTCTCATGGTTAGTATTTGAATAAATCTAATATTTCCGATAAAAAATTTAAGAATATTAATTATTTCTATTTTACTCTTATTTGTTGGTGAAAAATTAAAAAATCTAACTATTTTATAAGTCCTAGGTATTTTCCAGTAATTATTAATTATATCGGCCCAGCTTATTGAACACGTATTTCTTCTTTCAAGATCTTGATGAATACCAAGTATTATAAAGTCGAATTTTATATCTTTGGATTTTAATTTATATTTAATTAACGATTGATATAGGGAATATCCTGGAACGCTAAAATTTAAATAATTATAATCTAACATTTCCTTTTGAACTAAATTTGCAAAAGTACTTTCCTCATTTAGTGCAAAACCGTAGCTTATAGAACAGCCAAATATCCCAAAATATTTATCGTCTGGATTAGTTTTTTTCGAATTTGACCTTGCTCCGTAATTGTTAATTATATACTTGCAATAATAATTCTTTTCAAAATATGGGACTTTAATTTTAACGCTAATTTCGCTATTTTTAATCATATCCCATCCCAAGATATCACATTTTCGAGAATTTTGATTTTCGTTGCCGTAAGAGTTTATTTCATAAGATCTTTTCAGTTCAACATTTGGAACTCTTTTAATATTGTCAAAGTTTTCTTTCCTTAATTTATTTTTAAAAAATCTAAGAAAAAATTCGCAAAGTAGCATTATTATAGTTACTCCTAATACTGCAATGGTAATTATGATTAGTTGATAAATCATTTAAAAAACTTCCATTTAATTACCTCATCTTTTTTAATAGATCTTTTTACCTGAAGATTAATAATTTTCTGGATATCTTCAGAATGTATCCCATTATGATCAGCCCTTTTAATAATTAGGTCTGATTTTTTGATTATCTGATTTTTTAAAATTTTTTTTTTTGCGACAATTCTCCTAGCCAGGCTTTTTCTTTCATTTTTTATTGCAGGTTGTTTTAAAGTATTGCCTAAAACAATTTCCGATTCTCTTATTCCAGAAACCATTTTTTTTAGTTCTTCTTTTTCTAATGAAAAAAAATGATCAGGTCCCTTTGCATTCTTGTCAAAAGTTATATGTTTTTCAATGATACTTGCGCCCAGAGTTGTAGCTATACATGGTACAAAAGTACTTAATGAATGGTCAGATAAACCTGTGTTTACTCCAAAAGTAGTTTTAATAGATTTTATCATTCTTAAATTTAATTGATGATTTTTTGTCGGGTATATTGATATCGCGTGTAAAACTGAAAAATTATTGTGATATAATCTGACTGTTTCACAAGCTAAGAAAATATCTTTAATATTGCTAGCACCTGTCGATATTATTAATGGTATTCTAGTTTGAGCAGCTTTTTTTATTAATTCTAAATCTTGTATTTCAGTAGACGCAATTTTTAAAAAATCTACATTTATTTTTTTTAAAAGAGATATTGAGTCACAGTCAAAGCAAGACACACCAAAAAAAAGTTTTTTTTTATGCGCATAATTTAGTAAATTTTTTAACCAATATTTAGGAATTTCTAGATTTTTGAGAACTTTCCACCCAGGCTTACTTTTTTGAATTATTTTATTAGCTGAAAAAAGTTGGAACTTTATAGCATCGCAACTCGCATAGGTTGCAATGTCAATTAGATTGATCGCTTTTCTATAATCTTTATTGTGGTTTGAACCAGCCTCAGCAATTATTAAAATTTTTTTAAAACTCTTAAATTTTTTATTTTTGATTCTGAAAATCTCGTTAGGTTGAATTAATTTATTTAACAATTTAATCTAAGAAAAAAAATAATTTATAAGTTGGAAAATTGCAATGTATAAAATTGTAGCCCTAAGGGTCGATTTTGGTGGCACTATAGGATTTGGGCATCTTTTTAGAATGATTAACTTATCAAAGTATTTATTAAATAATAAATTTAAGGTAATTTTGATTTCATCAAGATGTAATAAAATTAAATTCTTAAGTAAAAAAATTATTTTAGAGAACAAAATAAAAAACTTTTACGATATTCTAAATATTTTAAGGAAACATAATTGTAATACTCTCATTTCTGATATTTCACATATAAGAAATCTTCGTAAAAAAAATTTTTTCCTTAAGTATAATATATTTTTTAAAAAAAGAAATATTAAAACAATATCTTTTGATGATCCTTCACAGTTTTGTAGTAGTAATATTTCAATTATACCTTATCCTTGTAAATCAATAAAAATAAAAAAATTAAAAACAACCCAAATCTTAAAAGGTATAGAGTACTCAATAATTAAAGAAGACTGTAAAAAAAAAAAAAAAAAAAAATTTTTTTCTAAAACTAGAAATATACTAGTTATTTTGGGAGGTAATCCGAGTGAAAAAATCTTAAGAAATATAATAATCACAATTTCAAAAATTGACCATCCTAGAGTAATCACTAAAATATTTATTGGCCATATAAAAAAAAAAAAATTTAAATACATATTAAAAAATAAAAAAAAAAAAAAAATTTTTATTTTATTTAATAAATTTGAAAATATTCAAAAACTTTACTCTTGGAGCGATTTTGTAATTGTAGGTCAAGGTTTGTCAAAAATCGAAGCAGTTGCATATAAAAAACCTGGTTTTTTTACCAACAATATAAATCAAAACGGTATCAATAAAAAATTAATAAAAGATTTTAATGATTTAAATCTATTAAAATTTGTTGAAGCTTCAGAATTCCAAAATCATCAAAAGATAGCTAAAGACTTAAAAGGTTTTCTGACATCTCGAAAGAAAATTATTTTTAATTTAAGAAATTTTGAAAATATAAAATTTAACAAATCTTTAGATTTTATAAGAAGAAATGTTTGAAGATCTTTTTTTAATAAATATTGCATCGAATGTCCATATTTTAAAATCTTTAAAGCTATAATTTAAATTACCTAATATCCCAGTATGACTATTTGCAATATTTATAAATTCAAAATTTTTATTATATAAATATTTTAAAATTCTTATAAAATCATCATTTTTATTTTTATAGAAGAAGTAGGGATTTATTGCTGCAATAATCATAGTAATACTGTTTTTTTTTAGTATTTGACTCGCACCTTGTAATATTTCTAGAGTAGTTGATTGACTATCAATTTTTAAAATATCAATTTTATTTTTTTTTGAATTTAAAAAATTAATTATATCTTTTTTTTTTAATAAATTATTTAAAGTTTCAACAATTATTAATTTTTTTTTTGGTTTTATAAGATATTTTCTATAATCGGTATAAAATGGAGATTTTTTGCCAATTAAATAAGTTGATGACCATTCAGGATATTTTTTAGAATAAATATATATATATCCCCCCCCCCCCAATTTTTAATTTTGACTTTTAAAAATTTTTTTTTTTTAATATTAAATTATTAACCCCCCCCCCCCCCCCGATTATTAAGTGCTACATTTAAAAATTTGAATTTTTTACTAATCATTTTTTTAACACTTTGTTGCATTACTGGATCAACCATTAAAGCTTTTTTAATTTTTTTTAAACCAATATTTTTTTTTAAAAAATTACCCTTGTGAACTCCAACATCAATAACTATAATTTTTTTTTTAAAGAAAAAGTTTATCAAATCTTTCAGTTTATATTTTTTAAAGTTTTTTTTCATATAATTGCTATTGAAATTTTTTTTAAAAAAAAATATTTATACTTCATAAGGAAAATATATAATTAGATAATCTTAAATTTTTATATGAAATCTTTAAATCTTGTAAACGAATATTACGATACTTACTTAAAAAAATATAAAAAAGGATCTAAGGCTGTTAATTGGAATTCAAAAAAAACCCAATTTATGAGATTTGAAAAAATTTTTGAGTGTGGAAATTTTAATAATAAAAAGATTCATGATGTTGGTTGTGGTTTGGCCCACTTTTACGAATTTTTAAAAAGTAAAAAAATGAAATTTACCTATATTGGATCAGACATATCAAACAAAATGCTTATGTATGCAAAAAAAAATTTTATAAATAAAAAAATAAATCTACAAAATATAAACCTTTTAAATGTCAAAAAAAAAAAGATGTTAAAAAAACTTAAAGCTGATTTTGTAATAGCTAACGGTCTATTTACTGTAAAACTTAATTTATCAAATAAATATTGGTGGTTGTATATAAAAAAAATGCTAAAAATAATGTTTTATCTTACAAAAGAATGTTTAGTTTTTAATCTAATGAAAAATAACGTAGACTATAAAGATAGTCATTTATATTACCAACCTCTTGATCCACTGATAAAATTTATTGAAAGAAACTTGAGTAGGAAAATTATTATTAAGCAAGATTATCCTTTATATGAATTCATGGTTTACGTTTATAAAAAATAGGTTTTGTGAAAATTAATCTAAAGACAAAAAAAATTTTTAAAAAAATTTTAAATTTAAATATTTCTCAGCAAAAACATTTGAAAATTAAAATTTTAAAGGTTTGTGACTCTTTAAAATTTTTAGAGCTGTTAATAGAAGTTGAGAAAAATTTAAAAAAAAGTATTAAAGATAAAAATATCAAAACTATTCAAGATATAAATAACTTGTTCTAATGAAAAAAAAAATATTATTAATAGGTAGCGAAGGAAGTATTGGTAAAAGTATTTTTAATTCTTTAAAAAAGAAATATGAAATAATTCAAGTTGATAAAAAAAAAATATCAAAGGCTAACTATTTTAATTGTAATATGAATAATAGTAAAATAGCGTCAAAGACTTTCAAAAAAATAAAAAAAAAGTTTAAAGATTTTGATATTCTCATTAATTGTCTAGGACAAATCCATAATGAGTTAATATTAAGATATAAAAAAAAATTTATTACTCATTCAATTAATACATGGAGAAATGTTTTGAATAATAATCTTAATTCTACTTTCATATCCTGTAAATTTTTCATTGATAATTTTTGTATAGATAAAAAAAATAAAAATGCGAAAATAATAATTAACTTTAGTTCAGTTAATTCGAACGGTACGGTAGGGCAGTCAGCATATAGTTCAAGCAAAAGTGCAATAGAGACTTTCACTGCGGTACTCTCAAAAGAACTTGGTTTTTTTAATATTAGAGCTGCATGCATTGCTCCTGGTTATTTTGATATAAAATCGACAAATAATAATTTAAGTGTGGAAAAAAAAAATAATAAAATTAATGAAATACCTCTTAGAAGATTTGGTAAAATTAATGAGTTAATAAACGCTATTAATTTTATAATTAAAAATAAATTTTATAATGGAAAAGTTCTTAGAATTGATGGGGGATTGTAGCCGTTGAAAAAAATAATAATATTTGGAGTTGGTGATATTGCCGAAGAAGTTAACAACTATTTGACTCTTGATAGTGATTTTGAGGTCGTGGCTTTTACACAAGATAAAAAATTTATTAAAAAGTCCTCTTTTATGAATAAGCCTATTATTCCATTTAAAAAAATTCAAAATAAATTTTCACCAAAATATTTTAAAATGTTTATAGCGATCGGTTATACAAATTTTAATCAACTTAGATTCAGAAAATACAAGGAAGCCAAAAATAAGGGTTATGAACTTATTAGTTACATAAGTAGCAAAGCAAGTTTAATTGGCAATCAGAGTATAGGTGACAATAGTTTAATTCTAGAAAATACATCTGTCCAAACGACAGCAAAAATTGGATCTAATGTTTTTTTGTGGTGTAATAATTTGATAGGCCATCATGTGGTAATCAAAGACAATGTTTATATTGCTGGCAATTGTGTCGTTGCTGGATCAAGTTTAATTGGTAAATTTTCTTTTCTGGGGGTAAATTCAGCAATAACACATGGTATTAAAATTGGCACGAGTTCTTTTGTCGGAGCCAATACTCTAGTTAATGGGAACTTAAAAAAAAATTCTTTTTGTTATTCACCGCCCGGAAAGACAATTAAAATTTCAAATCCTGATTTAATGAAAAAAATAATTAAATGACATGGATAAGTTACGGAAATATTTTTGAACCAAAAAAATATTTGAAATGGGTGAAATCACATTCGTGGGTTCCAACCCCAATTATTATAAAAAACAATTTAGCAAGAGTTTTTTTTGCTGCAAGAGATTTTGAAAATCATAGTAACATTTGTTATTTTGATATTTCTTTAGATAATCCAAAAAAAATTTTAAATTACTCAAAAAGCCCAATATTAAAAAAAGGAAGACTAGGCTGCTTTGATGACTGTGCAGTTATACCTTCACATATAATTAAAGTAAAAAAAAAATTTTATATGTACTATGTCGGTTGGACGCAGGGCGTGTCTGTTCCTTATATTTCTTCAATTGGCCTTGCAATTTCAAATAGCATTAATGGAAAATTTAAAAGATACTCAGAAGCACCTATAATAGGCAGAAATGAACATGATCCGATATTTACAGCATCATGTTTTGTAGAATATAAAAAAAATAAGTTCTACATGATATATACCTCAAACAAAAGCTGGCAGAATAAGCCTTATTCCAAACCAAGTTATACTCTCAAAGTCGCAAATTCATCTAATGGAATTTTTTGGAAAGTGGGAAATAAATTTTTAATAAGAAAAAGTATAAATGAAATGGCAATCACAAGACCATGGATTCTAAATTTAAAAAAGAGAAGTTTTTTAATATATTCTTATAAAAGTTATAAAAATAAAGGAAAAAATTATAAAATAGGAATTGCAGAAAAAATAAATAAAAATTTTATCAGAAAAGATGGCTTTATAAAGATTTTTAATAACAAAGACTCTTTCGATAATAAAATGCAGGAATATGCAGGTATTATCGAATATAAGAATTTTTTTTATATGTTTTATAATGGAAATAATTATGGAGAAAAAGGAATTGGCCTCGCAGTAATCAGCAAGAGTAATTTTATCAAAAGTTTACGTGATTCAAAAAAAATTTAATTTAAAAGAAGAGTTCAAAAAAATAGTAAAAAAAAATGGTAATAAAATTGCAATAAATTATGGAAATGAAAAAATATATGATTTTAATTTTTTGAATGACCAATCAAATAAATTATTATTAATTTTTAAAAAATTAAAGATTAAAAAAAATGATATTATTGCTATAGATTCTGAAAAGAATATTAATTCATACATTTTAATAATTGCCTGTATAAAGAATAATAATCCTTATTCATTTATAGATATTTCAGATAATAATTTCAGGTTAAAAAAAATTTTTAAAATATTAAAACCAAAAATAATATTTACTTTTAAAAAAAAAATTAAAAAAAATCAAAATGAATGTATTTTAAAAAAAGATTTGAGTTATAAGTTAATTATAAATAACAAATTATTAAACAGAAAAAGAGAAAAAAATAAAAATATTGTATATATAATGTTTACTTCAGGATCCACTGGTGATCCAAAAGGTGTTCCTATAACTCATTACAACCTGTCATTTTTTATTCCTTGGGTTAAAAAAACATTTAAAATTAATGAAAAATCAATCATAAGTAATTTAAATCCTCTTCATTTTGATAATTCAATATTCGATATATATGGAGGGTTATTCAATGGTGCCACAATTGTCCCTTTTGAAAAACAAGAAATTTTATATCCAAAAGATTTAATAAATAAAATTAACAATAATAAATGTGATACATGGTTTAGTGTACCTTCTTTATTAAATTATATTTTAGAATTAAATACACACAAATTATTTAAAGGAATCAAAGTAAAAAAACTAATATTTGGAGGAGAAAGATTTCCAATTAATGGAGTAAAAAAAATTTTTCCTCATTTAAAAAAAGTTAAAATTTTTAATGTTTCAGGACCAACAGAGTGTACATGTATGTGCTCGGCAAAACTAATTGAAAAAAAAGAACTATTTACTTCAAAAAATTTAAGTATCGGTAAAATTAATAATTATTTTAAATATTCAATTTTAAAAAATAATAAACCTTCAAACATTGGCGAACTCGTTCTCAAAGGTCCTGCTGTAGCTAGTGGTTATTTTAATGATAATATTTTAAGTAAAAAAAAATTTTTTAAAAAAAAATATTTTGGTTATTATACCGGCGATATAGTTCATAGATTAAAAAATGGCGAATTAAAAATTTTAGGCAGGGTCGATAATCAGGTTAAATTAATGGGGCATAGAATCGAACTTGAAGAAATCGAAAATATGATTATAGAAATTTTTAATATAAAGGATTGTTTGATAAAATTAATTAAAAAAACTACTTATTTAAAGCAAGAACTTACCCTTTTTGTATTAAAGAAAGAAAAAAATAAGTTCATAAATTTTTATGATAAAGTTGAAAAAAAATTACCTACTTATGCTATTCCAAAAAAAATAAAATTTATTGATGACTTTAAATATAATGTTAACGGTAAAGTAGATAGAAATTTTTATAGCTTCAAGTAACTAAATATTGACCTTAAATCTTGAAAATATTTAAAATTTTTTGGCGTTATTTTTCTTTTTGTAATTTTTTCTATTTTATTTAAAATTACAACATGTTTTAGACTATCCCAATTTTTATGAACGCCTAACCTGAATGAAGTTATGTTATTGTTTAAAATCTTCCTTTTATCTTTTTTTATTAATTTAAGTTCAGATACAAAACAATTAATTATTTTTTTTTTGAGTTCAATCATTTATATATTCAATAAGTTTTTTTTTATCTATTTTTCCATTACTGTTTAATGGAAGATATTTCATACCGATAATTTTTTTAGGTAACATATATTTCGGAATATTTTTTTTTATCTCTTGAAGAATCTTATTATTATTAATTTTTATGTTGTTTACATTTAGAATAAATGAATACAAATCACCATTATAGAAAATTGTTTCACACTGAGTACTTTCTTTAAGGTATTTTTCAATGACCCTTGATATTTCATCTAATTCGATTCTGTTTCCCCACCTTTTTATTTGATTATCATTCCTTTGTAAAAAATATAAATTATTATCAATTTTTTCAACAATATCCCCACTAACAAAAGTATTATAATAATTTCTAAACTTTTCTTGATTTAATTTTTTATTTAAAAAATAACCAGAAGATACTTGTGGTCCTGAGATTAGAACTTGACCAAAATTATTTTTATAATTTCTATCTTTTACTATTTTAATTTTCATTCCACTAATTTCATTTCCGATACAAACATCTTTTTTTGAAAACTGATTATAGTTGTTTTTATATAAATCAATTGCAGTACAGAATACCGTAGCTTCTGTTGGGCCATAAGTATTAGTAACTCTTAAATTTTTTTTGCACTTGAAAAGATATTCAATATGTATTTTTTTCAGTACTTCGCCACAAAATACAAAGTGTTTAACGTTTTTTAAAAATTTTTTGTTAACATTTGTACCTAACTGTTGAATTATCGATATGCAACTCGGAACCAAGATAACGTGAGTTATTTTTTTTTTATAAATAAATTCACTAGGGAAAGATTTAAAATATTCGTTTTCAACTGGTATTAATTTGGATCCAGTACATATTGCTCCAAAAATTTCTGCAACACTTAGATCAAAGCCCAGTGGTGCGAATAGAGAAAAATTTTTACATTGGTTATCAGAAAACAAACGACATAGATATTTTGTAAAATTATTCAATGCCTCTCTTGAAATCTTTACTCCTTTAGGTTCACCTGTACTACCAGAAGTAAAGATAATGTAGGCAATATTTTGTAACGGAAAATTTTTAACATATTTCTTGAACTTTATTTTTATTTTATAATATTTTTCATCAATTATTACTTTTTTATTGATTGGTAATTTAAAATATTTAGATAATTTTTTTGTAACTAATAAGGTATCTGGATTAGTTTTTTTAATTATATATAAAATTCTTTTCAAGGGAATATCATGTGAAACTGGAATGTATGTTATTCCAAACATTAAACAGGAAAAAATTCCAAGAACAGCTTTATCCTTTTCATCGTCTAAGATTATAACTTTTTTTGAATTCTTAATTTTTCTTCCGAGAAATATACATGCATTGTAAAAATTTGAGTATGATATTTGAGATTTTTCTGTTGAAATTACTATTTTGTCAGGACTAAGATAATTAAAAAGTTCCAGCCGTTCAATCGGAAAGAAATTACACTTTTTTGACCAACGCATACTTATCTTTTTTTAATAATTGGAGTGATAATTTATGAAGATCATTAATTGTTATGGAAAAACTTTTATAATACTTGTTTTTTTGTATTTTAAGCTTTTTTCTAGAGATATAATTTTCAAAAAAAGAGTCAAAATTTTCAACATAGTTGTTATTTTTTCTAGCATAATATTTATAATTAATTGCTATATTTTTTCTTATAAAAATTTTTTTTCTAAGTATAATCATCTTTCGGTATGGAACTTTAGCTAAATTTTCTACTTGATGTAAGTATGTAGCACCTTCATTCGGAGAGCAACCTAATAATATAAGCTTAAATTTTTTTTTTAAAAAAAAATTAAAATTTGAATTATAACCAAATGATTCATTATGTTTATCATACGTTAAATATTTTGATAAATAACCAATTCCAAAGTGTCTATGTATGATTGAATTGCTAATTTTTTTATTTTTTTCATAAAAAAAAAAATTGTAAAGTAAGTTTTTATTTATTTTTTTATAAATGTTATACTTACTATATTTTATTTTTTCATTTAAGTTAAAATTATATAAAGGCATAATAATTGTCCCTTTTTGCGTTACAATTTTCTTTATTTGCTGTATTAAAAATTTTGGAAATGTTTTTGATTTAAATCCAAATGTAGTTAAATTAGCATATAACAAAATATTATCTTTTTTTTTTAGACCAAGCTTTTTTAAATGATTTATAATAAATTTTTTTTGTAGAAATTTCATTTAAGATTTAGGTTTTCTGAATATAAAATATAATTTTAAAAAAATCCGTTATACATTACTAAATTCATTTTTTTTAAACATTAAATATCTATTTAATCTTAATTTATTTTCCTTTAACCCATAACTTTCAATTAATATTTTTTTTCCAACTAAAAAAAAGCCAATTTTTTGATTCAGTTTTAATAAATTCTTAAATTTAAGAAATCTTATAGGATTTAATTTTTCTGCAAATTTTTTTTTTCTAAAATTTTTGCTAATATTAATATTAAAATTATTAAGTTTTAATTTAGCCTTATCTAATTTTTGATAATCATCCTCGATATATTGAAATACATGAATTCCATTAATTTTTAATTTCTCAAAGATATTTTTTTGCAAAAAAAGGATTTCCTTGTCTGAAAAATAACAAATAGTATCTCTATGGTAAATTAAATCAAATTTTTTTTTGAATGGAATTTTTTCTTTGGAACAGTCAATATTTTTTACATTAAAAATTTTTTTTTTTAAACTTTTTACAAAGTTAGTATTAATATCTAGTCCATAAACCTTTCCTCCTCTTTTCTTACACTCAAGTAAATCTGCACCATGTCCAAAACCTATTTCAAGAATATTCTTATTGTTATATCGAAAATTAGCTTCTCCAATAAAGCGATGCAATGATACGTTTGGACAAAATTGACGAGATAAATTTTTTTTTATATTTTTCCAATATAATTTTGACTTTTTCATTCTTTTTTAAGTTAAAAATTATTAATTTAAGTTTATAAATAAAATAATTATTGAGTAAAATATTTATATTATATAAAAAATTATAAGTCAGTTTTTTTTTGTAAAATCACTAGAAATTAAAAAAAATTTAAATAATTGCTAATTTAGAAAAAAATATATTTTTTTATAAAATGAAAAAAATAGTCTTTGTAGGAGGTGGTATTGTGTCGTGCATTTCAGCACTAAAGCTCCTGGAAAAAGGGCATAATGTTGAAATATATGAAAGGCATAGTAAATTAGGTGGCATACTTCAGGACTTTAATAATGGTAATCAAATTTTTCTTAGAGGATGCAAGTATATAATTTTTGAAAATAACTGGGCCAATAAATTTTATAAAGATCTTCTTCAAAGTTTGTTTGTTTTAAATGTTAATTATGGGGTTTATGTTGAAAATAACAAAAACAACATTTTTTCAGAAGAATATGCAATACCACTTTTTAATAATATAAATATTAAAAAAATTAATCAGAACTTAAAAAAATTTAATTTTAATAATATTGAAACAGTATCAGATAGACTTAATTTTTATCCTGATAAGATTAAAATTTTTTTAAAAAATATAATTTTAAAACATAAACTAAAACCTAGTGAACTTAACCAAATTTCTTTAGGTAGTTTTGCAATGACTAGAATAGCTTCAATTAAAAATAGCGAGATAATTTATAAACTTAAAAAAAAAAGTAACGTAATCGATAATTTATTCGCAATAAATAGATCAAGACTTTTTAAAAAAAAATTAAAAGCTTTACTACCAAAGAATGGATATGATGAACTCTTTAGTAATATAAAATTTAAACTTTGTAATAAAGGTGCCAAAATTATATTAAATTCTCAATTGAATTTAAATTGGAAAGAGTCACAATTAAAATTATTTAATCAAGGCGTTGAAGTTAAAAATGACCTCATTATTTGGACAGGTGATCCTACTAATGTTGTAAAAAGTTTTAATGGGAAAAACCTAGAATCACATCATTATAAAGTTGTTCAATTTAATTCAAATATTTCTAATTCAAAAAACTTTAAGACAATTTATATACAAGTTTTTTCTGAAAATTCTAATATAATTAGAATAAATTTATATAAAATAAACAATATAGAAAAAGTTAGTATAGAAACAATTTTTCAGGGTTATAAAAATAGCGATATAGTTTACGATGAGGCATTAAAGATTTTAAAAAAATTTAATATACATTTAGTTTTAGACATTTCTTCTTTTAGTAAAAATTTAGACTTACGCTATAATATAATTTCAAAAAATGATTTTAAAATTTTAAAAGAATTTAGTTATAAAGTTAGAAATAGCAATATTCTTAGTAAATTTATGTTAAAGCAGGGAATTAATAATAAGATTAATTCAGTATTTTCGGATCTAAAAAAAAGAAATTATTTTTAAAATCAATTATTTTTTTATTATTTTTATCTAAAATATAAGCATCTTTTATATTCCACTCTGGAGGCACTCTCCAGTCAAAGACTTTTGTTCCTGATTTAACTTGGTATATTTTTAATTTTGGCAGTTGACTCTTGATAATTTTGAGAGTTTTTTTTATTCCATTACCAGTTATACTTCTACAAATTGGAAATAAAATATTTTTAGCTAACTTGTAATATTTATTTAAATACATAGAAAAGAATATAATTTTTTCTGAACTAAAGTTTAATTCATTTATAATAACTTTTTAAGTTATTTATTTACTTTTTAATTAAAATTACAAATTTAAAGCTTGTATGGTTAGAAAAAAGTTTGAAATTATCTAAGAATGAAAATCCCCTCAAAACAAGTTCTTCCCATAGAGCCGTCGTAGACAACGACGTTTATAGGACTGGTGTTGAAGCATGGTAACACGTTTAAATCAATCAATACTAATTAGGTATAAAAAAATAAAATTTTTTATTAAAGTTTTAAATTTACTCAATAAAAAAATTTTTTTCTAAATACAATTTAGAATCTGTTCCTTTATTAAACAAAAGATCTGCAATAGATAAAAATTTTATAAAGCTACCAGTTGTTTGTTGATAAATTTCATTTTTGAAATCAAAATATTTTATTTTATAGGTAATATCTTTTTTATTAATTAAATTTAAATATTCATGGCTGCCTTTAGTTGAAATATAGGTCGTACATTTTTTTATTTTGCATATCTTGTCTATTAAAAAATGTTTATTTTCTGATAATCTTAGATCAGAAGAAAAAGAAATTTTTTTAATTATATTGAGTTCTGTTAAAAAAAAATCAATTAAATTTTTATTCAAATCAATTAATTTTTTAAATTTTTTATTATAAATATCTGAAATTTTTGGAAAATATAATTCAAAATATTTAGTTTTTGAGTAAGCTAGTTTTATTGTTTTAAGGTGTTTGTCTATGTAATTACTATTTTGATCGATTAAAACTTCATTAATTTTTTGATTATATTTATTTTTTGTTATAACCGGAACTGTAAGAAGCAATACATTTCCTATATACTTTATTTTATTTCTTTGTTGCCAACTTCTTTTTTCAAACTGAATATCATCTAAAAATATAAACTCATCTACATAATTAATAAGAGCAAAATAACCTTGCCATGGAAGGAATGTTGGTTGACTGATGGCAATTTTCATCAATATGACTTAATTGTTAATTAATTCAGCTAAGCCAATTCCGGATTTGCC
>Ga0169931_10007557_pt1 | contig 16086 bp, 15 predicted proteins | sample Kivu_15m_20L_FD_129675 | JGI IMG/M metagenome (GOLD analysis project Ga0169931, IMG submission 129675) | Freshwater microbial communities from Lake Kivu, Western Province, Rwanda to study Microbial Dark Matter (Phase II) - Kivu_15m_20L... | ecosystem: Environmental > Aquatic > Freshwater > Lake...
CGACGACACCGGAGACCGGACAGATTTTGCCGCACGATGAACGCCGCTCAAAGGCACGATCAAGACAGAAGACAAATGGGCCACGAAGAGGCACACAAGCCACTAAAAAGAAGACCAAGAACGGAGTTGTTTTGAACTCAACTCTTCTGCGTTCTTTTGTGTCTCTTGTGCTTCTTTGTGGCTATTCCGTCTTTGTTTTCTGTCCGAATCGTGTCTTTGCTCGGCGTTCATCGTGCGGCAAAAATCTACTCCGCGCGGGCGTTCAGCCCTTTCGCTTTGCGGGCCAGTTCCACGAACGCGCGGCGGTGGCCGTTCGGGTCGTCGCCCAGCGCGCCCGCGGCGCGCTCGATCAGTGCGTCGTAGCTCGAACGGCCCTTGAACTTCGAGTCGCGCAGCAGCAGTCCGAACTCCGCGACGGCCGACGCAAACTTGAAGTCCGCGGTCATCTCCGCGCCCAGCCCGGTGAGCGCCTGCGCGAACTCCTTGCTCGTGCCCGCGTCCGGTTCCTTGTACCGCATCTTCACCGTGAACCACTCGGCGCTCGCGGCCGCGGGTTCCACCTTCTGGTACTTCAGCGGGTCCACGCCGGGCAGTTCCATCTTCACGCCACTCGGCACGATCTCGTAGAGCGCCGTGACCGTGTGCCCGCTGCCGATGTCGCCCGCGTCCTTCGCGTCGTTCTTGAAGTCTTCGGCCTTCAGCAATCGGTTCTCGTAGCCGAGCAGCCGGTAGGCGGTCACGCGCGCCGGGTTGAACTCCACTTGGAACTTCACGTCTTTTGCCACGCACACGAGCGCGCCGCCCTGTTCCACGAACACCTTGCGGGCCTCGTCGATGGTGTCGATGTACGCGAAGTGCCCGTTGCCGTGGTTGGCGAGCGCTTCGAGGTTCGCGTGCTTGAAGTTGCCCATCCCGAACCCGAGCACGGTGAGGAACACGCCGCTCGTGCGCTCTTGCTCGATCAGCCGAATGAGGTCGCCTTCGTTGTTGACGCCGACGTTGAAGTCGCCGTCGGTGCAGAGCACGACGCGGTTCGCGCCGCCCTGCACGAACGACTTGCGCGCTAACTCGTAAGCGAGCTTGATGCCGCCCTCGCCGTTCGTGCTGCCGCCGGAACTGAGCCGGTCGATCGCGCGGCGGATCGCGCTCTTGTCGTCGCCGTTGGTGGGCGCGAGCGCGACACCGGCGGTGCCCGCGTAGGTCACGATGCTCACGCGGTCTTTGTCCGCGAGGCGCTCCACGAGCAGGTTCAGCGACTTCTTCACCAGCGGGAGCCGGTTCTCGGCTTCCATGGAGCCGGAAGTGTCGATGAGGAACACGAGGTTCCGCACCGGCATTTCCGAGGGCGCGATGTCTTTCGCGCGCACGCCGATGCGCGCTAACTTGTGCTCCGCGTTCCACGGGCACGGGGCCAGATCGAGCGTCAGCGAAACGGGCTTGTCGCCGGTGGCCCGCGGGTACGAGTACGGGAAGTAGTTCACCAACTCCGCGAGCAGCACCGCGTCCTTCGGCGGCAGTTTGCTCTGTTGGTCGATGAACCGGCGCACGTTCGCGTAGCTCGCGGTGTTCACGTCGGCGGAGAAGGTGGACAGCGGCGCGACGTGCGGCGAGCGGAACTCGTTCTCGACGATCGCGTTGTACGCCTCGGCGTTCTGCTCGTTGAACGCCTCGCCCGCGAGCGGCTCGGGAACTCCGGGCGCGGCCTCGCGCATGGCGTCGAACCGGGCACCGGGTTTGCTCTGGCCGCACCCGCTGACGGCGCAGGCGAACGCGACGAGCGCGAAGACACTGGCGCGCGACATGGCACGCTCCTGTGAGGGGAAGTGGAACGCGAACGGACTTGCACTCACACCGATCCCGCCCCGCGGCAATTATTCCCGTTACCCGCCAACGGGCTTCTCGTCGGAGAGCCGAATGGCCGCGGCGGCGCGCTCCGCGTCCTCGCTTTTCACCCACAGTTCGACCGAGTTCTGGAGCGCGGTGCCCACGCCGGCCGCGAGGTCCAACCCGACCACATTGCTCGCGATGCCGGCGTCGGAGAGCACCTGCTGGTACAGCTCCACTTGCACCACCGGGCCGGAGTACACCCGCACCACGTCGCGTTCGGTATTCATGTGTGGCTCCCGTTGGGGCGAAGGGGCGTTGTCATTTTATCCCGTTGACGCGTGCCCGCGGGCGCGGACAATCACCGCACCCGCCTGTTTCCCTTTCCCGAAGGAGCCTCCCGTGCGCGTTCTGTTCGCTACGCTCTTGCTCGCCGGTTCCGCGCTGTCCGCAAACGCGGCCGAGAAAATCAAGGTGCTCGTGATCGACGGCCAGAACAATCACAACTGGCAGCAGACCACGCCCGTGCTGAAGAAACTGCTCGAAGGCACCGACCGGTTTACCGTCGAAGTCGCCACCAGCCCACCGGCGAACAAGAAGGATGAGATGGAGAAGTTCCGGCCCGAACTGGCGAAGTTCGACGTGATCGTGAGCAACTACAACGGCCAACCGTGGGGCAAGGCGCTCAACGACGACTTCGAGAAACTGCTGAAGGACGGCAAAATCGGGTTCGTCGTGGTGCACGCGGCGAACAACGCGTTCGGCGGCTGGAAGGAGTACAACCAGATGATCGGTATGGGCTGGCGCGGCAAGACCGGCGGCGACCGCCTGTTCCTCGACGACGCGGGCAAAGCCCAAACGGTGAAGAGCGGCGAGGGCGACGGCAGCGGGCACCGCTACACCGGGCCGTTCGCCGTGACCGTGCGCGACGGCGACCACCCGGTCACGAAGGGAATGCCGAAGGAGTGGCAGCACGTGCGCGACGAACTGTACGACAACATGCGCGGGCCGATCGAGAACGTGAAGGTGCTGGCGACCGCGTACTCGAAGGGCACGAAGGTTCACGAGCCGATGATCTGGACCGTGAGCTACGGGAAGGGGCGCGTGTTCCACACGCCGATGGGTCACGACGCCAACGCGATGCGCTGCTGGGGCTTCGCGGGCACGCTCACGCGCGGCACCGAGTGGGCCGCGACCGGCGCAGTGACCCTCCCGCTGCCGAAAGAGTTCCCGACGGCGGATAAGCTCAGCCCGATCCCGGAGAAGTAGGCGCGCGTCGGTGCCGAGAACGAACGGCGCGCGCCGCCGCGCGCCGTTCGGGTTCACCCGGCGTCCGGGTTGTGCCACGCGGTCACGTCGAGGCGCGCGTGCGGCGAACACTGCGTCGTTTCGGGAATCGAGTTGTACGCCGCCGCCGCCGTCGGGCCGAAGTGCGGCAGCGCCGCGAGCGGCACGTCCGACCACTCGCGGTACACGGTCAGGTCGTCGCGGCTCGCGACCACCGGCAGCCCGGCGACCGGGATCGCGCGCGTCGCCAGTTCGCGGAGCGTTTCGCCGCCGGTGCCGCCGGGGCACGCGAGCACGGCCACTTCGGTCGCGACCCACGGGCCGGTCCCGGCCCACGAGGGTTCGGCCGCCTGATACGCCTGTTCGATCGCGCGCTCGGCCTGCTGCGGGGTGCGGAACCGCTCCGCGAACATGGCGGCCAAGTCCACTTCGCCCAACCGCGCGTCCAAGTGCGCCCGGGCCTCCTCGAACACCGCGCCCGCGGCGCTCTGGACGCCGGTCGCGGTGTTCAGGCACATCTGGTACAGGCCGCCGCCGCTCGCTTCGAGTACCTGCTGCACGCGGCGGTCCACCTCGGCGAGGTCCGCGTCGGTCACGGCGCGCAGGTACAGGTCCACGGCCTGATCGACGGTCGCGCAGCCCGGCGGCATCAGCTTGCGCGGCGCCGCGGGGTCGGTCGCGGGGTCGTCCTCGGGCAGCGCCGCGGTCAGCGCGACCACCTTCTGCCGCGCCGCGGACACGTCCGCGAGTTGCGCCGCGAGCGCGTCGCGCACGGTCTGGTACAGGGTCGCCGCGTGCCGGTACGCCAACCCTTGGAACCGCGCCCGCGGGTACAGGCGCAGCGCCTCGGTGAGCTCCGACGCCGACACCCGCCGCATCCCCTTTTGGAAGTGCGCGCAGTGGGAGAGCACCTCGAACGCGGTCCCGGCTTGCGCGTCCAGTTCCGCCGCCTGCTTCGTGAACTGGGCGATGAGTCGGTCCGCGTTCGCGAGGAACTGGCGGTACAGTTCCTCGGTGCCGGCGAGCCGGAACTGTTCGTCGTCCACGAGCGCGGGCAGCAGCCCGTGCAGGTCGTGAACGAACTTCAGCCCGGTGTCTTGGGCGGCGCGGGCGAGCCCCTCTTCGATCGCGGCCGGCGCGCGCTTGGCCGACGACGCGGGCGGACCCATCAGCTTGTTCAGCTTGTCCACGAGGAGCGCGACGTGTGTCGGTTCGGGCATCCGGGCGAGCCACCCGCGGGGCACGAGCGGTTCGGTCAGCGCGCCGAGCGCTTCGTCCACCTTCGTGCCGGCGGCGAGATCGGCGGCGCGGTTCAGGTGGCCGAGCACGGCGTCCGGGTCGAAGCCCAGTTGCCGCCAGCGGGCCGCGGCGAGCGCCGGCATCACCTCGCGGAACCGCTTCTGATCGGGCAGCGCCCAGCGCTTCAACACGTCGCGGCCGACGGCCCACGCGGTGCGCGCTACCACTTCGGTGCGCGGCCACTCGAACGCGGCGATGCCGAACGCGGTCGCGGTGGGTACGACGTCCGGTCCGCCGGTGTCGACGTCGCGCGCGAACCGGGCCTCGTCGGCCGCGCGGCCCACGGGGGCGAACAGGTCGAGCCGCACGCGGTCCGCGATTTCGCCGAACGGTTTCAGCGCCGCCGCCGCCGCCGCCGGGTCGCCGCCGCGCTGGTTCCCGACCGGGACCGCGCGCGACCCGGGCTTCGCGCTCACGCCGGACCCGGGCGCGCCGCGGGGCCGCGCCTGCGGCGCGAGGATCGTGATCGGCGTGCGCCGCGGCGACGGACTCACGCCGGCCGCGCCGTGCGCTGGAACGGTGCCGCTGGCGGTGCCCGGCACGAGGAACACGCGCGCGAACGGCGCGTCCTTGTCTTTGATCGCGCCGCCGCGCTCGTCGTAGTGCGCCGCGAAGGTGGTGTCCGGGCGCGCGTAGTGGTTCAGTTCCAACAGGGCCGCGTGCGTGTTGCCCAGCGCGTGCGCGGGCGTCAGCGTCGCGTCCGCGGGGGGCAGCACGAACAGCCCGACCACGTCCGGGTTGTCGTACCCCATGCGCTTCAGCCGACTGCGGACCGCGTACGCGAGGTCCAAGAACATGCCGCCGCAGGTGCCGCCGGCCAACCCGCCGGCGATGTACACGCGGGGCCGGTTCGTGCGGGTGCCCGTGCCGGACCGCTGCGCGGTGCGCTCCAGCGCGTCGCCGGCGAGCGCGGCTTCGATTTCGGTCTGCACCTTCGCCATCAGCGCGCGGTAGTGGTCCAAGAACGCGAGCCGGCCGAACAGCCGCACGCCCATCGTGGTGGGCGTCCGCGGCAGCTTGTACAAGAGCTGCGCGTCGAACCAGCCTTCGATGAGGCTGCGCCCGTTGAACCGCGGCTTCAGGTAGTGCGCGGAGCGGTTCAGGCGCGCGGAGAAGATTTCGTCGGCGTCGAGCGGGGCCAGTCGGTCGCGCACGCTGCCCCGCGCGGCGCTGTCGAGCGCGTCCGGGTCGGTGTCCACGTAGAGCGCGCGCACGGCCGGCGCGAGCGCCCGCGGCCCGTACCGCTCGACGAGGTCGAACCGCAACCGCTGGACCACTTTCAGGCCGGCCCCGCCGAGGCCGATCACCAGCGCCGGTTGCAGCGGGCCGTCGCCGGTCCGTTCCGGCGGCGCGGGCGTGAAGATCGGGCCGTACGGTTCGGCGAACCGCGGCGTTTCCTCTTCGCCGATCAGCCCCGGCAGCGCCGCGGCGGTGTCGAAGGTTGCGGCCCGCGGCGGCGTGTCGGTGGTGGCGCGCACGGTGGCGGTGCGGGGCACCAAGCAACTGTCGCCGGCGAGCGCCCGCACGAAGGCGGTGACCGTCGGCCAGCGGTCTTCGGGGCGCTTCGCCAGCGCGCGGAGCAGCGCCGGGCGGTCGCCCCGCGGGCTCGGTTCCAAGTTCGGCGGCAGGTTCACGTGCTGCATGAGCAACTGGCTCATGCTGCCCCCGTCGAACGAGCGGATCCCGGTGAGCAGCTCTTGGTACACGCACGCGAGGCTGTACTGGTCGCAGTACCGCGTAATCAGGCCGTCGAACGTTTCCGGGGCCGCGTAGACCGGCGTGATGCCCCCGGTCACGGTCGCCATCAGCCCTTGCAGGTCTTTCACTTGGCCGAAGTCGGCCACTTTCACGTGGTTGTACAGCAGGAACAGGTTCTGCGGCTTGATGTCCAAGTGCTGGAGCTGGAACTGGTCGTTCATCAGGTCCAGCACTTCGGCCGATTCGAGCATGTACTGGAGCAACTCGTCGCGCGGGATGCCCGGCAGCCCGCGGTCGCGGCACTCGCGGAACCGGTCCCACAGGTTGCAGTCGGCGAGTTCCATCACGATGACGAGCCGACCGTCCACGATGTCGTAGCGGTCGAGGGCGAGCAGGTACGGGTGCCGCACCTGTTTCACCCGCTTGAGGGCCTTGAGCTCTTGCTCCGCGTAGCGGACGAGGTCGGAGTCTTTGGAGCGCAGGTCGCCGTGAATGACCTTCGCGGCCTTGAAGATGCCGCCGGGCGCTTCGCACTTCCACACTTCGCCGAACCCGCCGGCCCCGAGGCGCTCGAGGAGCCGGTATCCGGGAATCGGTTCGGCGAGCGATTCGAAGCGTACGGACATCGGGCGGCCCCAACCGGCTGTAGGGGGAATCGTGCGCGCGAAATGCGGCTGCGCAAGAGTAGAACACGATTCCGGCCGGGACTGAAAAACCCCGCGAGACCGTCACGACCGGCGCGAAGGGCCGTCACGCGGTGGCGGCCTGTTTGCGGGCGTGCCATTCGTCGGGCGAGATCAGCACCTGTCGCGCGTTGCTGCCGTTGAAGCCGCCCACGATGCCGTCTTCTGCCATGAAGTCGATCAGGCGCGACGCCTTCCCGTAGCCGATGCCGAGCGCGCGTTGCAGCAGGGACGTGCTGCCGCGCTGCTCGCGGATCACGATTTCCACGGCCTGTTCGTAGATCGGGTCGCGCTCGCGCATCTTCTCGCCGACCGCGCCCGGTTCGGCGTCCTGCTGGTCGCGGGTCTTCAGGTTCAGCAGTTCGCTGTCGTAGTTCGGCGTGTCGGTGGCTATCGCGCTCGTAACGCGCTCGATTTCCTTGTCGTCCACGAGTGCGCCTTGCGCGCGGGTGAGTTGCCCGGTTTGCAGGAGCAGCATGTCACCTTTGCCGAGCAATCGCTCGCCGCCCTTTTCGTCCAGCACCACGGCGCTGTCTGAGCGATTGGTGACGCGGAAGCAAATGCGCGCCGGCATGTTCGATTTGATAAGGCCCGTGACCACATCCACAGTGGGGCGCTGCGTGGCAAGGATCAGGTGAATACCAGCCGCACGCGACTTCTGCGCGAGCAAGATGATGTTCCCTTCGATCTCCTTCTTCATCTTCATCATCAGGTCGCCGACTTCGTCGATGACGATGACGATGTAGGGCATCTTGCGCGGGATCGCGCGCAACTCTTCTTCGCTGTCCGGGTTCACGCGCCGCGCGACCTCCTCGAACGGCAGTTCGTTGTAGGTGGCGATGTTCCGCACGCGGGCGCGGTGCAGCCACTCGTACCGCTCTTCCATCTTCTCGACCGCCCACGCGAGAATCGCGTCGGCCTTCTTGTCTTCCTTCACCACGGGCGTCATCAGGTGTGGAATCTGCGCGTAGTCGCTCAGTTCGACCTTCTTCGGGTCGATGAGAATCATGCGGCACTCGTCCGGCCGGCGCGTGAGAAGCAAGCTCACGATGATGGTGTTCAAGCACACCGATTTCCCGGTGCCGGTGCTGCCCGCGATGAGCAGGTGCGGCATCGTCGCGAGGTCGTAAGCGAGCGGCCGGCCTTCCACGTCCTTCCCGACGAACAGCGGCAGTTTGAACTTGCTCACCTTCGGCGTCGGCGCGAGCGCCGTGACCAATTCCTTCAAGTGAACCGTTTGGCGAATCTCGTTCGGCACCTCGATACCGACCGTGTTGCGGCCCGGTAGCGGCGCGACAACGCGCACGGTTTGCACGCCCAGATTCAGCGCGAGGTCGTCCGCGAGCGACGTGACCTTGTTCAACCGCATCCCGGTTTCGAGCGCGATTTCGTACTGCGTGATGACCGGCCCGGTGTGGATGCCGACCACCCGCACGTTCAGGCTGAAGTCTTGGAACGTCTTCTCCAGAAGCACGGCCATGTCGCGCAGCTTCTGCTCGTGGTCCGCGACCGGGAACGGCTCCGGGTCGTTCAGCAGCGAGAGCGGGGGCAACTCGTAATCGACGTTCGACGGCTGTTCGGCCGTGAGCGCCGGCACGCGGTCGAGCACCGCGAGCTTCGGCCCGGCGTGAACGTGAATCGGGATGTCTTCGGGCTTCACGTCCGGCAGCGCCGGCGCGCTCGGCGCGGGTTCGTCTTCCTCCACTTCCACTTCCGCAAGGCGCAGCGGCGACGCGATCGGTGGCGGCGTATCGACCGACACCGGCACCGGTGCGACTTTGGGCACCTTCACCGCCGGCGCGGGGTTCACTTCCGGCTTCGCTTCGCCCGGCGTGCGCTTCGGCACGAGCGCGCCGAAGAACGCCGCGAGCGCGTTCCCGGTGGCGATCAGCACCGCGGCCATCACATCGCCGGTGCGGTCGTTCAGCCACAGCAACCCGCGACTGATCGTGCGCAGCCCCACCAACACGCCGCGCATGAACGCGAGCACCAACACATCCGCCGCGAGTACCGCCCCCACCGCGAGCGCCGTTGCGAACACGAGGTACGCGACCGCGGGCGAAAAGGAATCTTCGAGCGCGAACCGCAGGTACGCGCCGACGGACCCGCCGCGCCCCGCGACTGTTGGCTCCGGCACGCCCGCACCGAACCAATCGAGGCCGACCGCCGCGACGACCGCGAGCAACAACCAACCAGAGAATCGCTGTGCGAGCTTGAGCGGGGAGCGCGTGAAGACGAGGTGCCCGGCGAACGCGAACCACCCCGCGAGCAGCACGAACGCGGCCCAGCCGAGCGGGTCCACGAGCCACCCGGCGGCGAAATCGCCCCATTCGCCCAGCGCGTTCGGCCCGCCGCTGATCGCCTTCGCCGTGCCGGTCGCTGTTGCCAGCACCGCCGCGACCGCGAACAGCACGAGCACCACGCCGTCGGCGCGCCACGCGGGCTGTAGCTCGGTTTGCTTCTTTTCCGCCATTCGCGCACCCCACGGCCGACTCAACGCGCACAACCCCCATTGTCATTCGTGTAGCGCGCGAACAACACCGGGCTTGGGGCGTTTGGCACGCGGTTTCGGCTAAGGTTCGGCGCTACGGCCGGAACAACGCGAACGGTCGGAAAAGGCGGTACAGTAACCGCGGCGCGGTGCCGATACTGTGTCGCGTTAGCGGGGGTGTGGCGTGTTGCACGTGGCGCTGTGGGAACCAGAAATCCCGCCGAACACCGGGAACGTCGCACGACTCTGCGCCGCGACCGGGACGCGGTTGCACCTGATCGGCCGCTTGGGGTTCCGCCTCGACGACCGCTCGCTGCGGCGTGCCGGGATCGACTACTGGCACGCGGTGGACGTAGTCACGCACGTGACGTTCGCGGACTTTGAGGCCGCGCTGCGAAGGCAACCTACCCCCCCGGCCCCCCTCCCTAAAGGGAAGGGGGAGATTCGTCTCGCTGCGCTCGACGAACAGGGCGCTGATTCCTCGGACGCCGAGCGCAGCGAGGCGTCTGCGTCCGTCTCCCCCTTCCCTTTAGGTAGGGGGGCTGGGGGGGTAGGTTGCCTTCCCCTCTGGTGCATCGAAACCCCGGCCGCGGTGCCGTATACACGGGCCGATTTCGCGGACGGCGATTGTCTGCTGTTCGGCAGCGAATCAAGCGGGCTGCCGCCGAGCGTCCGCGAGCGGTTCGCGGAACGCACGGTCGGGGTTCCGATGCCGACCGGGGCCGTGCGAAGCCTGAATCTCGCTACGACCGTCGGAATCGTCCTCTACGACGCACTGCGCCGGCTGCACGGGTGGTAAATGCGGAACGCAATCGAGCACCGGCACGCGGTTTTGTTGAAGTTGGGCGTGACGCGCGCGCCCTCCGGCGGTTGGATAGTGCCAGAAGTGATCGCGGACGGAGTCGGCGGCGCGGGTTCGGGCGAGGGTTCGATGGCCGAAGCGGTGGCATTCAAAGCGGCGGAAGACCTGTCCGCGTTCGTCCACACGGTGCTGTGCGAGCGGGACGCGCTGGACCCGGCACAGACGCCGCTGTTCCGCACGCCGCTGAAGCGCAACGGGCGCGTGTGCGGCGTGCTGTTTCACGTGCAGGGGCCGCGCCTGCTGCGCAACAGCGCGGTGTGGTCGGCCGACGACGCCCGCATCATCTTCTACGATTCGAGCGGCACGCGGTTCCGCGAAGCCGCGCTGAGCGAGACCCTCGCGCCGGCGTGATGCGAGTCGTCGAACCGCCGGCGTAAGCCGGTGGGTTGTCTTCGGTCCACCCACCGGCTTACGCCGGCGGTTCGACGAGCACTCGCTGGAATACGTCTGAAACGGTGCGGGGCGCGGCCGAACGGTCGCGCCCCGCGCCGTTTCGCGCCGCTATGATGAACGCAAGGAGGACGCGCGATGACTACCGCCACCGCAGAAGCGCCGGTCGAACAGGAATCGTTCGCCGACACCCTGCGCGCGCTCGGCGATGTGCCCGTCGAGCGCATCATCTGGCTCCGGCGCGAAGCCACGGAAGCGGACGTGCTGCGCTTCGCGGAGCGCACCCCGAAGCGGCTCGCGGAACTGGTAGATGGCCTTCTCGTGGAGAAACCGATGGGCCAACGGGAGGGCTTCTTCGCGGCGTCGCTCATCGCGTTTCTGATGGCCCACGTTCGCGCGAACAAGCTCGGTGTGGTCGGCGCGCCGGACACCATCCTGCGCCTCGGCGAAGGCCTGAACCGGTTGCCGGACGTGTGCTTCACCGCGTGGGCCAACCTGCCCGCGGCCGACGCGCACTTGCAGCGCGTCGGCGCGTACGCCCCGGACCTCGCCATCGAGATTCTGTCGCCGAGCAACACGCCCGCCGAACTCGAACGCAAGCGCCGCGAATACTTCGCCGCCGGCACCAAACTGGTTTGGGAATTCGACCCGGACGCGCGCACCGCGACCGTGTACACGACCGCGACCGAATCCACCGTACTCACAGCGACCGACACGCTGAGCGGCGGCACCGTGCTACCCGGTTTTTCGCTTCCGCTCGCCGAACTGTTCGACGACCCGCAACTGAACCCGCGCCCGTGACTCTCCCGAATCGGAGCTACCCGCGATGCCTGCGATGACGATGACCGAGAAGATTCTGGCCCGCGCGTCCGGCAAGGCGCACGTCGCCCCCGGCGAGAACGTGTGGGTGAACGTGGACGTGCTCATGACGCACGACGTGTGCGGGCCGGGCACGTTCGGCGTGTTCTACAAGCACTTCGGCAAAGACGCGAAGGTGTGGGACCGCGAGAAGGTGGTCATCATCCCGGACCACTACATCTTCACCAAAGACGCGATGGCGAACCGCAACGTGGACGTGTTGCGCGACTTCGTGAAGCAGCAAGACATCAAATACTTCTACGACGTGGGCACCGCGAACTATAAGGGCGTGTGCCACATCGCGCTGCCGGAAGAGGGCCACACGCGGCCCGGCGAAGTGCTGCTCGGCACCGACAGCCACACCTGCACCGCGGGCGCGTTCGGCGAGTTCGCCACCGGCATCGGCAACACCGACGCCGGGTTCGTCCTCGGCACCGGCAAGACGTGGCTGAAGACCCCGCCGACGATGCGGTTCGTGTTCCACGGCAACCTCCCGCCGTACCTGATGGCGAAAGACCTGATCCTCGCGGTCATCGGCGACATCGGCGTGGACGGCGCGACCTACCGCGCGATGGAGTTCGACGGCGACGGCGTGTACGCGCTGAACATCGAAGAGCGCATGACGCTGTGCAACATGGCGATCGAAGCCGGCGGGAAGAACGGCATCATCGCCGCGGACCAAGTCACGCTCGACTACGTCAACAAGCGGAACGCCGGGAACCGCCCGTACAACGCGGTGAAGAGCGACCCCGGGGCGCTGTTCCACTCCGAGCGCGTGTACGACGTGTCGAAGCTGGAACCGGTGATCGCCAAGCCGCACTCGCCGGACAACAAAGCCTTCGTGAGCGAAGTGAAGGGCACGAAGCTGGACCGCGCGTACATCGGGAGCTGCACCGGCGGCAAGCTCACCGACTTCCGCGCCGCGGCCGAGTTGCTGAACGGCAAGAGCGTGAAGATCGACACGTTCGTGGTCCCGGCGACGACCGAAGTGGCCCGCGGCCTTGATACCGAAACGATCGGCGGGAAGAGCCTGCGGGACATCTTCCTGAGCGCCGGCGCGAAGATCGGCGAAGCGAGTTGCGCCGCGTGCCTCGGCGGGCCGTCCGACACCTTCGGCCGCTTGAACACACCGATTTCGTGCATCAGCACGACGAACCGGAACTTCCCGGGGCGCATGGGTCACAAGGAAGCGCAAGTGTTCCTCGCCAGCCCGCTGACGGTGGCCGCGAGCGCGCTGGCCGGCACCATCGCGGACTGCCGCGACCTTCTGGTATGATGCTTGCACCCAACGGAGAACGAGCCATGACGCAGATCGTCGCGAACGCGGAACTGGCGAAGCAACTGAGCGCGCTGGCCGGCCCGGTGACCATCGTGGACGCGAGCGGTGCTGTGCTCGCGGTCTGCACGCCGCCGGTCGTCCGGCGCTCGCCGTACACGCGCGAAGAAGTGGAGGCGGCGCGCGAGCAGTGCCGGCGAACTGGTGGTAAGTCGCTCACCGACTTCGTCGCGCAACTGGAAGGGAAGAACCCGTGAACTACTCGGTCGCGTGGTCCGACATCGCCCTCGATGCTCTCGCGGCCATCTGGAACGCTTCGAACGACCGGAACGCGGTGACGCGCACCGCGGACCGAATCGAACGCGCTGTCGCTGCGGACCCGCACGGCGCGGGCGTGCCGACGTTTGACACGGTTTACGAACTCGTTCTCCCGCCGCTCGCGGTGGAGTACGAAGTGATCGATGCCGACTGCCGCGCGTTCATCCTGACCTGCTGGGATCCGGCAACCGGTCGCCCGAATCCCTCCGGTAACTGAGGTCCGCGATGCCGCGTTCGTTCGCCCTTCTGTTGCTCGTTGCGGTCGCTCTCGGCGCGGTTGCGGCCGATCCCGCGCCCAAAGGGGACGAACTGCTGACCGTGCAGAAGGGCGCGCTGCCGGTCATCATTTCCGCGCCGCACGGCGGGCGCAAAGCGATCCCCGACGTGCCCGAGCGCGTCGGGAAGGGCGTCACGAACTTCGCGACCGTGCTCGACGGCAACACCGCGGAGCTTGCGGAGCGGTTCGCGGCGCTGATCGAGAAAGACCTCAAAGCGAAACCGTGGCTCGTCGTCGCGCGGTTCACGCGCAAGCACCTCGACGTGAACCGCCCCCGCGAACACGCCTACGAATCCGAGAAGGCCAAGCCGCACTACGACGCCTACCACGCCGCGCTCGAAGAGGCGTGCAAAGCGGTGAAGAAGCAGCACGGGCGCGGTATTCTGCTCGACATCCACGGGCAGGGCGTTCACCCGGCGGCGATCTGTCGCGGGACGCAGAACGGCAAAACCGTGTCACTGTTGCGCGACCGCGAAGGCTGGTCCGCGGTGCGGGGCAAGAACAGCGTGCTCGGTCGCATGGAAACGCTCGGCTACAAGGTGCTGCCGGCGGGCGACGCGCCGCTCGACACCAAAGAAGAAGCGGGCTTCACCGGCGGCTACATCGTCGGCACATACGGCAGCCACACCGCGTACGCGATCGACGCGATTCAGCTCGAATTCGGTTCGCACCTGCGCGCGAAGGAAAAGCTCGAACCGCTCGCGAAGGACTTGTGCGAAGCGGTGCGCGCGTTTTACGATGCGTACCTGAAGGACGGCAAATAGCACAGCGCACTGTGGTCGGCGGCTGTGACCACAGAGGCCGGCCACAGTCCCCAAAACTGTGGTCGGCGGCTGTGACCACAGAGGCCGGCCACAGTCCCCAAAACTGTGGTCGGCGGCTGTGACCACAGAGGCCGGCCACAGTCCACAACAGGAGCGGTCCGTGAACCAACGCATTTCGCGCCGCGCGGCGCTGACCGCGGGCGCGCTCGGCACCGCGGCGCTGGCGCTGAACGCCGCCCCGGTTCCGAAGGGCGAGGACAAGACGCTCGTCGGCAAAATCGTGCTGCCGAAGTCGCCCGACCCGGTCGCGGTGTTCGAGGTTCCCCCGCTCGGCCGCGACGCGCGGCAAGTGCTCGAAGCCGCGTCGTGGGAGGTGAAGGGCACGAAGGACGGGCACGCGCTCGTGCTCGAAAACGGCGTCGCGTACTTGCTCGAAGCGGACCGGTTGGTTGTGCTGGCCGATGCGGTCGCGTTCTTCACGAAGGCCATCAACGACGACCCGAACGAAGCGTACCACCTGAACGCGCGCGGCTGGGCCTACTACCTGCTCGGCAAAACCGACGCGGCGCTCGCGGACTTCGGCGCGTTCCTGAAGGTGTACGGACCGGAGTCACTCGGTTCGCACCGCGGCATCGGGTTGGCGAACCGCGGGTTGGTGCTCGCGGAGGCCGGCAAGTTCGACGCCGCGTTCAAAGACTTGGACGAGGCCGTGCGCCTCTACAATCGCCTCGCCCAACTGAACCGCGGCTTCGCCTACGAACTGAAGGGCGAGTTCCAAAAGGCGGTCGCGGAATACGAAGTGCTCGTCGAACTGAGCGGCTCGGAACCAGCGAACAACCTCGCGTGGGTGCGCGCGACGTGCCCGGAGGCGAAGCTGCGCGACGGGAAGGCCGCGGTGAAGTTGGCACGCGAGTTGTGCGAGCGCGCGGAGAACCGCGTAGGGCGCTACCTCGATACGCTCGCCGCAGCGCACGCCGAAGTTGGCGACTTCAAGAAAGCTGTCGAGGCGCAAGAACTGGCGCTGGAAGACCGCGGGTTCGCACGGCGCTACGGCGACGAAGCCACCGCGCGCCTGCGCCTGTACAAGAAGGAGAAGCCGTTCCGCACCGCGCCGAAGTGACGCGCCGCGGGGCGCGTCACTTCACCTCGCGGCCGTTGATGCTCTTCACGCCGGCGTGCGGCACGGTGCCGAACTGGTACGCCGCCGTCGTCGGGTTCTGGTACGCGACGAGCGTGCTGCGCACCACCACCTTCAGGTTGCCCTTCGCGTCGAGGGTCGCGCCGATCCCGAGTTTGTTCGGGTCCTTGCCGACCGCCACCAGCACCAGTTCCTTCGCGAAGTCCACGTCCGGCACCTTCTCGTCGCCGCGGAACGCCTTCCAAAACGTGGCGAAGGCGTCCTTCTCGGTGATGAAGCCGTCCTTCGGGGCCGCCTTCGCCACGTCCAACTTGACTTCGCCGGTCCACGTCCGAACGAGCTTCACCGGTGTCGGCGGCTCGTCGGCGCGGGCGAGTGCCACCGAGAGGGGCAGCAGACACAACAGCGAAAGGGTGCGGCTCATGGCGTCCTCGCGAGCGGGAACGGGCACCCGCCATGATACCCGCGGGGCGCGCGCGAGCCAAGTTCACGCCGCGATGCGGATCGGCCCGATCACGGTGGCGCTGGCGCTGTGCGCGAGGCTCGCGAGTTCGCGCCGGGCCTGCATCAGAACGAGGCTCACGGCCGATTCCGGCCCGAGCTTCTCGATCATCAGCGAGATGTATTCCACGGCCCAGCGGGCTTCGGAAATGTCGATCGCGGGGGCGTCGGGGAGCAGTACGGCGGTGCTGGAAACGATCATGACCCGGAACCTCCTTGTTCGCGGTACGTCCTAAACCGGGATTATGAACGGGTCGCGCGGGCGAATGCAACCCCAACTTCGCCCGCCCCAACTCCCGGCCCAGGGCTATTTCTGAGTTGAGGTTGGCGGGAGTTGGTGGGTTAGGTAGATGGCCTGCACTCACGGGGTGAAGCCATGTCCGTATCTCTGGTCGAGATGTTGAATCGGGTCGCGGACCC
>Ga0169931_10007559_pt1 | contig 16084 bp, 15 predicted proteins | sample Kivu_15m_20L_FD_129675 | JGI IMG/M metagenome (GOLD analysis project Ga0169931, IMG submission 129675) | Freshwater microbial communities from Lake Kivu, Western Province, Rwanda to study Microbial Dark Matter (Phase II) - Kivu_15m_20L... | ecosystem: Environmental > Aquatic > Freshwater > Lake...
ACGATACCGGCGGCGACCGAAACCAGCAGGGCCGGGATTTGCGTGACCAGCCCATCGCCCACAGTGAGCATGGAGAAATTCGTCACGGCATCGCCAAAGCTCATGCCATGGCGCAGAATGCCAATCGCGATCCCGCCCACCAGGTTGATGGCGGTGATTATCAGCCCGGCAATGGCATCGCCGCGGACGAATTTCGCGGCACCATCCATGGCGCCATAAAAGCCAGTTTCCGATTCCAAATCCTTGCGGCGCGCGCGGGCCTGGTTTTCATCAATCAGCCCTGCCGACAAATCGGCATCAATCGCCATCTGCTTGCCGGGCATGGCATCCAGGCTGAAACGCGCGGCAACTTCGGCGATGCGCCCGCTGCCCTTGGTGATGACCACGAAATTCACGATCAGCAGGATGAAAAAGACAATCAGCCCAACCGCGACATCGCCGCCCATCAGGAAGCCACCAAAGGCGGAAATCACATGGCCGGCGGATTCCGGGCCCTCATGCCCATGGGTCAGGATGATGCGCGTAGTCGCGACATTCAGCGACAGCCTGAGCAGCGTGGTCAGTAGCAGCAGGGTTGGGAAGGAGGTAAAATCAAGCGGGCGCTGCAAAAACAGCGATGTCATCAGCACAAGCACGGATAGTGTGATGGAAACCGCGAGCCCAAGGTCAAGCAGCAGCACCGGCAGTGGCACAATAAGCACCACCAGCAGCAGCGCGACGCCAAGCGCCAGCGCAACGTCATTGCCGGGTTGGACGCGCTTTAGCCAGGAGGGGAGCAGTGTTTCCGACACGCGCTTCAGTCAGCCGTGGCCGAAGCCGGCATCTGCCCAGGGATGGGCGGCACTGAGACACCCGCCGCGCGGTATTCATGCAGCTTGTTGCGCAGGGTGCGGATGGAAATGCCAAGCATTTCCGCCGCCCGCGTGCGATTGCCGAGGCAATGGGAAAGGGTTTCCAGGATCAATTCCCGCTCCACCTCCTCCATCCGGCGCCCTACCAGGGCCGCAGCGCTGCGCGGTGCCGGTGGCGTGGCCGCTGCTGGTGCAGATGCGGTGGCTGGCGGGGGCGCTTCCAGCATGGCGGCGGTGATCGGGGCCGCCATGGCGGCAACCGTTGCGGGCGCCATCAATTCGATCGCATCCGCGCCAATGCTGCTGCCTTCCGCCAGAAGCACGGCGCGATGGATGGCGTTTTCCAATTCGCGCACATTGCCGGGCCAGGGGTGGCGCAGCAGCATGTCCTCAGCCTCGGGCGCCAGCGGTCGGAAAGGCAGGCCATTGGCCTGGGCGTAGCGCTCAGCGAAATAGCGCGCGAGGGGCAGGATATCGGCGGGCCTTTCCCGGAGCGACGGGATGCGAAGCCGCACCACCGCCAGGCGGAAATAAAGGTCTTCGCGGAAGCGCCCCTTGGCGACTTCGGCCTGAAGATCACGATGTGTCGCGGCCAGGATGCGCACATCAATGCGAATGGGGGCGGTGCCGCCCAGGCGATCTATTTCGCGTTCCTGGATGGCGCGCAGGATCTTGGCCTGCAGGCGCGGGTCCATTTCGCCGATTTCATCCAGCAGCAGCGTGCCGCCATTGGCCTGTTCGAACTTTCCCTTGCGCGCAGCGACGGCGCCGGAAAAGGCGCCCTTCTCATGGCCGAATAATTCGCTTTCTAGCAACGCTTCCGGCAGCGCGGCGCAATTCAGCGCCACAAAAGGGCCATTGGCGCGGCGGGAGGCTGCGTGCATATGCCGCGCGAGCACTTCCTTGCCCGTGCCGCTTTCCCCGGTGATCAGCACGGACGCATCGGCACGCGCGATCTGGGTTGCGCGATCCAGCAGCGCCACCATCGCGGGGTCCTTGACCACGGGCTTGTCTGCTTCACCAGCCACGGTTTGCAGCATCGCGGCAATCAATTCCGCATCGGGCGGCAGGGGCAGGAATTCCTTAGCGCCGGCGCGAATGGCGCGCACGGCGGCATCAGCATCATTGGGCCGACCACAGGCGATGACGGGGCAGGCGATGCGTTCTTCCGCCAGGCAGGAAATCAACCAACCGACATCATGGGTCACGTCACAAAGCACCAGATCAGCGCCATCGGCGCGCAGCTTCGCAAGCCCCGCCGCCGCGCCTTCGGCAACGGTCAACCGCGCGCCGCGCGCCACGGCAATCCGCGCTGCCTGGCCCAGCTCCGCTTCCAGTGACCCGATGATCAATACGCGCGCCATATCAGCCGCCGCGGTCTGATTTCACGATTTCCGTCATGGTGATGCCGAGGCGATTATCATCCACCATCACCACTTCGCCGCGCGCAACCAGCCGGTTATTGACGTAGATATCCACGGCTTCACCCAGGCGACGGTCCAATTCCACCACAGCGCCGCGGCCAAGCTTCAGCAATTGGCTGACCTGCATGGTGGCCCGACCCAGTACGGCGCTGATCTGCACCGGGATGTCATAAACGGCGTCAAGATCCCTCATGGTGCCAGTTTGGCCCTGCGGGCGCTGATCCTGCGCCGGCGGCGCCATGGCTTCGAAATTATCCGATCCGCTCATGTTCTTTGATCCTAAAGATTGGGGCCTTCCGAAGGCTGGCCGGTTTCAGAAGAAGGGCCAGCGCCAGATCACCCTTTTTGTTTATCGGGTTGCAGGTCAAGGCCGGCAGCGCTGAGTGCCTCAGCAATCGCGGCCCGGCGCTTGGCAAGATCGAATTCGGCGCCACCGCCCCGCCAAGATGCACGCGCATCACCTGGGGCAAGGGCCGCATCCGGAACCAGCGTCACGGCAAGGTCGCCGATCAAGGCGCGCATATCCTCAACGAGATTAGGCGCGACCTGCAGATGCGCCTCTGGCAGGAAGGCCAGGGCGGGGCGAAGTCTTTCGGCGAAGTCTGCCACCAGCGTTGCGCTTTGCTGCGCGGCAAGCCCCGGCAGCGCCGCATCCAGCATGGCGAGCGCCACGCGCGCGATGCCGCGGCCGGTTTCAGCAGCGATCTCGGCTGATGTCGCCTGACTGGCGGCCAATTGCTTGGCAATGAGCGCGAGGCTCTCCGCCGCGCGATTGGCCGCTTCCTGGGTCATGGAAGCGCGGCCCGCCGCAAAGCCATCATCCCGCGCGGCAGCGGCTACGGCCCGCAGCGTTTCTTCCATCGGGTCGGGTTCAGGCGGTGGCAGTGGCATGCGTGCCGCTTCCGCCCGCGCCGCGTCCAAAGCCTCAATCAGCGATGTGGGCGCGAAGTCCCGCACCAGGGCCATTCGCGAGACCGGAACAAAGCCGTCTGACATCAATACACCATCTCATCCTCACGCCCTTCCTGGAGCGTGATCTGACCTTGTGCGGCAAGGTCCTTTGCCATGACCACCACGGCGGCCTGCGCCTCATCCACTTCACGCAGCCTGACAGGGCCAAGATTGGCCAGGTCTTCCTTGAACATTTTGCCGGCACGTTCGCTCATGTTCTTCAAGAATAGGTCACGCAGGTTCTCCGACGCACCCTTCAACGCCAACAATAGCTGTTCCTTCGGCACATTGCGGAGCAACACCTGCACGCCCATGCCATCAAGCCGTACAAGATCATCGAAGGTGAACATCAGCGCGCGGATGCGTTCGGCCGCGTCGCGGTTGCGTTCTTCGAGCGCGGCCATGATGCGGCCTTCCGATTGGCGGTCAAGATTGTTAAAGATTTCCGCCATCATTTCATGTGCATCGCGGCGCTGCGCGCGCGCGAGGTTGGACATGAATTCCGCCTTAAGGGTCCTTTCTACGCCTTCAAGCGCTTCCTTCTGAACGCTTTCCATCCGCAACATGCGCATGACCACTTCCATGGCGAAGCTTTCCGGCAGCATGGAAAGCACGCGGGCCGCGTGTTCGGACTTCACCTTGGTCAGCACCACCGCAACGGTCTGCGGATATTCGTTCTTGAGGTAATTCGCCAGCACCGCCTCGTTCACATTGCCAAGCTTGTCCCACATGGTCCGCCCGGCAGGGCCGCGGATTTCTTCCATGATCTGCGCGACGCGTTCCCGCGGCAGCGTACGCAACAGCATCCGCTCGGTAGTTTCCCAGGAGCCAACAAGACTGCTTGTCTGGCCAATGGAATCGGCGAATTCGCGCGCCAGATCCTCAACCGCTGTCGCAGGCACCGTGCCAAGGCTTGCCATGGCCTGGGATATGTCGCGGATTTCATCTTCGTGCATCATGGCGAATAACTTGGAGGCATGCTCCTCACCGACCGCGAGCATGAAGGTGGCGGCCTTTTGTGGGCCGGTCATCTTGGCGCTCATGCCGGCTCCTCTGACGGAGCGATCCATCGCCTGATGACGTTCAACGATTGTTCGGGGTTATTTTCCACCAATTGCTGCAATTGATTGATGGATGAAGCCCGCATCTGCCCTTGCACCATGGCCAGCGTCACCATACCGTCCTGATCTGGCACCGCAGCGCCAGCAACGGCAGGGACCCCGGCGCTGCCGGCAGGCGCCGCGCTGCCCGCAGCCCCGGCCAGGGCAACGCTTTGTGAAGGTTTTGCCAGGGTCACCAAGCGCTTCACCGCCGGGCGCCCAAGGAGCAGGATCGCCACCAACGCCACCAGCGCGAAAAGCGCACTTTCGATGATGCGCGCCACAGTGGAGGAGGTGAAAACAAAATCAAAAAAGCCGCGTTCGCCACTGTCCACCGGCAAGGGCGGTCCCGCAAAGCGCATCGCCACTACGTCCACCCTGTCGCCACGGCGTTCATCAAAGCCGACGGAGCTTCTCACCAGCGTTGCGATCCGCGCCAATTCCTCGGTTGAGCGTTCGCGGAACTGCGGAGGGCCACTCGCCTGTGGTTCCCAAACGCCATCCACCAATACGCCGATGCTGATGCGCCGGATGATCGGTTGGTCACGCGTTGTGCTGCGCGTGGTGCGACCGATTTCGAAATTGGTGGTCTCTTCCTGGCGGCTTTCCTGGGTGCTGCCCGGCGCGTTTTCATTGCCCGGCAGGTTGTTTTGTACCGTGGTTGGCGCAGGTTCATTGCCACGAGAGCTTTCCTGCACGCTTTGCTGGCTGCGCGCCACCTGATTATCCGGATCGAAGCGTTCTTCCGTGATCTGCACACGGTCGAAATCCATATCCACCGTGGCTTCAGCGCGCACGCGCCCCGGGCCAAGGCTGCGTTCCAGCATTTCTTCGACCGACCGCGCCAGGCGCAATTCATGTCCGCGGCGCATTTCTTCTTGAGATGCAGCCGCCGCCGGCCCCGAAAGCGCCTGTCCGCCGCGCGCCAGCAGCGCGCCGCGCGAATCAACGATGGAAACATTCTGCGGCCGCAAGCCAGGCACGGCGGTGGAGACAAGATGCAGCACAGCCTGGATCGCTTCCCGATCAAGCCGCTGCGCACCCTGCATGGTCAGCATGACAGAGGCCTGCGCATCGCCGCGTTCGCGCGAAAACGCCTCACGCCGCGGCAACACCAGATGCACGCGCGCGGCGCGCACGCCGGCAAGTGTTGAAATGCTGCGCGCCAATTCGCCTTCCATGGCCCGCACGCGGTTCATATCCTGCTGGAAGGGTGTGGTAGTCAGGCTTTCAGAACGATCAAAGATTTCGTAGCCAACATTGCCACCGGCGGGCAGGCCTTCGCGCGCAAGCGATAGCCGAACGCGTCCCACCTGATCATCCGGGACCATGATGCGTGTGCCATTGCCTTCAATGCGGTAAGGTACCCGCGCACGATCAAGCGCCGCAATGACCTGCCCGGCATCGCGCTGTTCCAGATCGGCGTAGAGCAAGCCCATCACCGGCTGACTGGCACGGATCACAAGCCAGGTAATCAGCCCAGCCACCAAAAGCCCAGTGCCGGCAAGGGCGAATAGGCGCCACATTCCCAAGGCACGCAATTGAGCGACTAAATTCCCCATCACCCCCAACCTTCTTCCCCAAGCGTCCCCTGGGCCGAAACCCCACCTGGGTTCGGGACATATACCAAATAGGCAAAAATTTCCTCAAGGGAAATGTGATATTTAGAAAAAAGCGACAGAAAGGCGCCGCTTGTCCCTTTTTTAATACACAGATAGCCCCAAGCGACCTCGGTCGCCTGGGAAGTAGGTCCTGGCCGAGACGCTTGCAGTGGGCGATGCGGTGGCTCAGCCCCCTGAGCTGACGCTGCGCAGCTTGTCGAAATTCGCCTGCACTTGGCCAAGGAGCAGTTTTACGTCGCCGCCCACCCTTTCGGCCCCGGTGACGGTACCAATGGTTGTGAAGGGCAGTGCCTCGGGCAGGCCGCCAGCGCCACTCCCGGTGACGCTGACCTTATAGGCGCCATTCGGCATGGTGAGCCCATTGGCGTCTCGGCCATTCCAGGACCAGGTCTTGGGCGCCGTACCGAGTTGCACCGTTTCCTGACGAATGACCCGATCGCCGCTACCACGGATAGTGACCAGCGCGGTTTGGGAAGCGCCCGCCGCCGGCAGCCTCAGCGTACCAACGCCGTTTTGCAGGCTGATTTGTTCGGCCTCCACCTCCACATTGCGGCCAATCAGCGGCGCGCTGGAGGTAAGCTGGGAAGCCTGCTCCAGGGCCAACATGCGCTGGAGGTTCTGGTTCATGGAAATTTGCTGTTCGACCGACGCGAATTGCACCAGCTGATTCGTCATCTGGTTGGTGTCCAGCGGATCGGTCGGGCTTTGGTTCTTGATCTGCGTTGTCAGCAGCGTCAGGAAGGTATTGAAATCGCCGGCAAATTTCGGACTTTGCGCGGTGCTGACCGCGGCATTGGCGGAAAGGGCAGAGATGGAAGCGGACATGGTTTGGGTTCCGTTCAGACAGCGATGTCAATAAGGGAGGTGGCGTGGCGAAGCGGTGCCGGCAGGTTGGGCATGGCGCCTTCACCTTCCACACCACCGATGGTGAAGGACGCACGGCGCTGGCCCCTTTCCTGGGCCCCGTATTGCTGTTGGCGCCCCTGATCCGAAGCAAGCGAGAAAGACAGCGACCGCGCCATATCCCCAAGCCCGGCCTGGTTCAGTGCCCGGTCCAATTCGCGCTGGTCGCGCTGCAACAGGGCCAGGGTTTCGGGCCGTTCCGCCACAATGCGGACCTGGCCAGCATCCTTGCCCTGGCCGATACTTACCTCAACCCGGCCAAGTTCAACCGGGTCAAGCGAAACGGTCAGCGCCTCACCACCGCGGCCAAGCGCGAGGGAGACGACCACCGGCGCGAGCTGCCGGGCCGGCATTGGTATGGGCAATTCGCGTGTTGAGGGGGTGGCCAAGGGCGCCTCGGCGCGTAGCGCCATGTCATCGGCAGGCGAAAAACCCTGCGGCAGCATCGAAAGGCCTTCTGCCCGGCCTTCGGCTGATGGCTTGGTGCTTGGCGGCTTGGGCGCTTCAAGGCTCGTGAGCCGCCAGCTTGCGTCAGCCGCCTCGGCCGCCATGACAAGCTTATTCTCGACTGCCGTTTCCGTATTGTTGAAGGCTTTCGCAAGAAGTGACAGCGCCTCAACGGGCTTGCCAGCCTCAAGCGCTTCCTGGGCTGGCGTCATGGGCGCAGGCGCTGGGTTGGTGCCCGCGCCTTGGGGCTTGGACGGGGCCTGCGCTGCCACAGCCTGTGCCGTGATACTCTGTGCGGGACCTGATGCCGCCAAAGGTTGAGCAAGAACCTGCTGTTGCTCCAGCGTGCTTTCTTGCAGCATGGCAGAGGCCAAAATCTGCTGCGCCGCGCGCGCTTCCGTCTGAGCCGAGCCAGCATCAACTTGCGTTGCGGCACCATTCAACGGGGCCAGCGAGCTTGGCGTCGGGCCATCAGCGGCGGTTTCGGCCGCGCCCGGCGTCAGCGCCGAAACATCAGGGGGTGGCGCCTTGGGCTGGGCTTGCGTCACTGCAAGGCCCGCAAGCATATCGCTTGGGGATGCTTGTGCAGCTTCCGGCGCCACTGCCTCAGCGGTCATGGCGCCTTCCGCATCAGGTGCCGGAGCCATTGATGCGGTGTCTTCTGCCTGCGCCACTGAGTCTTTACCGCTATTCTTACTGGCTTCAGCGGAGGAAGCTTGTGCCGCGGTCGGAGTTGCTTCCTGCGTCCGGGCATCGCGTTGCGGGTTTTCCCCTGGCTTGGCGGCCGCGCCCGAGCGCCATTCACTATCTTCCCCTGAGGAGGTTTCCAGGGCCTCGCGAAACCGGTTCTGAAATCCCTCATCAGCCGCCTCAGCGGGGCGCGCCTTTGCGGCAGCCACGGCCCCGGCTGTGGAATTGACCTGAGAAACGGAAGCTGCATCCAGCATGAAGGTTCCAAACCATCTTTCTAAAAAGCCGATTGCCGACGAAGCAGGACAAACGCCCCAAAAAGCCAAACAAACCGCGCGTGAACGACCAACCAACAAGCCTGCCAGCAGCAGCCATTCACCTGCTGGGGGAAAGTAACAGCAATCGGCAGGCCAGGGATTCCGGGGCGGCATGCGGCAGGAATTGCCGTCTGCTGCGCAATACTTGCCCTATGGCGGCGGTATCCTGCCTGCGTTTACCGGAGTTTAAGTCCCCTCGCGTTGGCATGGCGCTTGCCTCAAACCGTCGTTGTTAGGTGCTGAACCTTCTCGGCAGGAGAATCCGCCATGTCGCTTTACAGCTCGATGAACACTGCCCTTAGCGGCATGAACGCCCAGTCACGCGCCCTTGGGCATATTTCGGACAATGTGGCCAATTCGCAGACCGTCGGCTTCAAGCGGACCGATACGAATTTCGTGTCCTACATCTCGGAAAGCAATTCGGAAGTGCATCGGCCCGGGACTGTTTTGGCGCGGCCTGACTTCACGAACCAGGTGCAGGGCACGATTGAGCAGGTGGAAAACCCACTGGCGATGGCCATTTCCGGCCAAGGGTTCTTCACCGCTGCCCTGCCAGTTGGCACGAATACCGATGGATCAAAGAACTTTGACGCCCGGAATTTCTACACGCGCGCCGGCGATTTCAACCGCGATCGCGAAGGCTATATGGTGAATGGCGCCGGCTATGTGCTGCAGGGCTGGCCTGTCGCTGATGACGTGGTGGACAAGACGCAGCTGAAACCCATCCAGATCAAGGAAGACGTCTTTACACCGACGCCGACGCAGGATCTGACCTTTACGGGCAATTTGGCCGCAGGCGGCACCACGGCGCAAAGCACTTCCATCCAGGTGATTGATTCGCTCGGCCGTTCCCGCGCATTGACCCTGACATTTACGCCGACAGCATCCACCACGGACAATACCTGGACCTTGTCCATCAATGCGCCGGAGGCGACGCCGCCGGCCCTTGGCAGCATTAATATACTTTTCGGCAAGGATCCAGCAGGCACCACCAATGACCAGCCTGATGGTACCATCGCCCAGTTTACTTCACCATCATCGGCTGCCATCGTCGGAAGCTCCGGCACTGCCGGCACGCCCGCAACTGTAGCCTTTAGTGCCGATTTTGGCCAAGGCGCGCAGGCGCTGGTGTTGAACCTTGGGCAATTCGGTGTCTCGGGCGGGCTGACGCAATTCGCCTCCAGCAGCAGCAGCGGCCTTAGCGTCAACAGCTTTGAGCAGGATGGCATCCCAATCGGCTCATTTTCATCTGTCACCACGCAAAAGAACGGCGATGTGCGGATCAATTATGACAATGGCCAGTCGCGGGTTGTGGCGCGCGTGCCGGTAACGGTCTTCAAGGATCCGGACAAGCTGGATCATCTGGATGGGCAGGCCTTCCTCCGTACCACGGAAAGTGGTGAGGCGCGGGTGGTCGAGGCTGGCGAAGATGGCGCGGGGCTGCTTTCAACGCGCGCCGTTGAGCGTTCGAACGTGGATATCGCGACGGAGTTTTCCAAGCTGATCCTGGCGCAGCGCGCCTATTCGGCGAATACGCGCATCGTATCCACCGTGGATGATTTGCTGCAGGAAACCTTGAACATGCGGCGCTAAGGCCGCAAGCGGGAAGATGACCAGGCCATAAGCCATGAGCATTGACGCTGCCCTGCTGATCGCCCGTTCGGGATTGCTGCATACGCAGCGCGCCCTATCCAATGCTGCCGATAATGTGGCGAATGCCGGCACTGAAGGCTATACCCGCAAGCGTGTTGTTGGTGAGGCAGTATCCGCAGATGGTCAGGGCCTGGGTGTCCGTAGCCTTGGCCCGTCACGGGACGTTGATACCGCGCTCACCAATGAAATGAACAAGCGCCGTTCTGCCAAGGCCGCGGCGGAGTTGCGCGAAGAAATGCTCTCTCGCATTGATCAGGCCCATGGCGATCCGGCCATAGGTGACGGCCTTGCGGATCAGGTCAGCAAGCTGCGCGCCAGTTTTGTCGAACTGAGATTGGATCCCGCGCAGGTCGTGAAACAGCAAGCGGTTGTGCTGAATGCAGCGCAGCTTGTAGTTGAACGATTTAATGGTCTTTCGCGCACCGTCGGACAGGTTCGCCAGGAAGCCCATGATGGCCTTGTGGAGAAAATCGCTCAGGTCAATTCGACCCTGCGGGAGATCGGCGTTCTGACCCGTGGTGTCATGGAACGAAGCGGCGCCGGCGCACCGACCGCCGATATCGAAGACAGGCTTGATCTTGCCGTGGCGCGGCTGAGTGAATTACTGGAAGTGAAGCCCATTCGCCAGGCCAATGGCGGGATCCTGCTTTTGGGGGCAGGCGGCATCACCATTCCGACGCCTGAATCAGGCGATGTGTTCTCCTTGGAGAATAGCCTGATGGCGCCAGACAGGTACTATGGCGGCGCCGGTACCATCCCACCCATACTCATGAATGGAATGGATGTAACCGGGCAATTAGTTGGCGGGAAGATTGGTGAATCTATCAACCTGCGCGATCAGACCCTGCCCCGGTATCAAGCCGAACTTGATATTGCGGCGGTGGAACTTGCTGATCGGTTTCGCGCGGAAGGCTTGCGGCTTTTCAGTGATCCTGTAGGCAGCGTTCCGGACCCCAATCTTTCCTATGCCGGCAGTGCGCAGGTTGGCTTTGCTGCAAATATCCAGGTCAATGCCGCCGTGCGCAACGATGTTCGGCTCTTGCGCGATGGTACAGAAACGATTGCGGGCACGGCACCCTTCACCCCAAATCCTGTCGGTGGCCCGGCTGGATTTGTCACACTGATTGACCGCATCCTGTCGTATAGTTTTGGCGCAACGGCGTCTTCGGGCGTAAGCTGGGGTGGCTTTGCCACGAGTGGCCTTGGTCCCAATGGTGCACTTTCCAGCCCTTTTGGGTCGCCGCTTACCATTGAAGATTATGTTAGGACTGTCACCGCCATTCAGACCGCTGATGGTGCCGCTGCAAAGGCTGCCTTGGAAACTGCCAAGCAGTTCAGCGATGGGCTGGAAGCGCGCTTTGCCAAGGAATCCAAGGTGGATGTGGATAGCGAATTGGCATCCCTGATCCAGTTGCAAAATGCCTATGCGGCCAATGCGCGTGTGATGAGTACCGCACAAAGCATGTGGTCCAGTCTTTTTGATTCGGTAAGGTAAGCCATGACCAGCATCAACATGACCGCGCGACTGGGCCTTAATGCTACCCTATTGCGTGACCGCATGACAGCGTTGGGTGAACAGATTTCCACTGGTCGAAAAGGAAATACCTATTCCGCGATGGGATCCGATGCGCCGAGGGCAATGGACCTTCGCGGGGAAATCGGCCGGCGCAAAATCTATGAAAAAACCATTGATCAGGCCTTGTCCAAGATTAAGGTTTCGCAGGAAATCCTGAACCGCATTGGCGCCATAGCCGAGACGTTCCTGGCCAGTTCCACCAAGCTGCTTGGGGTGGCAAGGCCAGTGGAAATCCAGATACAGGCTGACCAGGCTGAAGCAGCGATGATCGAAGTAGCGACCTTGCTGAATGAGCAATATGGCGGCGAATATCTCTTTGGCGGTTCTGATTCCCGCAATCCGCCCGTTCCAAAGCCATCCGACATCACGAATTCCGGGATGGGTCTTGCGATCAAGAATGAAGTGGGCACGCTCAATGCCACGAATTCTTCGGCGGTGGCTGCTGCGACCAAGACTTTGGCAATGTCTGATGCTGCCGGCACAACGCCGTTTTCTGTCTTTCTTTCGACTGGTGATGGCAGGTCGGAAGCACGAGTCAGTGTCCTTGGCAATGATAATGAACGCGTGGCCTATGGCATCCATGCCAATCGCAATGCGGCGGTGGTAAGCACTGGGGAGACTACGGGGTCCTGGGCCCGCGATTTGCTCCGCGGTTTGGCGAGTATTGCCGGGCTGACGCCGGAGAAGGCGCAGCTGGGAGATTCCTATACCAATCTTGTTACAACAATTCGCAGCGGGCTGAAAGCCAGCGTTGATGCCTTGGCGCTTGAAAGGGGTTCGCTTGGCGTGACTGAGGCCAGGATGGAGGGCTTGGCAGCACATCACAACAGCGTGAGTGCTACATTGCAGTTGCAACTGAGCAATATTGAGGAGGTGGATATGGCCAAGACAATTACCTCCTTTCAAACTACGCAAACACAACTGGAAGCTTCCTACCGCGCGATCTCCCTCGCGCAGCAATTGAGCTTGACGCGCTTCCTGTAACCGCGCCCACGAACGGGCTGCCGGTCTCATCACATCGCTTATGGGAATGGCGCGCCCCAACCCTCCTTGATGGGTGGCTTTGGCCCCAGGTGGATAAGCGCCGCCGCGGCATCGCATGATCATGCCGGTGCCCGCGCGCGCATCTGAACAATTGCTCCATTTGCTTTGCTTTTATGCCAAATGCGTCAAGCTTTATGTCGCGTTGATATTCTTCTAAAGCACCCCTCATGAAACCCGAAGTCGAGGAAAAACAACAAAACAATAAGTTTTTGTTAGACTGAAATTTGTAGAAGAAAGATCATGATGATGCTGGCTGGATTTTCTATTTTCATGAAAATATTAAATCATTAACTCATAAAAATTCCCTCTGTTTACCTTATTTTTCAGCGATCATTCAATTTATCCCGGCATGATCATGTCATTCGCAAGAAGCGGATGCAACCAGACCATGATGCCACTTTGACCGGGGCGCGGGTCGCGATTTGGAAGGGGAATACCCCAAATGTCTATGAATTCCGTCAACACAAATCTATCTTCCATAGTGGCGTTGCAGTCTTTGAACCGCACCGCAGAGCAGCTTTCTGTGGTCCAGAAGCGCATCTCGACCGGCTTTCGCGTGGCCGATTCCAAGGATGATGGCGGCGCTTTCGCCGCGGCGCAGGCCGTACGCGCCGATGTTGCTGGCTTGACCGCGGCGAATGAACAGCTTGGGGGTACCAAAGGGGTTTTGGAAACCACCTTTGCGGCACTCGGCAAGGTCTCGGAAACCATGGTGAAGGTGCGTGAAACCCTCACGCGTCTGGCCGATGGTGGTTTGAGCACCGAACAGCGGACCCAGTACGAAACTCAATATGGCGCGCTGCGGACACAGATCCAGAATTTCGTCTCTGACGCCACGTATAATGGCCGCACGCTGCTCAATACAGCAACAGGTTCGGGCGGCGGAAATATCGTTACCACACGCAACGAGTCTGGATCCGTATTCACACTAACGGCAATTGATGGTGCCACCAACCTGGTGATTGCTGCGACTCCGACCACGGCGGCGCTGGCGCAAAACGCTCTCGGCAGCGCCGGCAACTTCAACACGGTTGAAGCGGCGATTGGGACTGCGCTGAACACCTTCGGTGCAGATAGCAACTACATCGACAGCCAGATCCGGTACAACAAGGACAAGGTTGATGCGCTTCAAGGCGGCCTTGGTGCCCTTATTGATGCCGATTTGGCCAAGGAAAGTGCCAAGTTGCAGGCGCTGCAGATCCGCCAGCAGCTTGGTACCCAGGCGCTGTCGATCGCCAACCAGTCACCACAGATGTTGATCAGCCTGTTCCGTTAATCTTGCTGGCGGCCTCGTTCACAACGAGGCCGCCTTCTTTGGTGGGAGACAAAAATGTCAACCCTAGTACTTGAATTGCGCCAAGGCGACATGATGATCGTCAATGGCGCCCCGATACGCTTCCGCAATCGCGCCCGTATCGAATTGACAGCACGCGCACGCTTCCTTTTTGGCAAGCAGTTGATGACGCCGGAGATGGCCAATAGCCCGGCAAGACGTATCTATTTTGCGCTGCAAACCGCTTATATCGGAGATCATGATGAAAGACGTGCCGGACTTGATTTGGCACGGGAATTGGTGCGCGACTTTCATGAAGCCACCACGTCCGAAATGGTGCGGGATTTGCTGGATCGCGCCCTGAAAGCGGCAGAGGCGGACCAGTGTTATCAGGCGCTGAAACTAGCCCGCCGTGTCATGCGCCATGAAGAAGTGGTACTGGGTCTTGCCCCTGTTTCCGCCGTTTCTACGCCGGAGGATGTCGCATGAATATGATGCATGCGCACCGCGCCTATCAAATCGCGCGGCAGTCCACCGATCCACGTGAACAGGAAGCGGATGTGGTACGCCGCGTCACTTGGGCCTTGAAGGAAGCTTTGGTTCAGGAAGGAACCGCGCGCGCGCGCGCCATCGCCGATAATCGGCGTCTCTGGATCGCGCTGGAGGCTTCGGTCCGCCATCCGGCCAACCAGTTGCCGCAGGATACCAAGGTTGCAATGCTCAACGTTGGTCGGGCGTTGATGCGGGAGATGGAAAGCCAAGCGCCTGACCTTGATTTCCTGATCGAGGTAAACGAACAATTGATCGCCGGTCTGCGATGAAGCGCGGTCAGCGCGGCGTCCTTGGCTTGAGCGGCGCGTCTGGCGCGGTTTGTCTTTGACCTGCGGCGTGGTAACGCCGCGCGCATGACGTCTGACGCTATTATCCTTGGCATTGAAAGCAGTTGCGATGAAACCGCGGCTGCAGTGCTGCGCGCGGATGGCAGCATCCTGGCAGAGGCAGTGTTCAGCCAGCAGCAGGAACATGCGGCCTTTGGCGGCGTGGTGCCGGAAATTGCCGCGCGGGCGCATTTGCAGCATTTGCCGGGCTTGGTTGCCAAAGTCATGCGGGAAGCCGGCATCGGCTATGCGGACCTCCATGCCGTGGCGGCTACGGGGGGGCCTGGGCTGATCGGCGGGCTGATTGTTGGTACCTCCTTTTCCAAAGGTATCTCGCTCGCGCGCGGCCTGCCCTTTATGGCCATCAATCATCTGGAAGCCCATGCGCTGACGGTACGCTTGCCTGGGCTCATGCCCGGCCCCCCCCCAGATTTCCCCTATCTGCTGTTTCTGCTGTCAGGCGGGCATTGCCAATGCGTGCTGGTGGAAGGGCTTGGCCGCTACAGCCGCCTTGGCGGTACCTTGGATGATGCGGTAGGTGAGGCTTTCGACAAGGCAGCCAAGCTGCTCGGCCTGCCTTGGCCGGGTGGGCCGCATCTGGAACGCCTTGCCGTGCGGGGTGATCCCGATGCAATTGCCCTGCCGCGTCCATTGCTTGGGCGGCCGGGATGTGACTTTTCCTTCTCTGGCCTCAAAACAGCGGTGGCGCGGGCTGTGGTGCGGGGACAGGCAAGGGCCGCGGATATCGCGGCGTCCTTCCAGGCAGCGGTGGCCGCTGTGCTTGCGGATCGTGCCCGGCATGCCCTAAAAATGGCGCCGACGGTGACAGCGCTTGTGGTGGCTGGTGGGGTGGCCGCCAATGGTGCCGTGCGGTGCGCTCTTGAAAGCGTGGCGACAGCGCACCGCCTGCCCATGCTGGCGCCACCGCTGCGTTACTGCACCGATAATGCGGTGATGGTGGCCTGGGCGGGGATTGAACGGTTGCGCTATGGAGCGGTGGATCCGCTTTCGCATAATCCACGCCCGCGCTGGCCGCTCGCAGAAATGACCGCGCCCGAAGGAAGATCGGCTTTGAGCAGATCGCGTTCAGATGGGATAGTCTGAACGCGTGAGGATGCTCGAAAAACAACAATTAGAGCGGGTTGCGTGAACCCATCTGAACGCGATATAATCAAGAAAGCTGCTGAAAAGCTATCATTGAGCATCGCATTTTGGCGCGTGAGCATGTTTTTGACGCTGCTTACACCTGCGCACAGCCATTTTCAGTGGCTTTTTGGCCCCGTCGGCTCGCTCGGGACAGACTCCCGGCATCACGCCGCCACCACCAGCAACTTCGGCAGGCGAACCAGATTGCA
>Ga0169931_10007562_pt1 | contig 16077 bp, 12 predicted proteins | sample Kivu_15m_20L_FD_129675 | JGI IMG/M metagenome (GOLD analysis project Ga0169931, IMG submission 129675) | Freshwater microbial communities from Lake Kivu, Western Province, Rwanda to study Microbial Dark Matter (Phase II) - Kivu_15m_20L... | ecosystem: Environmental > Aquatic > Freshwater > Lake...
AGCCTGTCCGCCATGCGCGTGATGGCGGCGAAGGTGTCGGGATGGATGTCGAACCCGAGCTGGGCGGCGAAGCGCACGGCGCGCATCATGCGGAGCGGATCGTCGCTGAAGGTGAGGTCCGGCGCCAAGGGCGTGCGGATGATCCGCGCCTGCAGGTCGCGGATGCCGCCGAAGGGATCGAGCAGGAGGCCGTAATCGGCCTCGTTGAGCGACCAGCTCAGGGCGTTGATGGTGAAGTCGCGGCGGTTCTGGTCGTCGGCGAGACTGCCGTCTTCCACGATCGGTTTGCGCGACTCGGTGCGGTAGCTTTCCTTCCGTGCCCCGACGAACTCCAGCTTCATGGCCCGCCACGTCACCTGCGCCGTCCCGAACTGCTTGAAGACCGCCAGATGCGCGCCCGGCAGCTGCGTGGCGAGGGCTTCGGCCAGGGCGACGCCCGATCCCAGCGTCACGAAATCGATGTCGGCGGGCTGGTCCGGACGCAACCGGTTCAGGTAATGGTCCCGCACATAGCCGCCGACCACATGCACCGGCTGGCCGAGTCGGGCGGCGGCGGAAGACACGCGCCGGAAGAGGTCGATATGGTCGGGATCGAGGCCGGTCACGGCTGGGATTTTTCTTTGATTATTGGCCAATTTACCCAAAATTGAGGCATGCACCGATTGGAACTCCACGCCTCGAACGCCCGGGTGAAACGCGCGATCACCATCAGCCTGATGGTATCGGTGGTCTCCTTCGGGTTCAAGACGGCCGGATATGTGATGACCTCCTCCAATACGGTTCTGTCCGATGCCGCCGAATCACTGGTGCATCTGCTGGCCGTCGCCTTCAGCTTCTACGGGGTCTGGCTGAGCATGAAACCGGCCGACCGCACGCACACCTACGGCCACGAACGCATCGAATACCTGAGCGTGGGCGTGGAAGGCACGGTCATCATCTTCGCCGGCATCGCCATCCTGTACCAATCCGTTCGGCACATCCTATTCGGCATCGTGCCGGAACATCTGCAGGAAGGGATGGTGATCGTGGCCGGCGCCGGCATCCTGAACCTGGCCCTGGGCAGTTACCTGATGCGCGTGGGGCGCCAGGAGCAGAACAACATCCTGATCGGCAACGGCAAACACACCATGACCGATGTGTGGACCAGCGCCGGAGTCGTGGTGACGCTTCTGCTCATCCAACTCACCGATCTGGTGATCCTGGACGCCTTGGTGGCCATCGGCGTGGCGGCCTACATCATGTTCGAAGGCGGAAAACTGGTCCGCTTCAGCATCCGAGGCATCATGGACCAGGCCGATCCGGATCAGGATGCGACGATCCGCCGCGTTCTGGCCGATGAGCTGCCACCCCAGATCAAAAGCTGGCATAAATTGCGACACCGCACCACGGGCCATACCACCTGGATCGAGCTGCACATCCTGATGGAAGACGATCTTCCCCTGCGCGAGGCGCACGACATCGGCACCATCCTCGAGGAACGGCTGATGAAATCCTTGCACGGGGATGCGGTTGTCACCTTGCATCTGGAGCCGCTCCGAAGCCATGGAGAGGCGCATGAACCGCTGGCCGGCCTCAACGCCCGCCAGGATCTTGATCACAATGAACCCCAACCCCATCCATGAGTCTTCCCCAACGTTGGCTGATCGCGACGGACGGATCCAAGTTCGCGACCATGTCCGTCCAATATGCGGCCAAACTATACAAACACCTGGATCCCAAACCTCAGGTCACCATCATGATGGTGATTCCCGATCCACGGAAACACGGTGGCGGCGAGGCGCCAAACGACCGTGGCAAACTGGTCTTGCGGGAAGCGATGGATCAGTTCCGTCTGGAAGCGGGCGACACCGAGACCGTCAGCACCTATGTGGGTATCGGCGAACCGCGCGAGGTCATCGTCGAAACGGTGCGACGTGGCGGCATCGACCATCTGATCATGGGCGGCGGCGACTATCAGTGGCGCATCACGGATCTGCTATCAGGTGGGGTAACCAACTACATTCTCCATCACCTGCATTGCGTGATCACCATCATCAAGTGATACCTCAACCCTTGACCACGCTGTGGTCGGACAGGTTCACGATTCCGCTGAACCCGGTCACGTGCGCATGGGTGCCGACGGTGCTCTGCGCGAGCGCGGATCGCTCCACGACGGATTTGTCCAGAATGATGCTATCGGCGACGCGGCTGTCGAGGATCACACAACCCGCGCCGATGCTGGCGTTCGGACCGATCTCGCTGCCTTCGATCACGGCACCCTCGCCGATGTACACCGGCGGGTGGATGACCGTTCGCGGATAGGAACCTGCCGGAACCGTGTTTCCGAATTCCTTGGCGATGATGGTGGACGTTGTTTCCAACCAGGCCGGAACCGTGCCGCAATCCAGCCATTCGTCCACCGTGGCGGCCTTGAAGACCTTGCCCTGCTTGAGCAGGGCGTCGATGGCGTCAGTGAGCTGGTATTCGCCCCCGTGTCCCGTGATGTTGTGCTCAAGCAGATGCTCGATCTCCTTTCGCAGCCCGGCGCCATCCTTGAAATAATAGACCCCGATGATGGCCAGGTTCGAGATCAGCTCCTTCGGCTTCTCCACGAAGCCCGTGATGCGGCCGTCCGGATTGTGGACCGCCACCCCGAAGCGCGACGGGTCCTCCACATGCTTGAGCCAGATCACGCTGTCGGCGCCATCCACATCCACCTTCTCGTGGGTATCGAACAGAGTGTCCGCGAACACGACGATTATCTCGCCTTCAAGCGCCTCTTTCGCGCAATGGATGGCGTGGGCCGTGCCCCGGGCTTCCTTCTGGATGTAGAAACTGGCCTTCGCGCCTTGGCGGGCGGCCATCTCGGCCAGGCTTTTCCTCACATCATCGCCGAAATCCCCCAGAACAAAGGCGATCTCGTCCACCGAACGGTTGATGGTCCGGTTGAAGGTGAGCACGATGCGTTCCACGATCGACATGCCGGCCACCGGCAGCAGGGGTTTGGGGGTGGTGTGCGAATGCGGACGGAGGCGTGTGCCCTTGCCGGCCATGGGGATGATGAGTTTCATGAAGTCGGTTGGCGGTTGGCGGTTGCGCGGTTGGCTATAAATTACGGATTACTCGGAACCGAAAACGGCCAACGGTCAACTGAAAACCGAATCCCGTATTTTCCGCCATGTACGCCACCTACCACGTCATCGCCGAGGCGCTGACCGGCATCCTTCTGCTCATCCTGCTGCGCCATTCGATGCTCCGCGGCCGATTCTTCCTGCACCGCCTGCAACAGAACGGATACAAACGGAACGAGTATGCCGCATGGATGCGGACGAGATGGACGGCGGACGTGATGCCCGGCGTGTACGCATGGATCAACATCCTCTTTGTGGCGCTGCTGTTCTGGGGCCGCGGCATGCTCACACCCACATCGGTCCACGTCATCCTGTTCGTGTTCGGTGCGGTTTGGTTCCTCCCCGGCGGCACCTATACCGCCATGCAGAAGAAGCCGATCGCCTTCACGCCGCGCATGATGCGGTTGGCGGCCGCGTTGGCGGTTCTCTCCCTGATCATGCCGGCGGCCTTGCTCGGCCGCATGTCGATGGCCGGCCGGCTGCTCGACGAACCGGTGCTGCCCGTCTTCACCATGGTCACGACGGCGCTGCTCCAACCCTTCCTGGTGTGGCTGGCGGCGGTTGTGACCGCCCCGGTGGAGACCCGTATCCAGAACGGCTTCATCGCCGCCGCCAAACGGAAACTGGCCGGACTTCCCGACCTGAAGATCATCGCGATCACGGGGAGCTACGGGAAAACATCGACCAAATTCGTGATGAAGACCCTTCTGACGGAACGGTTCAACGTGTGCGTCACACCCGGCAGCTACAACACGCCCATGGGCATCACGAAAGTGATCAACGACGACTTGGACGCCACCCATCAGATCCTGATCCTGGAGATGGGGGCCCGCTACGCGGGTAACATCGACGAGCTCTGCGGCATCGCACGACCGGACGTTTCGGTCTTCAGCAATGTCGGCATCGCCCATCTGGAGACGTTCGGCAGCCAGGCCGCCATCGCCGAAACGAAGGGAGCCATCATCCGGCACCTCCCGCCGGGCGGCACCGCCGTGGTGAACGCCGACGATCCGCTGGTGATGGGGCAGGCCACCCGCACCGATATTTCGGTGATGGCGGTGGGTCTTCACACCGGGCGCCTCCGGGCCTCCGATATCCGCTATGACGCATCAGGATGCCATTTCCGGGTGTCCGACGGCACCGGAAAATCGGTGCGGGTCAGCACCCGCTTGCTGGGGGCGCACAATGTGCAGAACATCCTTTTGGGTTTCGGTGTGGGACTGACCTTCGGGTTGCGACTCGAGACCATGGCCTTGGCGGCCTCCCGGATCGAGCCCGTCGAGCATCGTCTCCAGCTGAAACCGGCTGGCCCCTACACCATCATCGATGACGCCTTCAATTCGAATCCGGTTGGTGCGGCGAACGCGGTGGAGGTCTTGCGTTCCTTCACCGGCGGGCGTCGGGTGATTGTGACACCGGGGATGGTGGAACTCGGGGAGGTCGAGGTGGCCGAGAACCGTCGGTTTGGTGAGGCGATCGGCCGATCGGGCATCGAACTGGCCATCCTGGTGGGACTGGAGCGGAGCAAGCCGATCGCGGAGGGCATCCGCGCCACCGGATTCCCCGAAGACCGCATCCGCGTCGAGGCGTCCTTGTTCACGGCCAACGAATTCCTGCGCACCTGGCTCCAAGAGGGGGATGTGGTGCTCTATGAGAACGATTTGCCGGACGTGTACGCGGGCTGATCACTCCGAGCGCACCGCGTCGGCCGGTTGCACAGCCGCCGCCACGGATGCCGGCCAGGCGCTTGCGGCCACGCACAGCGACAGGCTGGTGAGCAGCACCATCCCGACATCACCGGCTTGGATGGCCACCGGATATGCGTGGATGATGAAGCTTTCCGCACCGGCCAGCTTCACCCATCCGTGGGTCTGCTGGCCCCAGCTCAAGAGCAGACCCAACGTGCCGCCGAGTCCGCAGCCGATCAGGCCGATCACGACCCCTTGGGTCAGGAAAATGCGGCGGATGTGCCGGGCCGTGTAACCCATGGCCAAGAGGGCGCCGATGTCGCGACGTTTCTGGATCACGATCATGGTCATGCTCCCCAGGATGTTCAGAACAGCCACGATCACGATGAGCATCAGGATGAAATAGGCGACCCATTTCTCGAGGTTCATCACATCGTAGAGGTTTTGCTGAAGATCGTACCAGGTCAGCACCACGAACGCCTCGCCCAGGCTTTCCCGCAACCGCGGAGCGAAGGCGATGGCCTCATCGGGATCGGTCAGAGACAGATCGATGCCCGTAAGCCTGCCGCGTTGCAGGAACAGGTGTTGCGCCGCCTCCAGTTGCACGAAGGCGATGGAGCCCTCGAACAGGGGCTGGAGCCGGAAATACCCGCGCACATCGAACGCCAGTTGCCGCGGACCCGAAAAGGTGGTCAGGCTGCGCTGCACGCCGGCGGCGCTGAGCAGGGTGATCCGGTCTCCGATTCCCAGGTTCACCGAACTGCGGAGTTGGTCGCCGACCAGCACCCCTGGCATCCGGTTTCGGACACCCAGGTCCGTGGAGGCCTCCGCCGGCTCGGTGTCCACATCCGTCATCGAAAAAAAGGTCGAGGTCTCCACGCCCCTAACGATCACGACCTTGTCCCGGCCACCGCGATGACCCAACAAGGCCTTTCCCTCGAAGTAGGGGGATACCAATCGGATTTCCGGGATCGATTCCAGGCGGTTGCGGGTGGAATCGGGCAGGACGAAGGGGCTTCCGCTGGCCGATTCGATGCGGATGTCCGGGTCGTAGCTGCGAAGCAGGCCTTGGATCAGATCGAAGAAGCCGTTGAACACCGACAGGATGATGATCAGCAAGGCCGTACCAATGGTGACACCGGCAACGGAAATCAGCGTCAGCGTGCCTACCAGCGTCACCTGATGACGCGAAAACAGGTACCGGAGGGCGATGCGGCGGTTCGGGTTCACCCCCCAAAAATACTATATTGGGAAGGTTATGAAGACACCTCCGCTCGATCCACTTCAAATCGATGCCATCGTGCGCGGGCGTCATGACAACCCGTTCTCCGTTCTGGGGATGCATGCTTGGACCGATGACGGTGCCTCAGGCGTGGTCTTCCGCCACTTCGACCCGTTCTCCGACGCGGTGGATGTGCTCATCGGATCGAAGCCGACCGTACTTCCCATGCGGCGCATCCATGAAAACGGGCTTTTCGAAGCTGTTCTGGCATCCACCAAGGCGGTAAGCTCCTATCGGTACCGGTCGACGCGGGGGCCGCAGGTGACGGAGGTCCACGATCCCTACCGTTTCGGGAGCACCATCAGCGATCTCGACCTGCATCTGTGGGGGGAGGGCCGCCATGCGGAGGCCTACCGGTTCATGGGCGCGCACCCCAAGACCATCGACGGCGTTTCCGGCACCCGGTTCGTGGTATGCGCCCCGGCGGCCAAGCGGGTGAGTGTGATCGGGGATTTCAACCATTGGGATGGCCGCGTTCATGTGATGCGGCGGCACTTCACGGTCGGCATATGGGAGATCTTCATACCCGGCGTTGGCGACGGCGCCTCGTACAAGTATGAAATCGCGACCCATTCCACGCCGCTTCCATTGTCGAAAGCCGATCCGTACGCCACGTTCGCGGAATTGCGGCCCGGAACCGCGTCCATTGTGCACGGGTTGGACGGGTATGACTGGCAGGACGGTTCCTGGATGCGGAACCGGACCAACCGGCTCGCCGAGCCCGTGGCGATCTACGAGGTGCATCTCGGTTCCTGGCGCCGGAACGCGGATGCCACACCCGGGTTCCTGACCTACCGCCAGGCCGCGGAGCAGCTCGTGCCCTATGTCAAAGACCTCGGCTACACGCACATCGAGCTGCTTCCGGTCGCCGAACACCCCTACGACCCCTCCTGGGGATACCAGGTGACCGGTTATTTCGCGCCGACCAGCCGTTTCGGCACACCGCATGATTTCATGCACTTCGTGGATGAATGCCATCGGAACGGCATCGGCGTGATCGTGGACTGGGTGCCCGCCCACTTCACCAAAGACGACCATGGCCTCCGCATCTTCGACGGCACCCATCTCTACGAACATGCCGACCCTCGGCAGGGCGAACACAAGGATTGGGGCACCAACATCTTCAACTTCGGACGCAACGAGGTCCTGAATTTCCTGATATCGAACGCCGTGTTCTGGATGGACGCCTACCACATCGACGGGATGCGGGTCGATGCGGTCGCATCGATGCTCTATTTGGATTACTCGCGCAAGCATGGCGAATGGGTTCCAAACCAATACGGCGGCCGGGAGAACCTGGAAGCCATCGCCTTCATCAAGCGCTTCAACGAGGTGGTGCACGAGCGATTCCCCGGCATCATGACCTTCGCCGAAGAGAGCACGAGTTGGCCGATGGTGAGCCGTCCAACCTATCTCGGAGGTCTCGGTTTCGACTACAAGTGGAACATGGGGTGGATGAACGACACCCTGAAATACATCGAGGTGGATCCGCTTTTCCGACGCTACCATCACAATTCGCTCACCTTCTCGATGATCTATGCCTTCAGCGAGAACTTCACCCTTCCGTTCTCGCACGACGAGGTGGTGCATCTGAAACGCTCCATGTTGAATAAGATGCCCGGCGACCTCTGGCGGAAGTTCGCCAACCTGCGCCTGCTTTACAGCTATCAATATGCGCATCCGGGTAAGAAACTGCTCTTCATGGGCGGGGAATTCGGACAATGGGGCGAATGGAACAGCCAGAAGGACCTGGATTGGAACCTGCTGGGTTTCGAGAGCCATCGCGGGTTGCTCCACCTGGTTCGCGACCTGAACCACCTGTACACGGCGCAGAAATCGCTCCATGAAGTCGACTTCGATTGGACCGGCTTCAAATGGATCAACCCGGCCGATTACGAGAACAGCACCATCAGCTTCGTCCGTTTTGCGGCAGACCCTTCCGATTATACCATCTGCCTCTTTAACTTCACCCCTGTGGTCCGGGAGGGGTTCGTGGTGGGAGTGCCGGAAACCGGAGATCATGAGGTGATCTTCAACAGCGACTCCCGCTATTACGGCGGCAGCGATGCCGGACTGCCCGCACTGACCGCCCATGCGGGCGAATGGCACGGATATCCAGCGCACCTCTCTTTGACCTTGCCCCCATTGGGCGCCCTGTTCTTGAAACCCAAACGACCCTGACCGTATGCGCTTCGACCGTGCCTGTGGGACCCTCGTCCATCCCACATCCTTCCCCTCCGACTTCGGCATCGGAGACCTGGGATCCGCCGCTTATGCCTTCATCCGTTTCCTGGAACACACCCATCAAAGCATCTGGCAGATCCTGCCGCTGGGGCCGACCGGATACGGGAACTCCCCCTATGCCAGCTATTCCGCCTTCGCCGGAAACACCTACCTCATCAGCCCGGACATCCTGCTCGGGAAAGGTCTGCTGACCAATGGCGAGGTGGATCCATTGCGGATCCCAACCCGCACCATCGCCGATTACGATTCGGCCTACGCGATCAAAGACACGCTTTTCGACATCGCATCGAAGCGTTTCTACGACGGGATGACGGCCGAGACGAAGGCCGCCTTCGACGCCTTCCAAGCCGAGAACGCCTATTGGCTTCCCGATTACGCACGGTTCATGGCCGGTTTGCTCGCCAACGGCAAGCAACCGTGGAACCTGTGGGACAAAAAGACCCTCGGCAAGAAGAAGCTCCAACCCGAAATCGACAGGCAGCTCTTCCTTCAGTTCGAATTCTTCAGCCAGTGGGAAGCCTTGAAACGGTATGCGAACGAACGGGGCGTGAAGGTGGTGGGCGACATCCCGATCTTCGTGGACCATAACAGCTCGGATGTGTGGTCGCATCCCGAATACTTCGAAGTGGACGCCAAGGGCAACCGTGTGAAGGTGGCCGGCGTGCCACCCGATTATTTCTCGTCAACCGGTCAATTATGGGGAAACCCCTTGTACAAATGGAAGGTGCTTGAACATGACGGCTATTCCTGGTGGATCGAGCGGTTCCGGCAGATGTTCCGGATGTTCGATCTCATCCGGGTCGATCATTTCCGCGGTTTCGACGCCTATTGGGAGGTCGATGCGAAGGCCCGAACGGCCGAACACGGCCGATGGGTGAAGGGTCCGGGCATGCGCCTCTTCGATACCATCCTCAGGGAGCTCGGCGACATCCCCGTGATCGCCGAAGACCTCGGCGTGATCACCCCTTCGGTCGTGGCCCTGCGCGACCGTTTCGGATTTCCGGGCATGAAGATCCTTCAGTTCAGCTTCACGGACAACCAGGCGAACGCCTTCCTCCCTCACAACTACCACACCGCGAACTGTGTGGTGTACACCGGCACACACGACAACGACACCACGATCGGCTGGTATCGGGCCGCACCAGACATGGAGAGGCACCGGGTCCGCGAGTACACGCGCACCGATGGCGGCACCATCCATTGGGAACTCATCCGCCTCGGCATGATGAGTGTGGCCGACCAGGCCATCTTTCCACTCCAGGATTTCATGGGTCTGGGCACCGAACATCGGATGAATTTCCCCGGCACCACCGAAAACAACTGGCTCTGGAGATACACGCCAGACATGCTTGGCGCCATCCATGCCGAGCAGATCCGACACCTCGTCCATCTGTCGAACCGGAATCCGCGGCTGCGGATGACGGATGCGAACCTGGTGGAGCTGGCCGCGGAAGATCCGTGAGCCCGGTTTTTCGCCGAACGCGTGGAAAACCGTATTTTCCAGCTTAACCACCCTCCGATGGCATGAAAATCCTGTACGCAGCAGCGGAGATCTCCCCCTTCGCGAAAATGACCAATACCGCGGATCTGCTGCGGTATTTGCCGGCATCGCTTCAAGACAAGGGTTTCGAAATCCGCATCCTCCTGCCCAAGTACGGATCCATCAACGACCGCCGCAACCGCCTTCATGAAGTGATCCGCCTGGCGGGTATCGAAGTGAACATGGAAGGGCATGCCGAGTCCATGAAAATCAAGGTGGCGAGCATTCCCAACGCGAAGCTGCAGGTGTATTTCCTGGACAACGACACCTATTTCAAGCGGAAGGCGATGTTCCATGATCCGAAGAACAACACGTTCTACGACGACAACGATGCCCGGCTCGCCTTCTACAACAAAGGCATCATGGAGACGGTCAAGCGCCTGGGTTGGGTGCCGGACATCATCCATTGCCATGATTGGGCCGGCGGGTTGGTCGCGGCGCTGGCCAAATCAACCTACAAGGACACCCCGAATTTCGCCCGAACGAAGGTGGTTTTCCATTTGCACAGCCTGCATAACCCCGGCACCTTTGATTCGAACATCTACCGGTTTCTGGATCTTCCCGACGATTTCGACCGCAGCAGCATCGAAACCGAGGGTCGTGTCGATCCCATCCGCGCGGGTCTGCGCTACGCCGATTTCGTGGTGCTCGGCAACGACGTGCGCCAAACCGAACCGCTCGCCACGTATCCCGATCTCCAGGTTGTGAGCGAGCGTATCCAAGGCGCCCCCACCGCCATCTCCAGTCTGTTCGCCGATTACTACCGCCGCATCACCACCCCCTGATTCCATCTCCATCCCGTTTGGCTTCCTTCCCTACCACTTCCGTCTGGCCTTTCCGAACCGGTATCGTGATACTGGTGATCCTGGCCTCCCAATGCGACAACCCCGGTTCGATCGGTCGCAGTTTCGGTCCCACCGATCCGACTTTCGTGGCCGACACCGTGGCCATTCCGGGTCTGAGCACGCGCAACATCCCCTCGCTGACCGGCAATCTCGGCCATGTGAGCGCGGGCATCTACAACGATCCGCTTTTCGGACGGTATGAAACCGAGGCGGTCATTCAGCCGACCCTCGGTGCGCGCTCCGATTCCGTCGGACCGAATGTGAAATTCTACCTCGACCTCCGGGTGACCGGCATCACCGGAGATACGACGGCTTTCAGCCGTTTCGAGGTCTATGAGATCACGCGTCGGTGGCGGGCCAGCACATGGACCATGGATTCCACGGCCGTGGTCGGGGCGCAGGTCGGCACCGTGTTGCATCAGAAGGGTGACACCATCCGGATCGATTTGAACCCCAGCTGGACCATCCGGTATCTGGCCGCGCTCAAAGACACGGCATCCAAGCGCGACTCCATCTATGTGGCGTCTTTACCGGGTTTGCTGATCCGAGGTGTGGACCCGAACAAGCTCCTGTTCATCAACACGCAGGTGTCGTCATTGACCATGGACAACCAGGACAGCACCTTGGCGGTTCGGCGGTACGGATTGCGTCAGTTCGCGACGAGCATCGACCATACGCCGGCGGCGGTCGCGCTTCCGGACTCCCTGACCCTGGTCGACAACCTCTTCACGTCGGCGGGCCTGCTGGATCTGACCATCAGTTCCACCCTTCTGGGATCCCGATTCCCGAACCGGGTCGACCTCGTCCTGTTCGAAGACTCCACATTCGCCAGGAACACCCTGCCACCCGGGCATGTGCGCTACCGCAGCCGGCAGATTCCGGTCTATCTGCTGACCGACACCCAGATCCGTTTCTCGATCGTGGCGGAGCCCTTGTTGTTGGTGAATCGGGATCCGGGTGATGGCTCCTACCGTGCCAACATCACCTTGTTGTCGCGAAGCATCATCCAGGCGAACCGCCAGAACGGCCGGTTCTACATCCTCGGCGACCGGTACAACGGTATCATCAGTCCGGCGCTGTACTTCAATGAGCGCGCGCCGGCACGCAAACCCAAACTGCTGGTCAGCCGATTCGAACGGAACTGAGATGAGCGCACGTGTATTCCTATTGATCGGATTATGGACCGCAGGCGCCGGCATCGCCGCCGCGCAGAGCGAGCTGAAGGGCACAACCTCCTATTCCTACCTCGGCATCGGTTTTCCGGTCGATGTCCGGTCTTCACAGGCCTCCGGAATGGGCGTCACCGGTGTGAGCCTGGCGAACCGTTTCAGCAGCTCCTACGCCAATCCGGCCATGTACAGCCAAGCCTTCTTCACGACCATCGGTGGCGGGGTCTTGTACCGCCGGCATGGGGCGGAAGACGATTTCGGAACATCGACCAATGCGCAGGTCGATTTCAGTCATTTCCAATTCGTGTTTCCGGTATTGCGGGAACGACTCGGCGCATCGTTCGGCGTCTATCCGGTCACGGAGACGAGCTATCAGATGACGACCCGGACGGAGATCCTGCCGGCCTTCAACAACTCGTCCGACACCTTGCGCTATCAGACCGCCTTGACCGGACGGGGTGGTCTGAACCGAATGGAAATCGGTGTCGGATACCGGGTCAACCGCTGGTTGTCGGTCGGATACGCACCCTCCCTCGTATTCGGCACCATCCGAAACGAGATCGACATCACCTTCGAAAACGGCGGTTACCAAGGCGAGAACCAGCAGAATGTGCTGACCAACGTCGGGTTCGGCAACCGCTTGGGAGTGTTCGCGACCTTCGACAAGGTGCTGGATCCGCGCGATGTCCTGGCGGTTGGCGCCACGGTTTCCATGCCGGTCCGGCTCAACACCGACAAATCCTACCGCGAAGTGCGGAACTTCCAGGATCCGGCGACGAACGTGAATGTCCGCCGCGTGTTCACCGAGGAACTCGGCCGTGGCGACAACGAACTTCCCTTGGAGGTTGCCGCCGGAATCACGTATTACCCCAATCTGCAATGGCTTGTCAGCGGCGATGTGCTGGTCCAGAACTGGCGCTCCTATGCCAATTTCGAGGGAGAGTCCGAATCCTATCTGCGAAACCGCGTGAAGGCGGGTCTCGGAGGACAGTACACGGCTGAATTCCGCAGCGATGGCGGCTTATTCAACGGAGCGGCCTATCGGGCCGGCCTCAGTTACGATACCGGGCACCTGGCGATGGGTCCCGGGAACGGGACGGCCATTTCCACCATTCTGTTCACAGGTGGCATCGGCATTCCATCGCGGGTGGGAGGATCATCCGTCGACCTCTCCTTCGATTACGGATTCCGCGGCACCACATCGCATGATTTGGTTAGGGAGCAAATATTCGCGTTCAGGGTATCGTTCAACCTTTCAGAACTGATGTTCCTGCAGCGCAAACTGGATTAATCGTCAACTCGAAGGTCATTCATCATGAAATCCGTCATCCTCACCCTCCTCCTCGCGCTGATGTCCGCAAGCGGACTCCAGGCCCAGAACGGCGTGCCCGAAGCTCCGTACGGCCTGTCGGCCGCGGAAGTGTATGCCATCTTTCAAAGCGAATACACGAACGTGATGCGCGCCAACAACACGCGCCGTACCATCGACGACTTCGAGCTCCTGCTCATGTATGGTCATTGGATCATCGTGGCCCATCCGAAATCCTTGAAGGTGGGCAGCCAAGAGATCCGCGGCGACCGGAACTTCGACCGGATGATCAACATCTACAACGAAATGGCCAGGTTGACGCCCGATCCGGTGAGGAGGTCCGTGTTTCTGGACTCCTCGATGACCTATTACAAGCGGGTGTTGACGATCTTCACGCCCCAGGAGATCGACGAATTCCGCTGGCGCTATGAATTCGGCCGTTTCCTTCTCGCCAACAGCAGCATCGCCAACAACCAGGCCTTGGCCGCCGAGCAATACATGATCCTGTTCGGCAAAGACCCGGCCCGTGTGTCGAAAGACGCCGATGGTTTCTACGTGCAGTTCCTCGCGAACAACATGATGAACGAGAACCGCACCGATGAATTGACCGTGTTCATGGACCAGGCCCAGCCGCATGCCGACCCCGCCACCATCGAGGTGTTCAAAGGCATCCGCGACCGTCTTTTCCGCAATCCGGAAGACCGGATCGTGTATCTGGAAGACCTGCTCTCGAAGAATCCGGGCAATCTCGACCTGATGGGCCAATTGTACGACCTGTACGTGCGTACCAACAACCGCGACAAATCGCGGGCCATGGCGCGCGCCCTGTATGCCGCCCAACCGAATTTCCTGAACACGCGCCGCATGGTGCAGATCGCGGTCGGCGATGCCAACTACCGCGAGGCCATCCGCCTCGGTGAGGAAGCCCTCGGCAAGTCGACCGATCCGAGCGAGCTTCGAACCGTCGCGCTGGACATTTCCGATGCGCACCGGAACATGGACAACCTGCGTCAGTCCCGTGATTTCGCGCGCAGGGCGAACGAACTGGATCCATCCTGGGGTGCTCCCCACCTGGCCATGGCCCAGATCTACGCCCAAGCCGTGACGCAATGCGCCGGTGGACAGCTCACCCGCTTGGATAAGGTCGTATATTGGCTCGTCCTCGATTACCTGGACAAAGCCCGCACCGACCAAAGTGTCCGGGCCGCCGTCGACCGCTCCTATGCGCAATACGAGCGTTCCGCCCCTTCCGTGGAAGAAAAGTTCTATCAGGGTTGGAACACGGGCGACCGCATCCAGGTGAACAGCTCGCTGAACGCGTGCTACGCCTGGATCAACGAAACGACCCGCGTACGCTGATATGCCCAATAACCGTCGGAAGCGTTATTTCAAACCGAACAAGAAGACCAAAGGGGGAGGCGGCCTTCCGCCCCAAAAGGGTGGGAAACCCGTCTTCATCCCCGAGTTCCACGCCAATACCGGTACCGAGCCGGCAGGTTCCTATTCGGGCATCATCGAGGTGAATGAGAAAGGGTACGGATTCATCCGCCGCCTCGACCATGAGTTCACGCGCACGCCGAAAGATCCCTTCCTCTACCCGGACCAGGTCCGCTTTCTGAATCTCAAAACGGGCCTTGTCGTCTCCGGCGAGATGGAGCGCGACATGAAGGGCAATCATCATGTGCTCAGCGTGGACAGGCTCAACATCGGTCCCTTCGAGAAATGGACGAAAGCGCGGCGGTTCGAATTGCAAACGCCCATCATGCCGGTGCAGCATCTGCAGCTTGCCTTCAGGCCCGATACCATCGAGCTTCGGGTCATCGATCTGATCGCACCCATCGGCAAGGGTCAACGCGCCCTGATCGTGGCTCCACCGCGAACCGGTAAAACCGTACTGCTCAAAGAGATCGCCCATGCCATCGATGAGCATCATCCGGATGTGCATCTGGGCGTCCTCCTGGTGGATGAACGGCCTGAGGAAGTCACGGATTTCATGCGGACCACGAAGGGACGTGTGTTCGCTTCCTCGAACGACAAACCCACGCACAGCCACACCCGCATTTCGGAGATGGCCATCGGTTACATGAAACGCCTGGCTGAAATGGGTGAGGATTGCGTGTTGCTGATCGATTCATTGACCCGGATGGGCCGCGCCTACAACGCGGCGACCGGCAACAGCGGCCGCACCATGTCCGGCGGCTTGGACATCCGCGCCCTGGAGATCCCGAAAAAGATCTTCGGGTCGGCGCGGAAGATCGAAGGCGGCGGGTCATTGACCATCATCGCCACGGCGCTCATCGAAACGAACTCCCGCATGGACGACCTCATCTTCGAGGAGTTCAAGGGAACGGGCAACATGGAACTGGTGCTCGATCGTGAAATCGCGAACGACCGTGTCTTCCCCGCCATCAACATCGCCGCGTCGGGTACCCGGAACGAGCACAAGTTCATCACCGACGCCATCGAAGAGCGGAACATGGTCCGCCGTTATCTGCTCAAGAAAGCACCGAAGGAATCGATGAGCAGCCTGCTCCAGGTGTTGCGCCGCACCAAGAGCAACGAAGAGCTGCTCAACCAGATCGCCGCGATCGCCTGATCTCGCTTAGGCGACCTGCATGCCCGGATCGATGAAACGGGCCCAGGCCATGATGCCTCCGGCCATGTTCACGGGCTGCTTGAACCCGTTCTCCATCAGCAATTGACACGCCCGGGCGCTGCGCATGCCGCTCCGGCAATGCACGACGAATTCCACATCTTTGACGGAGGCCAGCTCATCCAAGCGGTCGGGAAGTTCACCCAAGGGAATGAGCGTGGCGCCGATGTTGGCCGCTTCGTATTCGTGCGGTTCGCGCACATCCAGGATGAACACGTTCTCGCCCGAATCGAGGCG